>JAEEGL015902042.1_pt1 | contig 13549 bp, 12 predicted proteins | sample 9134231 | NCBI WGS metagenome assembly JAEEGL01 (sample SAMN16246548, study PRJNA631951) | gut metagenome | biome: gut microbiome; feature: rumen; material: fiber-attached | host: Bos | place: Iran: Karaj | collected 2018-10
GTAACAACTTATAAAGTAAATGATAGTTCGGGATTAAAAACCTATAGAGACGTTTTGAAAGGTGTTTTTGAGGATGGTGTCGTTTCTAAAGCCACATTATCGTTGGGAATGCTTAAAGAATTCCTGTCAGTAGCTCCATTCGCTTTTAGCGGAACTGTTGAGTATTCTGTAGACAATAACGGCAATTCTGTTACATATAAACTAATTGATGGAACTATTAGCAATAATTTCAATTATTATTTAGTTACGCCAGATAATACATTAACAGTAATAAGAACACCCTTTGAAGATAGGTGTGAAACCCAATCTAGTAAAGTTAAATTGCGTAATACTTTGTTTTTCTTGAGAGGTGATTTAACGTTGGAAGATATTAGTAGCCCATCTTATAATGGCTCACCAGATCAAGTTAGCAGAGAGATATTTACAATAGAAGCGGACACTACGACTGCAGAAGGTAAGTATTCAGCTGCAGGTGAGATTTATTCTGCCGCCAAGAGTTTAAGAGGATGGAGTCAGCAAGAAATCCAACGATTACGTGATCTTGGTTTTATACTTCTAATAGAATCTGCAGAAGATGGTTACACACCCGCCCAGAAATTATTATGGAAACAAATTATCTTTAATAATGATCCTAATGTAGAGAGCGACAAGTTGGCATTAAAATACGCAGAGAAAGTTGCTGAGGGTACTGGCGAGGATGCTATTGATGCTTTATTGTATCTTCAAAAGAACTATTTGTTGGGACCAAATAACATAAACAATAGTTATAGAGATGCACAAACTATGGAGGGAAAAGCAAGATATGTCGGTCCTAAAGATCTGAAGAAGTCGAGATTACTATTAGAAAAAATCATGGCCAACGAATCTACATTAAAGTATTTTGTTCGAAAGGGGGGCGGCTTTGGACGACGAGGTGCAGAACTTGAACTTAATGATCTTAATAAGGCTATTGGAGATAGACCATATAAAGATTTCGCCGCAGAAATTTCAAAAAAAATTATTGGAACATGGAAAATGGCTGTTTATGATGGTATTACATCTATATACACTTTTAGATCAGATGGTACTTTCAAAGCTACACATACATATACCTACCCCCAACTGTCTCCTGGTGTAACTGTAAAATTTGATGTAACAGGAAAATGGTGTGTTAATAAAAATAACAGTATTGAAACATCTGATTATAATCGCTTCCAAAATATAAAGGCGTCATGCCCATCCAATGATTATAAAGCTAGAAGATCTGTGAATATACTAAATGCTCCTGGAGATGATAAATATGGTATCATTACCAATATGGTTAGACAATGTAGCGGAAACCTGAATTATATTGGTTGGATGGAAAATAACACATTCTCAGATCTTGAGTTTTCAAATGGACAGATGAAAGCATCTTATAATACTTGGAATATCTTCAAAGATGTTACATTGACAAAAGTTGTAACTCAGGCTAAGAAACCTGCACCCAAAAGAAGATAAGTGTTACTTGTATTTGTTTATATATAATAAAAAACATAATGCTTTATGAAAAGTATTTTATCAATAAAGTTCATTGTCCTAACATTATTGTTGCTAGGTATCGCAGGAAACATTATCTCTGCTCAGCAAAAGAAAGCAACCGCAGAAAAATGGGTGAAGGTGAGTGAAGACGATGCCGTGGCCATCTACTATAATGCTAACATGACGACTGACCGCAGTGGTAATCATATTGTATGGGTAAAGGCTGTCTATTCTGCAGAGGCTTGGCAACGATACTTTGCTGATATGATTGGTTCACGAACCTTAGTTCAGACTACCAAGACAAAAGCAAAGTATGATAAAGACTATAACTATGTGATGGTCAGACAAGTCCTTTGTTACAGTAAGGCAGGAAAACTGCTTCACAATACTGGGGATGACTCTTCGGCCGGATGGGGCATAGTGAATGCTAGCGATCCGGTAGGGATTGTAGGTGAGTATCTGGAATATCAACAAAGGAAACCATATTGAATTATTATTAATCCTGATAATATGGTATACGCCTACAACAGCAGCACTATTAATCTGTGTTTGCAACTCTGTAAAAAATATTAACAAATGAAATACTTATTACTATGTTTTCAAAAGAATTAGAAAATCTTATTCAGGCTACGCTCGAAGATGGCGTGCTTGAAGAGTATGAAAAGGCTGCGCTTGTAAAGCGCGCCCAAGCAGAAGGTGTGGATCTCACCGAGTTGGAAATCTATATCAATTCTCTTTTACAGAAACGAAAAAGAGAATCTGAAGTAAAAAAAGAGGCTGAGTATTCTGAAGCGGAAAAGAAAAAGAAGGAGGAATTCGGTAAAGTTTGTCCTGCTTGTGGTCAGCAAGTGCCACCATTAACATTAAAATGTGAATGCGGCTATGAATTTACAAATGCAAAGGTGTCGTATTCAATGCAAATTCTGTCAGAAAGATTAAATGCGATTTCTTTAACAGATGATGAAATAAAAGAAATAGAACACTCTGCCGAAGGGGATAAAGCAGGAAAACGCAGTGATTTTTTAGCTTTAAAACAAATAAATATGATCACAACTTTTCCTATTCCAAATACCAAAGAAGATATAATTGACTTTTTGTCTACTTCTATTTCTTTAGCTAATAAAAAAATTGGATTCTTAGATCAGAAGAAGAATTATCTTTTAGCGGTTTTATTGGCTGGTATAATTATTCCTGTAGCAGGTTGGGTGTTTGGGTTGTTAGCAATGGATTCTAAGTCTTTCTCTGAAGAAAAACTAAAACGAGCATGGCGTGCAAAAAGTGAACAAGTACTGATCAAGGGACGTAGCCTCCGTGGAGATCCTGAATTCACCAGACAATTAGATTACTATGAGAATTTGTTAAGAGAATAAAATAAACAGAACCTGTCGTGGAATGCATATCCTAACGCTAGAGGCAGGCAGGCGGCTTTCTTATCCTGTAGTATAAAGGTCTTGGGCCACCATTAACAATTTAAACATGTCTTATTATGAAAGATTCTTTTTCAAAAGGTGCATTGGATAAACTAAATTCCAATGGGAAAAATAAATATTATGTCTATCGCTTGATTGACCCGCGTTCGTTTCAGACCTTCTATGTAGGAAAGGGATGTGACAATCGTTTGTTTATGCATGCAAAAGCAGCAACAGCTCTCATTTCCAAAGATGAGAATGCTGAAACTCTAAAGTTGAAATTAATTTCGGAGATACTCGCTGCTGGTAAGGAAGTCATCTGTTTTATTCATCGTTGGGGACTTTCGCAGAAAGCTGCATTTGAAGTTGAAGCAGCCTTAATTGAATGTTATCCAGGATTGACAAATATCCAAAGCGGTCATGGTAACGAACGCGGTATGGTGTCTGTTGAGGACTTTGAAAAACAGAGCAATTTAGTTGAATATCAGGAGCCTGAAGAGGACTACATTATTATCAAGACGTCAAAAGGTGCCATTGAGGCTAATGGTAGTCTTTATGAAGCGACAAGACGTTCGTGGGCAGCTGATTTGAATAGAGCAAAGAAATATAGATACGTGCTATCTGTTATTGGTGGTATTGTCAGGGAGGTTTATGAAGTTTACAATTGGTATGAAGACGGTGATAGAATCGCTTTTGTAGGAAGGGAGACAAACGATAAGATATCATCCCTAAAAGAAACCTTGATTCCCGCTAAGTATCGTAAAAAAGGTATGGCAAGTCCTTTCCTATATAAAAGATTATAACTTTAGCAACAACAATAATACATTATTTATGGCAAACGATTAAAATCCAAAGGACCTGTATACCCTCATCCAATAGTGGTTAACCGACGGTGTACTCACAGACAAGGAAAAGCCAAATGTTTTATTAATGCATCCTCTGCTTAATTGTTGTTAAACCAAAATTGTATTTGCAACAAATCAGCGGAGGATTTTGTTTTATTTCCAAAAATCACTATATATGCAGAGTTTTAGAAACATTTGGGATTCCTTGATAAGGGAACGGTTATCATGCAGGGTTACTAATGAATTATATAGAATCCAGACAACGGATTTACCCGAAGGGGTGTTTCAACATCAGACGGGTTCAGCTGGTTTAATACGAAAATGGCAATTCAGGGGTTTATCAACAAGAATGAACAGGAAATCCGTGAGCAAAGAATAAAAGTGACCCCAAACTTGCAATTTCATTAAAACTTTGTATCTTTGCACTGCAAAAAAGGTCGCATGATTCGACCGAATTTGCAGTAATGACCTATAAAAGTCATGATTGTTCAAAGAGAAAAATACATTTCCGCAAAACTGCGCCTTTGGGATCATCAACTACTTGACTTGTCCCTGCGTAACAACCTACTGAACATGCGCATAGGGAAGACGGCTGAAGGGACAGACATGGCAACACGTTAAAGGTTGCTATGACGCAGGGAAAACTCGTACCAATCAAACTGAGGCGGCAGCAATAGTGGAAGAGACTATCTCCAGGATGCAGGCCAAACCCTTACAGAGTGTTGGCATCGTAGCTTTCTCAAAGCAACAGAGCGACTTAATAGAGGATTAACTGAATGATGCATTTGCTAAACACCCGGAGTTGGAGGCTATGAACAGGGAATTGGCAGAACCCATCTTCGTGAAAAACCTGGAAAACGTTCAGGGGGATGAACGTGACGTTATTCTGTTCTCTGTCGGTTATGGCCCAGATAAGGACGGACATGTGTCTATGAATTTCGGTCCGCTGAATAAGGTGGGTGGTGAACGACGCCTGAATGTGGCCGTTTCCCGTGCTCGTTATGAGATGAAAGTCTTTTCAACTCTGTTGCCCGAACAGATTGACGAGCGGCGGACACAAGCGGAGGGGGTGCTGGGACTCAAGAACTTCCTGATCTATGCTCAAAGAGGCAGTCTGCTTGTTGATAATAATATCATTACGAATAAGCAGTCGGAATTAGTTATTTGCCAATTGGCTGAAGCCCTTCGCCAGCATGGTTATGAGGTTAAAACAAATGTGGGAATCTCCGCCTTCCGTTTAGATTTGGCTGTCGTCAACCCTATTGATCATCAACAATACATACTGGGCATCATTTGTGACGGAGCCGGCTATAGCAAACTTAAGAGTGCTCGTGACCGTGAGATTGTCCGCCCATCAGTATTGCAGATGCTAGGGTGGAAACTGATGAGGGTATGGTCAATCGACTGGCTGCAGCATCGTGAGGCTGTAATAAACAATATTATTCAGTATCTGAGAAATGGAATTGATTAGACTTTTTCGTTATTATTGCTTGGCCTTTTCAAAAAAATGTTGTATATTTGCAGAAGCCTGTCAGTAAATCTGGAAAATTTCTGTAAGTTGGGCTAAAGATGAAAGCTGAACCTATAATCAATCGTTGTGTTTCCACATAATTTGTGGCAATGCACTATACGTATAAGGTTCAAAGTCTAAATCCACATCAGTCATTTGTACTTGAAATGAAATATTGGACGGTAATGATTATCTTCAATATGAATAATTAATTATAAAAGCACTATTATGGCAGTTATTGGTCTTTTATGTCTTCTAGTCTTATTATTTGTATTTGGAGGACTGTTCGGCTGGATCATAAAGGCAATCTCTGAGGTATTTAATTTTTTAAGTACAGGCTGGAGCCATGGTTGTGGAGGTTGCCTCGCATTCTTATGGATTGTCTTGATTATCCTGATGATTATTGCCGGGCTCTGTACGTGATTTAATTAATATGAAATATACAACAGAAACAATAAGAGTGAAAGAGATTGTCAATTTCATTGGGAACCTCGAAGCCGATGGTTATCGTGGTGACGACTGGAATCCTTCTAATGTTTTTGATATCCATAGTATGAATGTAATTAGTGACAAGGGTAAATGCCTGGAGCGTTCGATATGGGTTAGTGTTATTTATGGATCTTGTAGCACTCGGGCTATATGCGTTATGATTGATGATATTATCAGGGTGTTCGGCAAAATTGATCGCAAAGACAAGCCGTATGTACAAAGAGTGTTTAATCAAGCGTATAATACTAATAAATCATCAGACATTGATTTAAAAGAAGTCGGAACTTGGCTGAATGATACTATTGATACCCTAGAATCGTATGAAAAACTTTTTTTGAAAAGCGTGTTTTGTAAACAAAAAACTATGAAGATATGAAACGAGTATTTATTGACATGGACAATGTGTTGGTGGACTTCCAGTCGGGACTCGACCAGGGGAGTGAGGAAGTGAAGGCTGAATATGCTGGACGGTTGGATGAGATTCCTGACTTGTTCGCTCAGATGAAGCCGATGCCAGGAGCTATAGAGGCTGTGCATGAATTGCAGAAGCACTACGACCTGTTCATCCTCTCTACGGCTCCGTGGAAGAATCCGTCGGCGTGGTCGGACAAGGTGGAGTGGGTGACGAAATACCTTGACGACGTGTTCCACAAGCGGCTTATCATCTCGCACCACAAGGATCTCTGCCAGGGCGACTATCTGATTGACGACCGTGGGAAGAACGGCACTAGCGAGTTTGCCGGCGAATGGATAGAGTTCGGCTCAGAGCAGTTTCCCAACTGGGAGAGTGTGCTGAAATATTTGGCAAGCCAAAGGCTGGATGAATACCTTGCGGAAATTAGTCGTGAGAAATTACTGAGTCTGGAGGAAGAATTGACATTGGTTAAGGCAATCCAGCAGAAAGGGCCAGACTGTGAAGAGAAGGAGCAGTTTGTAAAGAGCAATCAGCGATTTGTCATCAGTGTGGCGGCGCAGTATCAGAACAGGGGGCTGACGCTCGAGGAGCTGATAGAGATTGGAAGTGAGGCGGTGGCAGAGGCTGCAGCGGAATACGACCTTAATGTCGAATCCAATTTCACCAGCTGCGTTGTCGGACGGATTCGCCAACGCATTATCCAGGCCATTGGAGAAAAACAATAAAGAGAGACATATATAATCTATTATAACTGTCAAACAAACAATATGAAAGGACTATCAAAATCACGTTATACGGCCTTCTGCCAGTGTCCTAAGAACTTGTGGCTGAAGGTGTATAAGCCTGAGGAGGCCGCTGTAGATGCCGGCATGGAAGCTCGATTTGCTCAGGGAAATGTAGTGGGTGACCTGGCTATGGGACTCTTTGGCGACTTCAAGGAAGTTACCTCTCATCATGAAGACGGCAGCTTGGATCTACAGAAGATGATAGCGCTGACAAAGCAGTATATGGACGAGGGCGTGGAGAACATCTGCGAGGCGTCGTTCAGTTGTGAGGGTGGCTACTGCGCTGTTGACATCCTTCGCAAGCACGGCGACGGATGGGCTATCTACGAAGTGAAGAGCACCAGCTTCCCTGAGTTCAACGGCAAGGAGGCAAAGCTGGAGAAATATGCACCCGATATTGCCTATCAGAAGTGGGTGCTGGAGCAATGTGGAGTCAATGTTACCGGCACTTATCTGGTTTGTCTGAACAGCGACTATGTAAGACATGGGGAACTTGACATTCAGCAACTCTTCGTCATCAACGACATGAAGGAGATGGTGGAGAATGAATACCTGAAAGTGCCGGCACGTGTGAACCAAGCCATGAAGGTCATCAACAACGAGCAAGAGCCCGAAGCCGATCTTTCGGAATGTTGCATGAAGCCTTACGGCTGTGCATTCTGGGACTACTGCAAGCGTCAACATGGCGTACCATCGCCTTCGGTATTCGATGTATATGGTGGCAAGGGGCGAGGGGGCTTTTCCTTCAAGAAGAAACTGGACTGTTACAATAATGGTCTTATCACATTCGAGGATTTGCGCTCGACAGACATCGGCTCCATTCAGAATATGCAGATTGAAGCAGCTCTGACAGGCAAAGAGTTTATAAACCGCGAGGGAATTCGTAAGTTTCTCGACAAACTTTCCTATCCGCTCTATTTTCTCGACTTTGAGACCATGCAGGATGCCGTGCCGCAATACGACGGCGCAAAGGTCTATGCACAGATTACGTTCCAGTACTCGTTGCATATCAAGGAGAGGGAAAACACCACAAGGGTTGTTGAGCGGGAAAATGAAGGAAGAAAACTGAGACTGCATGTAATGTACAGCTACATAACGCACCGCGAGTTTCTGGCTCCCAGCGACGGAAACGACCCGCGTCGTGCCTTGGCAGAGCAGCTATGCAAGGATATTCCCAAGGATGTCTGTACTTTGGCATATAATAAGATGTTCGAATGTGGGCGCATACGCGAGTTGGCAGCTTTGTATCCCGACCTAAGCGACCATCTGTTGAACATTGCCGATAACATCAAGGATTTGATCGACCCATTCCGTGCCGGTGATTACTATGTACCTGCCATGGGAGGTTCGTTCTCTATCAAGAGCGTGCTGCCAGCCCTCTTCCTCGATGAGCCAAGTCTCAACTACCACAACCTCGACGACCGTTGTCAGAACGGTGGTGATGCGATGACCATCTTTCCGAAAATAAAGGATATGCCGCCAGCAGAAGCCCTAGCAGCTCGTACCGCTCTATTGAAATACTGTAAACTCGACACCTGGGCTATGGTGAAAGTGTGGGAGAAATTGAAAGAAGTAGCTCTTTAATTTGAATTTTGGTAGAAAAGTGACTATTTTGGGAATAAAAACATGTTATTATGGAAGAACTAATGGATCTTTTGTCAGAAGCAGGCGTCAAGAGAACAAGCGACTCTATGTCGTTAATGCCTCAGACACAATCTGGGGCAACAATGATAGAAAACTTATTATCATCATTCAACAACAACCCGCGCAATTCAAGAGTTATTGAATACATCTTTCGGCAGAATCTATTTGACATGATTGGCAAGAGCCGACATGAAATGGTTCATAGTAGAATGATAGCCGAATTGCTTGCAGGACGCTTTTTTGATCTTTCGAAGAAGGCTACGCTTATGCACTTTTTCGATATAGTTGTTATGCGAGCCAAAGAGCAAGGCATAAACATTCCACAAGAGTTCTGCAATGCAATCCTCACCAGATCTCTCCAAATAGATTCTCTTGATGATAAACAGACCGAATATCCTTTATGTACATATAAGAATGATAAAAGAATAGACACGAAAGAGCGTTTGGATATTTATCTTCGATATAACCTCGCATTTGCAATAAAAAGTAATGATGGCAAAAGAGGGAAAAAGGTTATTGAAATTTTTATCGAAAACAAGGTTCTCTCCAGGGAACACGATCAACAGACACAGACATATTATGATACTTGTGTTGAGGGGAGGAAGGGACTTCAGCTCTTCATATACCTTTCACCTATAAGCCAAAGGGATCTGACAAATTATTCTAGTGTTCCTGAGAACATGAAGCCGGTAGGTTCTGACCGTTGGGGGAATCCTGTATACGTACATGTTTGTTACCAGGACATCCTCGATAAGGTTATCTCACCACTGATAGAAGAGAAACAAATGAACAAACGTGATGCTATGATTTTGGATGAATATGCCAGTTGCCTAGAATTGCCCGCACTGCCAGACGATGATGATAAATTAAGTGCAAAAGAACTTTCAATTATGGCTGTCAGTAACTATGAGAAAGAGATGCTGACAGAGTTTATGAATAATGAGGATAATGCAAAATTGTTGGAAGCCGCTGTAAGTCATCGCCTTCAGAAAAATCTCTATTCTTTCGCTGGGGTAAATTGCTTATCTTTTGATCAATCACTTCAAGCTGCCTTGAGAATGTACACGAGTGAAAATGGAGAGCTGAAGTCATTAAAGGCGTTTATGAGCATTTTGGGCGCCCAAAATGGTGGCGCCCGCTTCCTTATATATGCCGTTACGGAGACCGACGAAAAATTATACTATATCCCCACCGATCTCATAGAATACAATGGTAAAGCCTATAAGAACATTACTGAAGCATTGAAAGATGCTATAAAAGATTATATTTCTCGCACGAACAAATCCACGCAAGAGGTAATTAATGACTTTAAATGTCTCTATGCAAAGCAAAAAGACCATCAAAATCTTTTTAAGGACACCCCTGAACCCATCCGTGATGTTCATTATTCCCAGACGCCTTTCACGGGTCTCTACATTAGAGATAAAATTACTAAAGATAAGCTCTCTAAGATCAATGATATTTTGGGCGATGGTTTTGGACTCAAAACCATCTCAGACGAGTGTTATCAAAAATTGATTCATAGTGGAGATTATATGCTTTGTGACAGTTGCGACAAAAAACTATTTAACTCTCTGCATGGGACACACTATTTCTATAGGAAAGGGGCGGAAAGCAGAATAAAAGCCATTAACAGCATCTTGCAAGAACCCATTCAGGAAAGTTCTTTGTCAAAAGTAGACTGTGAACTATTAGAAAGATTTTATGCGAACAACAGCAAACTGATATTATCTATCTATCGAATTCTTATAGAAAACGAACAAGATATGGACGTATATAAACAGAGAAGTGACGATTATAAGAAACTCCTTAGAGTTTAGCCCTCCTCCACTACTGTAAACTCTACATCTGGGCTATGGTGAAAGCGTGGGAACGATTGGAGCAGCGAGGGTCTGTAAGGGAATAGTTATCACACATTAAAACGATGTAAGTCATGGGCTGCAAAGGCCAAGTGCTATGCCCAAAGAAGTAACGGTAATTGTTTTTTTTAAAAGAAGTGACAAAATTATAATAGACATTAAACTTAAAAATTACAGTTATGAATATTATTTCTGAGATTCAAAGATTCAATGGTGACAAACGACTTAACAAGCTGAACTTCTTGTATGAAAGGAATTCTTTCCTGGATAGCCTTTCTATATCCCGTCGTGAAATGTCTCACAGTTCATTCCTCGCAGATTTACTAAAAGAGGATTCTTTCCATGAGTTGGGCTCATTGCCCTTGCAACTATTTCTCGAGACGGTGCTCCGAAGAGCTATCATGCAGAATACGCGTCTGATAGAAAAGCCGTGTAAAGAAGTGATGTTTCCTTCACTCAAAAGCGCTATTCTATCAGGTAGCCTCTCACTTTCAGATATTGATGTTAATACAGAAGTGTGGTTTCGTGATAAAAATGACAATAGCGGCCGTGTTGACATCATGGTTTCCTGCCGCACAAAGCCTCTGCCAAGGGAAAGCGGAAAAGATGTGGAATTCCTGAATATCATCATTGAGAATAAGATCTATGCCAAAGAGCAGGATTGTCAGACTGACAAGTACTACAATCATTTCAATGCTTTCCTGAAGAACAATGCATCAGATAAGGTGGATGTTTCTACGCGCAAGGCTGGCCCTCGTGCTCTTTACAACCTCTATGTCTATTTGACTCCGGCCTCACCTGCTAAGATTGATCAACTCAAACAACCAGAAAGTAACTGTAAAGAATGTGTGCAGATTTGCTATCAAGACCTACTCGATTATGTCATTGATCCGTTGCTTGATTCTCCTAATCTGTCTGCTCGCGGTCGTTTCTATTTAGAGGAATATCGGCGCTCCTTAGGCGTGTCGTTCGACAAGATAGAAGTAAACGACATAACCAAAGCAGGCAAAAAACAACTTACATGGAAAACAACAATAATGGCTATTGGCAATAAAGAAAGTGAGGAGCTATGCCAATTCTGGAAAGACCACCATGATTTGCTCACAGCTGCCGTTAATGAAAAAAATAGTTCTGAAGATGATGAAGACGATGATGATTCGAGCAAGCGCACCTTGTATGAATATAAAGGTCAGCCATTCAGTATGGGGCGTCTCGTCCAGGCAGTGATCATCGATCACCTGCCAGATTATGAAGTAGCAGAACTGAATGATTTGTTCAAAGATATCGTTGGGAGTATTGTAACCACTCAGGTTAAAGCAGCTTATTTCGAGGAGACATGCGACGTTCGGACAAAAGACATGTGCACCGTCTGTATCTTCAAACAGTGGAGTGAGAAAGGACCATATAAATTCTCGGATTTCTGTAAAAAAGCCAAGGAGTTAGGGTGGTATGAAATGAAGGAATTCAAAAAAAACGTCCTGTCTCCAGAGGAATCTATGATTCTTGTTGATTTCTATAACAAGCACGAGAAGCTGATAACCACAATGATGGAGGTCATTCGTCGTTCTTCCAATTCAGATTTTAGCGAGAGCGTGGAAGCTCTCATAAGACGAACAGTAAGCCACCGCGACAGGACGACTTATTCGGTAACACTCCATTCCAATAATAGGACTCTACGGAAGCTTTCAAGAGGAAATCTGGTGTTGGCAGTCCTCCATGATTATATCTCTCAAGAAGATTGTACAAAGGAAAAGCTCTTGTCTTCCTTTAACCTTCCCAAGAATGCCTTAAAAGGATGTAATAAAGAGAACAAAAAAGGCATGTCAGGTTTCTTTGCCAATGAGTCTGAGTGGCTCAAACTGGAAGATGGAGATTACATGGTCGCCATTGGATGGAATGCAAACGACCTCAAAAATTTCATCGAGGCTGCTTCTGCATTGTTGTATGACATAAATAGCAGTGATCAGGAGAACAAATAAATTACGGGCAATGGTAAAAGTCTGGGAACGTTTGGAGCAGCGAGCGCAGGACTAACTAAACTTGTTTTGTCCTGCGAGTCGCAACAAACGAAGACGAAATCAAAAACTGAAAGAAGTTACGGAATGAATACATATAAGAATGAGCATATTTATCAAAAAGCTTATGAACACAATTGAATTAATTAGCACGATGCGACAAGAAGGCAAGGAAGTTTTCTTGTCAGCAGAAGATCTTTTGACAATGTTTAATAGGAACATTTCGAAAAACGCAGAACTCCTTGACTATATAAGAAAGAAAAACCTCTTTGAGATAATTGGTAAGACAAGGAACGAGGGTGTTCACAGTCGTTTCATTGCAGAACTGCTCTCTGGAGATTTCTTCAAGGGGCAATCTCGTGAATCGACTCTATTTCACTTCTTGGATTTGCTTCTTTACAGGTCAGCTAAAGAAAACAAAACTTCAGAGATAAATGAGCATCTCAAGAAACAAATACTTACACGTTCTGTTTTGATTGAAAATGCTGAATCTGTTTGTGAATTGCCTGTTAAGGAGTATCAGGAATTATACAGTGTCAATAATAACACTATTAGTATAGACAAAAACGATCGAATTGATATATATATTAGGTATAAATTGACAACACCTGTAGCAGGACGAGACACGCTGGAGATATTCATTGAGAATAAAGTCAATAGTTCCGAGTATGATTCTCAGACGCTTCGTTATTTCGAGGTATGTGACAATGGAGGACACAAACGCCCCTTCCAATTGTTTATATACTTGACTCCCCAATCTCTTCGCAACATGGAGAATTATTATGGTTTGGACAACAAATACAAACCCACTTGCCCTCACTACATCCATATTTGTTATCAAGATATTCTGAGCTATATCATAGAGCCGTTGATGAATTCTGAAAGCTTGTACGATGACAAGAAGGCAAGGTTAAAGGAATATGTCAGTTGCCTTTAACTACCCGCTATGACCGATGCAGAATCCCAGGTTCCTCGCAATGAGCTTTCCATCATGGCCATTAGTTCAAGAGAGAGAGAACTGGTGAAAACCTTTATGGAAGATGCCATCAATCGCAGAGTTATCAACAAGGCTATTGAA
>JAEEGL017092326.1_pt1 | contig 13549 bp, 15 predicted proteins | sample 9134231 | NCBI WGS metagenome assembly JAEEGL01 (sample SAMN16246548, study PRJNA631951) | gut metagenome | biome: gut microbiome; feature: rumen; material: fiber-attached | host: Bos | place: Iran: Karaj | collected 2018-10
GTTAATCTTAATGAGTATTCTTTTATTATGCTTTCCCCATATTGTTTACCAGCATCTAATAATAATTTACCAACATTATAGTATGTATCTAAATCACTTCTATTAATTGAATAGTTTTTAACTTTTCTATTAATTTCATTATTTATTAATTCTTTTTTTATCTCATTATAATAATTCATATCTACTCCTTTCTATGGACTGCAAGTCTCAATTTTTAATCTATTATTCTTAATCTTAAACATAATACTTCCATCGAGATCTGTTCTAAATATTTTTGATTTTTCTAAATTGTTTAATACTTCTTTATTCGGATGGCCATAACGATTATTCTTACCAACACTGATAATCGAATACTTTGGATTTATTTCATTAATAAATACTTTACTACTACTTGTCTTACTACCATGATGCCCTACTTTAAGTACATCTATATCTGGTAAATTATATTTAGAAAGTATTTCATTTTCAGTAGTTACACTCGCATCTCCCATAAACATAAATTTATATCCATCTAGTTCTGTATAAATAACATTACTGTTATCATTTTCATTATCATATTCTTTTGTCTGAAGAAAATATAATTTATTTTTATCCATATTTAATTCTTTAATGCATGAGTAATATTTAATCTTCTTTTTATCTAAAACTTTGATTAATTCATTTTCTAAATCATTGAATTCTCCACAATTAAAGATTACTTTTTCTACCTTAAAATTATTTACTAAATTAATAGCTTCCCCTAAATGATCCGCATCGCCGTGACTACTGATAAAAAAGTTCAGATGAGTTATCCCTATGCTTTTTAAATATGGAATAATTCTTTTGGTAGCATAATTATAGTCAAATGAATTATTACCTCCAGTATCTATTAAAACATTACCTCTATTATTAGGTAATCTTAGATATAAAGAATCCCCTTCCCCAACATCTAATGTAGTAAAGATATATGAATTATCTAAATATGGGGATAGTTTATGAATAAATAATAAAATAAAGACTAATATGTATTTGTAATTATATAAGAATATGGATAATAATATGTAATATAAAATAATAAATAGAATACTTGGTTTAGGAAAAATAATATAACCTAAATTATGTTTTGTTATAAATAGTGATGTTTTTTCAATAAAACTAACAAATGGTGTTATTAATATACTTAATTTAGGAATTATAAGAGATAGTAAAGATAAAGGAAAAATTATTACAGATACCATAGGAACAAAGATGATATTTAAAATAACCGAGAAGATATTTACTTCAAAATTATTATAAATAGTTATAGGAAATGATATCAAAAAAGATAATAGTGATATGTATAATGCTTTATTTAAGTATGATTTATATTTTTTTAGATTACTACTAAATAATACTAATGAAAAAGAAATTAAATATGAATACTCGAATGATGATAGATAGATATAATATGGGTTAATTTTTAACATAATTATTAAGACTATTAACATAATATCTATTCTACTTATTTTTAGATTAAATATTTTGTTTAAAGCAAATATTATATACATAATTAAGCTCCTTAAAGCGGATATTGGAGTATCTATTAATAAAATATATAGTATTAAGAAAGAAATAATAACGGTATAATTTAGATGATTATTATATGAAATTCTTTTAAGAATACTATAAATGATTGTTACAAATAAACTAATATGCATGCCAGAGATACTAAATAAGTGTGAGAGGCCATTACTACGATAACTATTAATTATAGATTCATCTAGATATGTATTATCCCCCAAGACAAAAGTATTAATATATTCATAATTATTAGGAATTTTTTTAATACGCATAGAAATACTATTCCTTAAGTAATATATTATGTTAGTATTGTTGGATATCTTAGTGATAGCATTAGCATCAATTATATAGAATATATGATTATAATATAGATATTTTTTATAATTAAATAGATTAGGAATAGTATTATTATTAGGTTCTGATAAAGTACCATTTATAATTACTTTATCACCTAAGTTAAGATTATCTATATTACCTTTATATTTGACAATAATTCTTTCTTTAGCTTTTAAGTAAACAGTATTAATATCATTATTAGTTTTTATTTTATAAATTGTTCCGGTAAACTCTGTTTCATTATTATAGATACTAATAACTTTATGAATTAATGTATAAGTAATAATCATAATTAAAAAAATAATAGCAGTAATCTTTATATAGTATCTATGTTGTAAGATATATCTTAATAGTCTCATATAGTTTATCTCCAATACCACTAACATTTTTAATATCACTAATGTCTTTAAAGGTGCCATAAGTATTTCGGTATTCAATAATAGATTTTGCTTTTGCATCCCCTATTCCTGGTATAGTTTTTAATTCAGATAATCCAGCAGTATTAATATTTACTTTGTTATTCTCAGCTTTATTTTCTATTTCATTAGTAGTATCAACATAGGTATCATCGATAGTAATATAGTCATTATTACTTTTAGGGTTCTTAATATTATTTACTTCTTCTTCAGTATATATAACGATAACCATTTCATCAAATATTGTCTTAGCTAGATTAGTAAGACTAGTATCGGCATCATCAGTTAACCCACCTGCTAACTCAATAATGTCATATACTTTTTTATTGCATTCAGTAGTATAGGCATTGGGTTTAGTAACTGCCCCCTTTATATCAATTGTGCACAATTCTTTTTTAGACTCTTCTTCTTTATTCTCAATAACAATTTCTTCATTATAAGATTCAATATCATATTCATGGTCATTTAATTCTTTTTTTATAAATAAAAAAGATAAGATAATAGTTACTATAATTATTAAAAAGAGAATATATTTATATTTTTTCAGATGATACATATACTTCACCCCTCTATAATAATTATTGTGATTTTTTTTATAAATTACTTCAAATTGGTATAACTTTAGACATACTTGGTATAAATTTAGACAAAAGAAAAATCAAGAGTTAATTATTTAACTCTTGATTCTTAGTTATATTACAATTCTTTACTAAGCTTTTTATCAATATAATTTGTTACACTATTAATAGTTTTATTAAAATCATTAAAGTTGGCATTAAACCATTTTATTTTAAACTGATGATTAAAGAAGGTATATTGTCTTTTGGCATATCTTCTGGAATTTCTTTTTATTAAAGAGATGGCTTCATCTAAGGATATTTCATTATCAAAATATTTATACATCTCTTTATAACCAATTCCTGATAATAATGGTTTGGTTTTAAAACCTTTATCATAAAATGTTTTTGCTTCTTGGGCTAGTCCATCATCTATCATTCTATCTACTCTTGCATTTATGCGATTATATAAGATTTCTCTATTTTCAGTAGTTAAGCCAATAAATATAGCATCATATAATGGTTTATTTCCTTTATTGTTAACGGAAATTGATTTATTATTTTGTTTATAATAATTTAAAGCCCTGAGTACTCTACGACGATTAAATTTATCTATTTTTATTTCTTTGTCTAAGGTTATTAATTCTTGATATAACTCTTCCGTAGTTTTATCAAGATAATCCTCATTATCATTAAATTCATCTAAGGTGTAATCATATAAAGCACTTTTTATGTAGAGACCAGTACCACCTACGATAATAACATTTTTACCTTTTTGAGTAATCTCATCAATCTTTTTACGGCAATCTTTTTGGTAATCGTAAATAGAATATTCTTCCCACACCTCTCTTATATCAAATAGATGGTGAGGAATATCCTCTTTTTCTTCTTCAGTTACTTTGGCTGAACCAATATCAAGTCCTTTATATATCTGAACACTATCACCATTAATTATTTCAGCATTATATTTTTTGGCTAACTCTATTGACAGTTTTGTTTTGCCTACACCGGTAGGTCCAGTAATAACAATAATCATATTAACACTCCTTAGATACTCCTATGGAACATTTTTTCAAGTTCATAGATACTAAAATGGATAATAGCTGGTCTACCATGAGGGCAATTATAAGGGTTTTTGCATTTTCTTAAGTCATTAATTAATGATTCCATAGATTCTTTATCAATAAAGGTATTAGCTTTAATACTCATTTTACAAGCAACCATTTTAGCAAGATTGTCTCTAAATTTAGCTAATGTAAAATCATGGCCTTTATTTAAAATCATTTCAATTATTTGTCTGACTATTTGTTCTTCTTTGCCTTCAGTAAACCATGTTGGATGACTAGTAACGCGAATTGATGATGAACCAAATTCTTCAAATTCAATATTGATACTATCGATGATATCTTTATTTTCTTTTAATATTAAAAATTCATTTTTAGGTAACTCAATAACGATTGGGACTATGGGACGAATAGTGTTTGTATTAGGATGACTTAGTTCATAACTAACATGCTCATAGTTACATCTTTCTTTAGCTGCATGTTGATCAATTAAATAGATGCCTTCATCATTTTCACAGACAATATAAGTACCAAGAAGTAATGCTACCGGATATAATTCAGGTAATTTTTTACCTTCTTCGATAGTTACGGCATCGGTAGTTAAGTCTTGAACTGGTTCTTCATATTCAGAAGATTCTTCTTGAGTCTCAAAATTAACTAAACTTTCTAATCTTTCTTTATAATCAGTATTTTCTCTTTCAATATTTAATGACATATTGGTATATTTAGGTAGTTCTTCAGGGGTAATACTGATATTAGGGATTAACATTTTTTCTTTTAGAGCATTATCAATTAATTCTTTAATTAGTTTATTTAATTCATCAAAGTTACTAAATCTAATATCTAATTTAGATGGATGAATATTAACATCTAACAAACTAGGATCTGTTTCAATTATAAGAATACAAACAGGATATCTAGAATCTTCTTTGTAATTACTATAAGCATCATTTATAGAATGATATAATACTTGATTTCTAACTACACGGCCATTGACAATGGTAGTCATATAGTTTTTGCTTGATCTAGTTAATTCAGGTAAAGAAATATAACCACTGATCTTATAATCACTGTTTTCACCACTTATTGGAATCATTTTCTTAGTTATATTTATCCCATAGATACTGTTGATTACTTTTAATAAATTACCAGTACCGGTAGTATTTAATATTTCTTTATCATCATTAGTGAGTTTAAATCTAATATCTGGATATGATAAAGCAATTTTGTTCATATAATCAGTAACATTTGCTAGTTCGGCATAAGCACTAGATAAATGTTTTAATCTAGCGGGAGTATTATAAAACAAATTAGTTATTTTAAATGTTGTACCGAGGCGGTAATTGGTATCACTAACTTCTAAAGTTTTACCACCTTTTATGTGAATAAAGGTACCAATTTCTTCACCTTTTAAGCAAGTTGATAAGGTTACTTCAGAAACGGCAGCAATAGATGCTAACGCTTCGCCACGGAAACCTAATGAATTTATATTAAATAAATCGTCATCATCATAAATTTTACTGGTAGCGTGTCTTAGAAAAGCCATTTTAGCATCTTCCCTATCCATACCGTTACCATTATCAGTAATAACAATTTCACGAAGTCCCGCTTCTTTTAATTCAACATTTATTTCAGTACTTTCAGCATCGATAGAATTCTCAATTAATTCTTTAACGATAGAAACAACTCTTTCAACAACTTCACCAGCAGCAATTTTGTTGGCTAAATTTTCATTCATTACTCTTATTTTTGACATATTCTTCACCTACATCTTTATAAAAATTATAACAAAAAAAGATACCCGTTACAAGTATCTTATTTCTTATCATGATTAATAATAATATTGGTTTTCATAATGAATATCAAGACAGCAATAAAAAGTATTGCATAGATAATGACACCTACCGTATTATCATAGAAAATATATGTTAACATGGCTAAGGCAAATAGTAAATCAATACCATAAATTACTAAAACGGTAGCCTTATGAGATAGATGCATTTTATTAAGTAATTGATGATGCAAATGATCTTTATCTGGCTCATCAATTGGCTTTTTATTAATAATTCTTCTAAGGATTGCGAAAGCAGTATCCATAATTGGAATAGCTAATAAGCAAATTGGAGCAAGTAATGTAGTTAAGGTTACATTTTTAAATCCTAATAAAGCTATAACAGCAATAATATACCCTAAAAACATACTTCCAGAATCGCCCATAAATATTTTAGCTGGATTAAAATTATGGCATAAAAATCCTAAAGTAGAACCTAGCATAATAAATGTTATAATAGCATCTAAGCCGAAGGAATGCATCCATAGGACAATAACAAGGCCAATCGTTATAAAATATATAGCTGATAAGCCAGCGGCAAGGCCATCTAGGCCATCAATTAGATTAATACAGTTAATAACACCAACTATGAAAAGAATGGTTATGGGATAACTTAAAAAACCAAAGTCAATGTAAAAGCCAAATGCAGATACATCTTTAAGCAATATCTCGCCATAGATAGCAACAACACTTGCAGCAATTATTTGAAATAGAAATTTTATCTTAGCTGGTATAGGGTTTATATCATCAACAATACCAGTAATAATAATGATAATACTACCAATAAGGATGGCATTCATTCTAAAAGACATTTCGCCAAATAAAATATATCCCAGTAAAAATCCCATATAGATTCCTAAACCACCTAGTCTTGGCATAGGTACGGTATGTACTTTTCGGCCATTTGGAATATCAAGAGCATTAACATGGACAGCTACTTTCTTAATAAATGGAATGATTGCTAAAACAAATAAAAATGGTACGGCAATCATATAAATTATTTTTTCAATATACATCTTTACACCTCTTACTCACTTGATAAAATATCAATTTCATCAATCAACCAGTTTTCATTCTCCCTTATAACTTTAATAGTGGCAAGAGTATTACGATTATTACTTGTCCACTTTTCATAAATAATGGCATTTATGACATTTTCAGTACTACTTGTAATATAAATATTGGTGTCATCGCCTCTAAAATAATATGTTTGGTAGCTAACAAGATTACCTGCTAAATAATGAGCACCTTCCGTATAGGCAAAATAATTTCCTAGATCACTAACATATTTTGTGATGCCATGTTCGGTAAACAAATTATTCATAACAGTATCAAAATTAGTAATCTTTTTATAAACAATATTACTTATTGTAATAGTGTCATCTGAATCAACAGTAAACTTATTATTAACAACATCATATAGAATGCGGGCATCTTTATATAAGTTACTAACAATAGCTATTTCATCTTCTTTTTTTTCACTTTTTTCAGTAATATCTCCTTTTTTAATTTCTTCCTTGCTTATTCCTCGTTTCTCTAAAAAGTATATCGTTATAATATAAAATAAGGCAAATAAGATAAGAAGAACCAGTATTCCAATACGGTTTATATTTTTTTTCACTTCTTTAGCACCTCTCATACAATTTATATTATACGATAAACTAATAATAATTTCAACCTACTTATTCATATCTTTAATAATTTCTAAATCATACAAATAAGTAACAATATTATCAATAAATTCCTCTGATTTAGATATTACTTTATTTTTTAATTCATTATTAATATTAACATCACGGTTAACAGCAGCAACAATTTTGTTATAGATATATCGATTTGTAAATTTAGGCTTATTCTCATAATGATAAGCATATGAATTATTTAATATTTCAGTTAGTAGTTGATTTAATTTTTCAGAATTAATAATTATATTAGCTTCATCATAAGTAATTTCTAATACATTTATAATACTATCAAATTCTTCTTTATAGACCCCTTCTCTATCAATTAATAAATCATGAATAGTAATACTATTTATTGTTTCGTTAATATTATTATTAGTTATATCAGTTATTAAAGAATGAGTAGTTTTTATAACCATAGTTATTGTTAATAAAATACAAGTAATTAAAAAAATTATTATCAATGTACGATTTTTCATATTAATGCCTCCAATTATATTATTAACAAGATACTTTTTAAAATACAAAAAACTATCTCTATGGTTAGTAGAAATAGTTACATGTATTATATATTTATTTATAGTGTTTTTATTTTTTTACTACATTTTACTACAAAAATTAATTTCACAATCCGTTAATATGTAATCACTTACTTTTTTGTTATAAACTCACTTCCTAATTACCAACTTACATTTAAATTAGTATAAGCACATGGTGTTGCATCGAACTTGTTAGCAACGCTTGGTGAGAATGTTATTCCACCAATATCGATACTATGGCTTGCTGCTTGAGCGCCAGTTACTGTTTGCGTAGCATGCGCATAATCGCCACACATATAAAGTGAAGTTATCGTTCCTGCACCAGCATCTTTATCGACATCATAGTAGAATGTGCTTGACATACCGACAAAAGCACTTGGTAAGTGGAATGTTGCTGTTCCGCCATAGGTATCGGTCAACATGTTAAAATAAGAATATGATGTCGTTACATTTCCGTTTGAAGTTGTATATGTATAATAGAACGTTGGCCCTACTTGGATATGAATATTACCAGTATAGCCGATACCGATGACATCATAACTGTGAACCGATGGGAGATTAGTCCAGGTCTCAGTTACTTTAAAGCGGTAGCGACTACCATTAGCTGAAATTGACGAGATAATTGTTTTATAAGCTGTATTGATTACGCCTCTTAATCCATCACCTTTATGGGCATTAAACTCTTCTTCGGTTACTTCAACAGTGTAACTAGTTCCATATGTTGGATATACCGTTTTATAATATTTAATTGTTTTAGCGAGCAATTCAGCAGAAGCATCTTTATTTTCATTAAATATCTTTTCGGTCATATAATAGATTTCATCTTCACTAAAGCCTAGATTTAATAATGTTGAATATTCTTCATCAGTCATTTCAACACCATAATAGTTAGTAAAATTACGAGCCATAGCAAAGGTTGGAGTTACATTAACCACAAATGCAACTAAACCTATTAAACATATGAATAGAAAATTCTTTTTGATCATTTTTTACCTCCTTTCAATGTCAATTTTAGCAAAAGCTGTATAAATTAAAACAACCTAATGGGCGAAACTGAACTCGCCTAATAGGTTGTCTATTTATGTCTTTTTGTTCCGAGGTCTATACATTGAAATATCTAGTTTTTCTTCAATATTTTCATTATTTTCATCTAAAAATTTAATTCTTAGCATCATTCCATCATGAATAATGCATTTTATATTTTGAATAGAGTTATTCTCAAACGATATTTCAAATGTTTTTAGAAATTCTTCGATAGTTTGTTTTTCAGTTATTGTAACATGATTGTTTATGTATCCTTGATTGAATATAAAGTCACTATTACACATAATATTAAGTTCATAACCAGTAATTAACTTGTTATTCAATTCTTTATCGTAGAAAACTATTCTATCAATGTTTACGATAATTTTATTCTTATTAATCTTAACAGTGCCATAGATATTAAAATGATTTATATCATTGCTACTTAAAATATATGTCTTAGGGCGATTAATGAATGCTATGATTAAAGATATAACTGTTATAAAAACTAGTGTAGAAAGAATGATTAAACGTTTTTTCTTTCTTCTTAGTTCTGTCGATTTAATGTACTCTTCAAGCATACTGGTATCATCATTATTATCTGTATCTTTAGGATTTAGTTCACCATTTAGTAGTTCATTTGATGTAATACCTAAAATATTACATACTTCATTTATGATGGCGACATTAGGAAAAGATATACCACGTTCCCATTTGGATACGGATCTATCACTAACGCCTACCATATCACCAAGGTCACCTTGAGTTAGGCCTTTTTCTTTACGTAACTTGGCAATTAATTTACCACTTTTTATTTGATCCATAATACTGCTTCCTATTCTTCATTATCAGAGACAAAGAAATTAACTATATGAGTATTCATAGCTTCAGCTATTCTACCTAAAACGGCAATAGTTAAATGCTTGTTACGTTTTTCATTTTCAATATCACAAACATATTCACGAGACATTTCAATCATATCTGCTAAATCTTGTTGAGTTAGATTCTTTTCATTTCTAATTCTGCGAATATTTTTTCTAATTATTGAATAGTAATATTCATCATCATGAATATATGCCTTTGTCTTTACTGCTTTTGTCATGTGTACCACCAGCCTTCTTCAATATCTATTTTGTATTATTCTTGGCAAATAATATATAGGCTGATAGCCACTACGGTGGTGGATATTATGGCAAAATAAAAAGCCACCGAAGTGGCTATATATTCAAGTGGCGTCCCCTGAAGGATTCGAACCTTCGACCGCACGCTTAGAAGGCGTGTGCTCTATCCAACTGAGCTAAGAGGACAGTAGCAATAATTTCCGATTGCTACCTAATTATATACTATTTCATGGTTTTAATCAAGCATTTTTAATGAAAAAGTGGAAATTTCTCGATTATTAACACTAAATATAACCTCTTCAAGATTAAATTCATCACATAGCGATAAACCTATTGTATACATTACTTCTTCTAGTATTAGGCTATCAGTTATGTCTGAAAGAATAAATTCATTAAAGTTTAATTTTATTACTTTATCAGTTATTTCATAATCAAGTAGTTTTACATTATTGTCTAAATAACTCATAAGATTACTTTCATATAATAAAGAGGTAGCTAATTCATCGATAATTATTCGCACTTTATCTTGATTTTCATTGTTAATATATTTAGTTACAGGAGTATAGTAAGTATCATTATTACAATTAAAAACATAATATACGGTATAGGAATCAATATTATTAATAGTAGCTAATTCATATTTTTTATTAATACCATAACTTTTATCAAAAAATTCTGGTAATTTAATATGGCTATGAGGAAGGTATTCTAATTTTTTGTTATCAACATAGATGATTATTTTATCAATGCCATCGATACTAGTTAATGTATAAATTAATGACTCTAATAATTTTTCTTCATTATTAGGACTAACATTTAAAAATTCTTTAGAAAAATCTATTTTTAATACTTTATTTTCTAAGGTTAAATTATTAACTTTGGTATCTTTAGGAATTAATGATTTAAAACCTTTGGGAATGATATCACTTTTATTACTATTAATAGTAAGTTCTTCAATTAGAGACTTAGCTTTAGTCAATTCATTTTCTTTATTAACGCTAATCATACTTCTAGTTAGATTATTATTAGTATCTAATAAATAGATAGCTTCTAAGTCATTAGGATATATATACTCTACCTGAGCTTTCTTGTTTAAATCTATTTCATTTGATTTAAGAGGAATAAAATAAAGCATAAGTAAAACTAAAACCATTGTTGATGCGACCATTATCTTTCTTAAGATTATCTTCTTTAGCATATTGTCACCTATTTAATCATATGAAGAAAATAATTAGATATGAAAAAAGCCACTAAAAAGTAGCCTATAAAGAAATAATTTTCATGCGAAGCAATTCAACTACTGCTTGACTTCTTCCTTTAACACCTAATTTTTGCATAGTATTTGATATATGATTACGGACTGTTTTTTCACTTATTCCTAAATACTTAGCAATTTCTTTAGTAGTTTTATTACTAATAAGTAGGTTAAATATTTCTTTTTCTCTTTTAGTTAAAATAAATTCATCCATTTAACGTCACTCCTTAATACATTAAGTTATTCATAATATAATATGAAATCCTCTAAATATGAGTGAGTTATTTAGCACAGATTTATTTAAATTGAACTGAAATATATTTTTTATCTTTGAAATTATCCTGAATGGTACGCATAATCGTATTAGCAAATGTATTAGTACTATTATCTGAATCAACGACAACTCTTATTTGATCATCATCTATTTTAACAAAACAATCCACATCATGAGCATTTTTGACTTTTTCTTCCAATAGTTCTTCTTCGGAACTAATTTGATTTAATATTTTCAAGCTATCAAAGGCTTTATTTTTATCTTCAGTACTAGCATCATTATTACTGATAGTGGCTTTTAATTTATTAACTTCCTCTAGCATGTTATTGTTATCTTCAATTCTTAAAGTTTCAATTAGAGATGTTTCTTTAATTGAAGTAATAGGATCTTCATCTTTAATTACTTCATCATTATTAGTCATCAGTAATTCTTTAGGCATTGTTACATAGTAAACACTTAATACCAATACTAAACTAAATAAAGTTAGAAACCATAGATTTTTTTTATTTATCATACTCTCCTCTTTTCTAATTAATTATATTAGTTAGTTTTAAATTTATAACAAAAAAAAATACAAGCCTAGTACATTCCTTGTATTTTCTTAATTTGTTCATTTGTTAAGGCATCTAAGCGCCATTTACCATCGGTATCTTTAGTTAATGCTAAGTCGATAGTATATGTTACTTTACTATTAACACTTTCTAATCTATTTAATTTTTCTTCATCAAAACTTTCTTTGGTATAGATAGTTGAATCAAATGTTAAATCGGATATAGCATTCTTATAATCTAAGACTTCTACTTGAACGGTAACAATGGCATTATCACCATCGATAGTTTCATTTTTTATTTCATATGAGAGATTTTTATACTGTTTGGTTAATAATTCACGATATCTAGCAGCATGGTCATCAGTGAAATTGCCTTCGGCAATAACTTCATTAATACCACTCATTATATCGCCATCAACTTTTTGATATTTCATCATGACTTCTTCAACTTTACTTTTGGGATTATTGCCCATAGAACAGCCAACCAACATAAATAAAAATAATGATAGAATAATTAATTTCTTTTTCAAATTTATCACCTAAGTATAATATTTACCATTTTTTAGGAAATATACCTTAGATATCATATTTATTTAAGTTATACATTATTTCATCATATGTATAACCTAAATTAGTTAGATTAGTATAGATTTTGTTTTTTAAATTAGGTTTATTCTTATTACTCTTAATTAATTTAGCAATTTGTTTATTTATTTTCTCGTTAATAACAGCTTCATCAATGGCATAGATATACTTATTAATTATATCATTATCAATATAGTGTTTTTCTAATTCTTGTCTGATACGATTAGGTCCCATAGTAGTAAATGATAGTTTATCATTAACAAAAGCATTAGCAAAAGCATCATCATTTAGAAGTTTATTTTTATAGAGTCTCGTAATGGTTTCATTAATTAACTCATTACTGACACCTTTTCTAGCCATATATTCTTTTATTTCATGTTCACTACGTAAACGAACACCAATATAATTAATACATTTATTATAGATATCATAATTATTGTTATCTTGAATTATTTCTTCAAGTAAGAATTCATCTATTTCTTTTTTATATAATAATTTATATTTTAAGATAACATCTTCGTTTAGTTTAATTTTTCTTCCATCATTTAAATATAATAAATAATTGTTATTGCCTTTTTTTTCATATTTAATTATTTCCATGTTATTACCATCTTTCTAAATCATTATATCAAAGTAAAATTGGCTTTGTCAACAATAAAGCAAACAGATGTGTTAACTAATAGTTAAAAAAGCATCTTAAAGATGCTTATTTTGATAATAAATCACAAATTAATTCACTTACTTCACTTGGATTATCAACTTCTAAACCTGATGATA
>JAEEGL011576765.1_pt1 | contig 13548 bp, 1 predicted proteins | sample 9134231 | NCBI WGS metagenome assembly JAEEGL01 (sample SAMN16246548, study PRJNA631951) | gut metagenome | biome: gut microbiome; feature: rumen; material: fiber-attached | host: Bos | place: Iran: Karaj | collected 2018-10
CCCGGATATTCAGGAGCAAGAATTGCGGCTATCATAGCGATGATAGAGTCGCGGTTGATTTCGCTTCCGTCGCTGAGAACTGCAGACATACGGTCAACGTCAGTATCAAAAATCAAACCAAGGTCTGCCTTGTTATTAAGAACGGCGCTGCGGATTGCTTCCATAGCCTGTTTGTTTTCAGGGTTTGGAATATGATTCGGGAACATACCGTCCGGCTCAAGGAACTGGCTGCCTGTAGTATCAGCTCCGAGCGGCTGCAAAATCTTATCAACAAAAAATCCTGAAGCACCGTTACCGCTGTCTACAACAATATGAAGACCTGAAAGCGGCTTATCACCCTTACCAAGAGAAGCAAGCCCATCAGCAATTTTATTTTTCAGATATTCAGCATAGATTGAAAGAAGATCCAGCTTTTCAACCGGAACATTGATTTTTGCAGGATTAAGGAAGCCGGCAAGATTAAGGATTTCAGTAATATCCTCGTGCTCAAGACCACCATCGGCATCAAAAAACTTAATACCATTGCGGTTGAAAGGAAGATGGCTGGCTGTAATCATTGCAGAGCCGTTGAAGTTTGTCTCCGGGAAAACGATGGACATAAACATGGCCGGAGTTGTAGCCATTCCGCAATCAATAACAGTAGCACCGGCGCTCACCATTCCATCAATAAGAGCATCTGCAAGAGCAGGCCCGGTAACACGCGAGTCACGGCCAACACCCAGATGAAGGGCTGTCGCATCAACATCCAGCTTTTTTGCAAGCCAGCTCACATAAGCACAGCCAATCTGCTTTGCAATCTGAGGGGTAAGATTTACGTTTTCCCCTTCAACACCTTCTATTGCAACACCACGGATATCACTTCCGTTCTGAAGTTTCATCAAATCCATAAAAATCCGTCCTATTTTGAGTTTTTCTTTGATTATATTGGTATTTATGATTTTTTTAAATATTTTTCTCAAAAAACTTGGAAAATTGTGAGGAGGTGTAAGAAAAGAAAAAGCACTTGCCGGGGAAAAGCAAGTGCTTTGTTTTTGCTACTTCTTGATATACGCTCTTTCGTATAAAGCATCTGTCATATAACCAAGTACTACTGAGTTTTCGTAAGTTCCAGACGTTGGAACACCACCACAAACAGTGGCATCAACCGGAATATTATCTGATGGGATTGTCATACACTCCCAGGCACCGGTAAATTTATCATTGATTGCACCGTCACGTAGTGTTGTTAAATCTTCACGCCAAGCAACTTTGATTGAGTTTGGAGTCTGATTTGAAGATGCATTGTAATAGTAAATATATGGAACATTTACAGTTCCCTCTTTACGAACATTTACGGTAATATTTGTTCCTACAGACAAGTATGAATCAACTGTTACAGGTTCCGTAGGGTCTGCATCATAACTTGAAAGATAAACATACTTCAAATCACCTTTTGCACTATTGTAATAAGCAATATGAATTCCTCCATCATCATCTGTAGCAAGATCTACATACCAGCCAGTATATGCCTCATCAAGATATTTTGCATGCTGCTGCCACTGACTGTCTGTTGCTGCAGTAGCGGTACTTGGAGTTGTATTGTATGAATAACATACTTTTCTTGTGCTTGCATCATACCAGGCAACAAGTCCTACATAACTGGTTCCATTAGGAACAATACCAACTGCTGCATACTTTCCACCCTTAAACGTTGTATTATCGCTGGCAACAAGATGATATCCTTTGGCAGAACAATCTGTCTTTGTTGGATTGTTAGATTCAGTCATTGTAATATTTGGGGTTTGGCTACTATATGTTACTCCATCACCAATTTGACCTGCTATTCCACCTGTAATTGAGGTTCCACTTCTAGAACCGAAACGGAATTTTATCGGATTGATACTGTTATTTGCATCATAATATGCAATTGCTATATAAGTAGTTCCTGACTTATAATAAGTTGCCAATTTTGACGAGGTAGCACGATTTATATTATACAACTTTGTTCCACCATTATATGCTAATTCAAGATGACGTTTAGAATTTGAAGAAGCTCTATAATCTGTAGACTCCTTAGTAGTATTTGCAGTAGGCACTTTTCCACCAGTTGTAGAAGGTGTATATAACACAAATCTAGAAGAGTCATTATGAATACGGTCCGTGTTCATTGCAACAGCAAAGATGCTTCCATTACTATCATAGGCAACATTTGTATTATGGAACTTATTATAACTGTAATCAACAAGAGTAGCTGTTCCATTAACATTGACCATCATTTCCTGTATTCCATTACCATAGCTCATATAGTAGTTACCACTCTTATCCATTTTCATCATTGGACTTGTAATGTTTGTTGCATTAAGGAAATAACCCATATCCCAAACCCAAAGATCTACATCATCAGTCAAACGATTATTTGTCTTTCCATTTGGCTGACTATTATAAATTGCGGCACTTCCCTCTGTTACTTCAGTTGCACCAGCAGCAATTGTTGGCGAAGCATTGATATTATTCAAACTTGAAATTCCGTTTACAGTAATAGAAAGTTTACCGCTAGATGTTCCAGTTCCTACAGGGAATGTAAGATGTGAACCATACTTTGTTGTATCCGAAGCATTAGAAGCAGTTGTTTTTATATTGTTTGTTGAACCTATTGTAACATTTCCTGTTGTAGGATCTGCCTTAAGATTAAAGCCAAATAATCGAACAGTTTCTGTAGCATTAGTACCGGTCTTTGTGCGATACTTACCTCTTACTATATATTTACCAGTTGCAGAACGTGCAAATTCTTCCCCTGCTGTATCAGAAATTCCTGTATACAACTTCGTAATATACGGCACAATATCCATCTTGTAGTAGTAAGTCATAGTATTCTTATAAACGATGGTATCATCCGTAGTTTCATCTGTTGCATTTGTGAGGCCATAAATATCTGTGAAGTAAGTTTTCTTAGCATCTGTTTCGTCCTTTACATTGCCCCAGGTGAATGAGTTGAGAGTTGTCTGCTTTGTTTGAGCTGTAACAGCATGTGTAGACTCATGCGCACTACGGGCGTCTACGGCGTAAACAACAACTGCCTTATCAAGTTCGGCAGGGTTAGTTCTTACCGCCGTGTCTACTGTGAGTGTCCAGTGAACAAGATGTCCGCTGGCATTACAGTAAACATCCTCGGCTGTAAAGCCCCATCCGTCTGAGTAAGCCCTTGTAGTCCAGCTTCCGCTATAGGTTGAAGCTAACTTTGCACTACCAATATTAGTATGACCTTCCATCTGAACATAAAGCTGCTTCAGCTTAATATCATCATAGGCATAGCCTTCAACCTTGATTTTTCCAGAAACCTTAGGGTCGTCGCTGCCAAGAGCCTTTGTACCATTTGTCAATGAACTGATTGCCGATGTGATATCGCCTTCAAGTTCAATATGACCTTCGGCAACCGGACTCGTTCCTGTTGTCCAGCTTACAGAGTTATCTGTCTTTGAATTCCAGTAGAATGGACGGATCTTTACAACCGGAGCTTCAGAATCCTGATACTGCAGATTCAGGGCTACACGGAATTTAGCGCTGAGACGACCATCCGTACTGTCTTCATCTGCATTCCAGGTTCCAGAGCCTTCCGTTGAATCATAAATTGTATATTCAAACCAGGTTGGATTAGTTGTTGAAGTACTGTTTCCAATCATATTCATAGAATATGTACCTGTAGTTTCATTTTCTACAGTTCCAGGAATATCCATATGAACAGATGTATTACCCAAAATATAACCGGTATCATTTTCATCTTTTCTGTAATAACCTGTGTCGTCAATGACTTCATCAATACCATCATCACTACCATTACCGATAGTAGCTGCTCCATAGGCTTGAGTTGTCCAATCTGCAGCACTGTTCTTCTTGTATCTGTAAGAATAGTACAAGGCTCCATTACCACCTACAAGTTCAGGAGTAAGGCGTGTGTTTGCCTTTACCGTCATAAATGCAGAACCAGAGCTGTCATAATCATTGTTATTTCCAGAAACTACTAATTCAGAAGTAACTGCGGTTGCTCTTGTTGTATGAACTCCTCCTACCTTGCGTTCCTTACCCATCCAGTACTTTGTATCAGATTCACCTGGATCTTCGCTGTTATTTTCATTAAAGTCAGACCAGACTTTAAGACTTGCAATTCTAGGAGCATTATTGGCAACGTTACCTGATACCTCACCTGCTTTATAGTTTCCTGCCTTATCGAAGGCTACATAATGAAGTTTAACTGCACCATCATTTATATTTCTTGAATTGATGTTTGCTTCCCATGTCCAGGTCGAACCTGATTTCTTTACAGATTCTACCATGTGGTCATAATCGTCATTTGAAATTTCATTAAAGTAACCATAGGTACCGTCTGCTGTTGATTTTTCGCCGGAACCAGATTCTACATTATTATTTACAACATTTGCGATTGCGAATAATGCAGTCTCTGATGCTGTCTTATATTCTGGCTGTCCATCAATTCCTATAGTTTTTCCATCTGCACTTACGCTGCTGATAAAGTAAATGGCACCACCTATCTTACATAATCCTCCAACATGGATATTTGAATCCTTGTCTCCAAGAGTAAGAGTTCCAAGTGATGTCTGGCTGCGTCCTACTGATTTAGACTTCCACATAAGTCCACTATCAGATGTAAGACCAGAATAGTTTACTTCGCTGTTTTCCTTATCTCTCATTACATCGTAAACATAATGCTTATCTGTAAGTGTGCGCTCAAACCAGAATGCAAGATATGCAAAACCAGACTGATCTTTTCCATCAACTGTTTTTTCAGTTACCTGTGAGCCAAAGGAATAGAAACCGTTATCATTCTGCATTGTAGCAGGAATATTGTATCCATTGCCGGTTACAACCAGTTCCGGATCTTTGTTATCATAATTAATAACACATACCTTCTTGGTTGTATGAACTGGGGTTGCTTTATCGGAAGCTTCAATAACAATTGAAAGACTTCCTGCTTTACCTTCAATGTCTGTTTCAAGTTTATACTTAAAGTTTTCTGCTGTATTTGCAGTTCCGGTAATAGTCTGGTCTTCTTTTGACGCAGCTGGACCAATCTTAAGTGCAGAAAGTCCCTGCGTATCTGTTACAGTTCCACAAAGCCACCAGCCTCCCTTAACCCACATATCATCTTCAAAGGCACGTGAAGCCAGAACAGTGCCACTTCCAGCTTCATTATTTGCATACTGGCGCAGATATAATCCGCTGACAACAGGATTATCTGAGTCAAAGATACTTAGCTGTTCCTGATAGCGGCTTAAATTCTTATCTTTATCCTTTGCAAATACACGATAAGCAATTGGATTCAGTTTTCCTTCTGCCGGATTGAATTCTCCCTTATCGTTAATTTTCAGGTTCCAGGCAGAACCAGAGAAGGAAGCTTTAATGTAATATGCAGAACCATCAGCAGAATCTGCACCCGACACTGTGGTTACCTTCTCAGGAGTTGCGCTTGTGATATTTGTATAAACTTCATAATGATCATTAGCAATCCACTGTCTAACATCCTTAAGGGTTGGCTTAAACTCTTTCAGTGTATAAGTATGAGCATAAGTTGTTTGATTATTAGCTGTTGTTGGAGTCACAGTATCTGTAAACTTTAATCCGCCACAAGTTTTGTCTGTGGTAGCGGTTACAGCTGCTGAATCATAACCGTTGTTTATTGCTGAAATAATCTGTACCCAGACTGAATCAACACCTATTTCTGTACCGATAGTATCTGCTGCTGTACCACGCAGAGTAATGTCACCACCAAGTGTTGTTCCACTCTTTTCCGGATAATCAATAGTTACAGTTGGAGCATCTCCCTGAGGGTCAATGAGAATCGGATATTTTTCTTCTGTAATAAGTCCAACTTCGTCTACTGCCTTAATCCACAGATAAGCCTTAACAACTGTTGTAAACTTTTCTGCCTGATTTGTTGTTTCTATCTTAGCCTGTGTTGTTATTCCAGTGTTAATAAGGAAATTCTTTAAGGTATCATCATGAGTTGTTTCCGTAGCTGTTTTACCATCAAAATAAACATACCAGAATCCGCTTGAGCCAAGAATTGGAGTATAATATGGTTTATAGCTGATTGTAGGATTTCCGCCTGGTGCATTTGAAGCAGTAGCAGTTACATCATTCTCATTCTTCCAGATGGAAATTGCACTTGCACTACTCTGATGCTGCTTATCCTGAGCCGGTTCTGTTGTATTATCCAAAGAAAGTGCATAATACATAAACTCTTTAGGCCTGTCTGTATCTGCAATATTTTTCCAGTCTGTTAAATCTGTTTCACCATAAGCAATTACACTTCCACTTGAATACTGATTAGAGTCTGGAGCCTTTAAGCTGACTGTAGGAGGAGTATTATCTACCGAGATTGAGAATTCATCCTTCGATTCCTTTACTCCATCACTTACAGATATTTCACATGCCTTTATGCCGCTTTCAAGACCAGATACATCAATTTCACCTGAAATCCAGTAATTAGCATCTGAGTATGTTGCATTTCCTGCATTAACACCACTGTCTGTGAGAGTTATTGTTCCTGAATATCCAGGAATAGTAATTGTTGCCTGAGCTGGATCAATACCGTTTGCATCCCACGCAGGAACTCTGATTTTTAATTTTTTTCTTGTACCACCAAAAGGCGAAGAACTGATTTCAGACTTTGACTCCCAGGTTGGACTAGCTGCATCATAATTAACTGAGAACTGCAGACTGCCAAGGAATGGTGCAGTTGTATCTACTTTAACATAAGTAACAGTCTGCTTCTTTCCTGTTCCGCTGTCTTTATAACCATACTTATTTGGCGTTGCAGCTGAATCAGTAAGCTTTGGTGTTGATATACTATAGCTGTCTGTTTCTGAAGAAATAAATTCTGTTCCTGCAGAATCTTTTACCTTAAAGTAAAGATTCTTACTTCCATCAGTTGCAAAATCCAATGTAAAGCCACCGTTTGAAAGAGGAAGCTCTGTCCAGCCATCAGCTGCCAAAGCAGAAGTTGAAGCGGCACTCTGATAATGTAATTCCAGAACTCCATCGTCATCTGTTACAGAACCGTACAAAGACCTTGATTCAAACGGTAAAGGAGCTGCTTCAGACATTGCAGTGAGAGGAAGGTTTGTAAACTTAATTACCGGTCTGTCGGAATCCTGGTCTATTTTAACCTTTTGATTTACAGTCTTTGAGTTACCAGCCTCATCCTTTACAGTAATTGATAAGGTCCATTGCTCTACAGTATCTGTTTTATTCCATTCATCAATATATGTATTAACATCTGCTACGGACCATTCCTTTGTGTCTGGGTCCAGTGTAAGAGTATTTGATTCTCCTTCAGCCAGCTTTCTCTTGTAAGTAAATGTCTTAGAAGTTTTGCTTGAAGAAGCAGGAGGTATTGCAGTTAATGTAATTTCATCAATTGCATTTGCTTCCTTAATTTTTCCTTCGATTGTGATTGTTTTATTAACGTCTGGAATCTTTGTTGGATCCGGAACTCCAGCTGTAGTTCCATACTTAGGATATGTAAAGCTTGGATCTGGAGCTGTACCGTCTTTGTTAACGCTTCCAACTACAGTTATTCCGGAATCATTTCCATTCTTATCTTTTACAGAAACTTTGATTGTCTTGTTTCCATTGAGAGAAGTAAGAGCAGCTGTTCCAATATGAAGAGTTACAGGATATTTATTCGAAACTGCATCTCCTGCTTCAATATAGTTCAAGGCCTTTTTCTGATCTGCAGACTTTCCTTCTAAATCAGATTTTGAAGAAAGAGTTATTGCATCTGCGCCAAGTTTTACAGTAAAGGCATCTGCATCCTGGTTAATTCCACTCGCAGCTTCTTCAACATTAAACTCAAGTTCAATTGGTTTAGTTCCATTAGTCAGATAAGACTCATCAAAATCACCTGTTGTCTTTTCTGAAATTTCTGGTGCGGTCGTATCTATTTTTACAGTAAAGGTTTTTCTTTCTGTCGCATTATCAGCTGCACCAACATTACCTGTATAATCTTCTGCCCAGATTACAAATGTATTTTCATTTTCCTTAAAGACACCAACATTTGCAGAATAATCATAATTTATACCATCATCATTTAAACTTGGAGTGATAGTCTTTTCTTCATTATCATTTAATTTATAGTGAATAAGCTTTACACCACTTCCGCTTTCATCCTTAAATGAACCTGTAAGAGCAAGAGTTGTTTCTCCGAAATATGTTAATCCGAAGGCTGTAGACTCTGTGTCCTTAAGCTTCAAACTAACAAATTCCGGCGCTTTCTTATCAACCTTATAGGCATCTGAAATATGGGTAGTTGTGTTGCCAGCTTTGTCTGTAGCTGTAATTACAAGCTCATATTCCTTTGAAGCATCTGTTGTAATTTCTGTATTAGCAATTGAGATTGTTGCTGTACCATTATCTTTATTGATATTAACAGATTTGTTGCTTGTCAGAAGGTTCGAAGCAGCATTCTTTTCCCTGATATTATAATAAACCTTTCCGCCTGTTGTATTTGTAGCTTCAGCAATTCCATTTACATCATTCACATAAATAACTGCAGATATTGAATCCTTGATATATTTATTGATTGAAGAATCAGAAGTAATCTGGATAGATGGTCCTGTTGTATCAACATTAAGATTACCAATAATAGTAGCAGAAGAAGAATTGTGTGCTTCATCTTCTACAACAGCCTGCAATGCCTGGTTTCCTGAAAGCCCCTCAAAGGCTGAAGTACCAAGCTGAAGTTTTATCAGATACTTATCTTCTGAATTTTTACTTCCAACTTCAACTATATTAAGAGGCTTTTTCTCATCATCTGTTATTGTTGCTGCCAATGTTGATTTTGGAGTAAGAGTAAGAGTCTTTGAACCAAGCTTCACAGTAAAGGCATCGTCTTTGATTTCACTGGTTGATTCAACTACATAGAATTCAAAGTTTACTGGTGCAGAACCGTTTGTAAGAATAACCTTACTAAAATCACCTGTTGTCTTTTCTGTTATTGAAGGAGCATTTACATCGACGTTAAGTGAATAACATGGGTAAGCCACTCCACCTACATTAGCACTATCCAGGCGAACATTTCCTACATTATCTTCTGCTACAATTACAAGATAATTGCTGCCCTCTTCAAAACCTTTGATTGTTGTTTTAAAGTTTGAAACAACATCTTTTCTGAACTGCCAGTAGCCTTTCTTTTTATTATCATCATCTACAATTTCAATGTTTTCAGGGTTTGGCTGACCATCAGCAAATTTAGCCTTTTCAGCAGCCTTATGTGCGTCATTGATATTATACTCAACACGTTTAGTTTCATTTGTAGTAAGAGGAGAGAAAGTATCTGTATTATTTTGTACAACATAATCTGTTAATGCTGCTTCATTCTTAAAGAAGATTATATCTGCTTCTGAACCAGTTCCAACCTTATAGGCAGCTCCACCAGTTTTCGTAGCATCAATTTTAACTTCTTTTCTTGAAACCCAGTAATAGTATTTGCTGATTCCAGAACCGCCTTCATTATCCGGGAAGTATCCGCGGATCATAATTGAAGTAGCACTTCCGTAAGATCCGTTTGAATATTTACCGCCGACATCCAGGTCTCCGTTATCGTTCTTATAATTTCCAATACGGAAACGAAGATTCTTTTCACTATCATCTATATCGTGTCCAATTTCAGGAACTCCGCAGTCAAAAAGAATATCCAGAGAAACTGGTGTCGAAGTATTTCCTGCAGTATCGTAAACTGTGACAGTGACTTTTGCACCAGCAGTCCAATATGAAGTTACAGCTCCTGTGCTATTAAAGTCTGCAAATTTAATTCCACTGAAATATCCGGTATTTGCTTCCTTTTCAATTGCAGTTCCAGTTCCACCAGTATTTTCAATCTTAAGGCAAACCTTTTCTACATCAACAGAATCTGAAGCAAGACCTGAAATAGTAAAGCTCTGTTTTTCGTTATTTAAGTAGTATACTTCCTGTGTCTGACTAATCTTATTTTTATAAACTGAATAATCCTCTGATTCCGGATCTATTTTGAGATTATCAAAAGCTGGTGGAGTTTCATCATTTGAGAAAGTGAGAATCTTTGAAGTATCACCATTCGCATCAATAATCAGATAATTTACTTTAACATTTGTATCAGTTCCATTCTGAGTAGTAAGTATATCTGCAACAGTAAATGTATCTACATAAGTGGTTGAATTTGTTTCTACAGGGGTTTCTTCATTTCTCTTGATTGTAAACGGACCTTCACCGCTTTCAATATTAATTGTAACTGTTATCTGTTTATCAGTCTTCTGTCTTGAAATATAAGAAGTACTTGGGGTTAATGTATACTGAGGGCCTGTTCCCGATACTTTGAGAACATAAGAAGCCTTTGTGTAATAGTATTGATTTGCAGTATTCTCATCTGTTTTTGCAGGACTTGCACCGGCAGAAACAAAGTTCTTATCGTAAACAGTTTGTGTTACAAGATAGAAGCCTGGAGTTGTAGGCATTTTGTGAGTAACACTTGTTTCTTTTCCTGTTTTTGAGTAAAGCTTTGACTTAATATCGTCATCTGTGATTGCACGTTCAGTAGATGTATCTGAGACATAACCTGCAAAGGTCTTGTCCGCCTTCTCTTCATCTGTAAGGCCATCCTTTAATTTTACAGGCTCAACTTCGAATCTAACATAAGCTACGCTATCATCATCAACAACCTTTGCATAAAGATTTCCTGTAATAACGTTTGTCTTTAAGGCATCTGCGTCATTTAAATGACTATTAATATAATATGGATTCTTAACATCTGATTTCCAGAGCTTTCCGTCCTGTGCTTCAAAAGAAGGGCGGTCAGTTTCCTGATCTACAAAACATGAAATATTTTTTGTAAGTATATTACCCGCTTTGTCTTCTGCAATAATCTTAATAACTGCAGCTTTTTTGTCGGCAAGTCCTACGGTTGGGTCTTTTGTATCGTAAGTAAATTCTACCTTAGAGGTAGTCTGTTCAACACCTGTCTTCTTTGTTGAACCGTCCTGGCTGATTTCATAATGCCATTTTTTAATTGCAGTAAACTTATCTTCAAGCATTGCCTTTACTGCAATCTCACCATTCAATAAATAAATTGAATCATCATTCGCATCTTTGATTTCAGGAGTAATTGAAAGTTCAGAAATCTCCGGCGCATTTACATCATACATTACTGTTTTATAAGTTGATGAACTCTTACCACCATTTGAAGAACGAATTTCTATCTGGAATTCCTTACACTGATTATTTGCAGCAGTTGCAAATTTAGAAGCAGGAACTGTTATATCAAATTCATATTCATCAGTCTTACCTGCAACAAGCTGTGTTAATGGACCGGTAGAACACCACTCTTCATCATCATATCTGATTGTTACTGTTGGCTGTCCCTCTGTTAATTTTGTTTTACCGGTAAATTCAAGATTATCTCCAGCCTTAATGTAAATTGTATTATCTGAAGGTGTTATATCTTTAAGAGTTGGAGCTGAAGACAATGATACCAGATAAAAACCATAACCGTTATTTGCAGCAAGGAATGGCTTATTATTTTCATCCTTTCCTTCCACGCCAATAATATAAGGCTTTGAAACTACAAGACCACTTCCTGGAACAGAAGCATCATAATCGCTGCTCTGCACATTTACGGCAAACTGATAATTCGAACCAATCTTCTTCTTTCCATTCACAGGATCAATGACTGGATAAATTTTTCTGCCTTTACCTGTGTATTTTCCATCTGCAAATTCAGCTTCCTGGAAAAATACTTTAAAGGAATCATCATTTACAATCGGGCTGTTATCGAGACCAATTGCAGCAAGAATTGTAATATCAGAACCATTAGAAACTGTATAATCTGATTCTTCCTGAAGACATTCAGCATTTGCGCCTGTTAAAAGGCTAGGCTTTCCAACAATCGAATAAGTCGGGTTATTTTTAGGATCAAGAACAAAGGATCCGATTGTTTTTTCATTTGCAGAAAGATTTGAAATAATTGCTGCTGACTGGCTTGCAGAATGAGAACTATCGAGAGCGGCTGCTCCACTCAGGATTCTGTATATTTCTGTAATCTTTGTATCTTTAAGAACATTCTTTGAAATATCTTCGTAAATATAATAAACGTCTGTAGAGTTACCTAAAGAATCATCCTTTGAATTTTCATCAGGAGTAAGAGGATATCTTGAAGCAGAGTCGTAAGCCCTTATTGTACAGTAGAACTGAGCAGGCTGGAAATCTTTTGGAGCAATGTTTCCGTAAATTGCTGTATAAGCGTCTTCACCATATTTTGCAACATCAAGGGATATTGACGGAGGAACATTAGTTAACGTAATTGTTGTTTTATAATCAGTTTTATCTTTATCTCCGTAGACAAGAACATCAATATGATCAATATTGCTGTCATCTGCACCAAGGCCTTCAAGACTAAAAACCTGTCCATAAGTATCTGCATTAGAGAGTGTTGCTGTAAAATCTGTTCCAGGTCTCTGTAAAACAATTACCGGTGGGGTATTATCAATTGTGAAGGTAGTACTCTGGGTTGTAGTTCGGTCGGTAGTATCTTTGATTGTAACTACAGCCTGATAGGTACCGTCTGCAATTTTATTTGCCTTAGCTGGAATTTCGGAATACCATGTACCTGAACCACGATTTTTTTCATCTTTAACGAAAGTACCCGAATATTTTACTGCACTGCCTTTCCCATCTGTGCGGGAGAGCTCTACGGAAACAGAGGCAATGGTACCGTCGTCGGACCAGGTTCCGGATATGGCGAAGTCGTCGCGAATTACTGCATCTACTGGAGGATTTTTGATAGAAAGAGACGGCGGATCTGTGTCTACAGATGCACCAAGACCTATTTCACAGGAAATAGAAAGAATAGAAAATAATGCCACCAGGGCTAAAAGTAATCTTCTCATACCAACACCTCAAAAACATAATAAACATTCTCCGTTTTTAAACATTTGTTGATATTTTTTTAAATTACTCTCAATCTATTATCGGCAAATTTCCCCTCTTTCAATAGCCCCAAACATGATAAAGCATTTTGCACAAAAAACAAGTTTAAATAAGTAAAAAAAATGGATTTTTCCTATTTTAGACCGTTTTTGTTACATAAAATCGCTTTTTTTTTGTCTATTTTTGGATAAGACCTCTCATTTCCTCTATATTATGATAGCCCTTGCGCTTCATGAAGGCAGAAAGACCGTCTATCATCTCAATCATCGCATTAGGATTGGCAAAAGTAGCGCTTCCAACCTGAATAGCTGAGGCACCGGCCATTATAAACTCAACGGCGTCTTCCCAGGTGGCAGCTCCGCCAATGGCAATTACAGGAACCCTGCGCTCCGGCGGAAGTTTGTTGATTGCTTCAACCACCTCGTAAACAAGGCGAACTGCGATAGGACGAACTGCAGGACCGCCAAAGCCAGCCTTAAGCTTGTCGAAAACAGGAACTCCGCGCTCAATATCAATTGCAATTCCCTGAAAGCTGTTACAAAGGCTGATAGCGTCAGCACCGGCTTCTATACAGGACAAGGCAACCTGAGTAAG
>JAEEGL014928275.1_pt1 | contig 13548 bp, 12 predicted proteins | sample 9134231 | NCBI WGS metagenome assembly JAEEGL01 (sample SAMN16246548, study PRJNA631951) | gut metagenome | biome: gut microbiome; feature: rumen; material: fiber-attached | host: Bos | place: Iran: Karaj | collected 2018-10
ATTAAAAAACTACTTTTTTTGCGATTATTTCCGAAGAAATGCGTAACTTTGCAGACGAAAAAGAGATATTTAAAATTATTTAACAATGAGAAAAATTATTAGTTTGTCAGCCGTAGCCCTTCTTTTCGCGGGTTGTGTCAGCAATGATGTTGATGATTATCGTAGTGATAATCCTACTGATGATGCAGCAAAAGTCAACTTGTTTGATTTCTCTACTGTAAGTGAGGTGAAACTAACTGTAGACTATTCTGCATGCAAGCCTACAGCTCCTATCTTCTTTAAGGTCTATAGTGAAGATCCGTTTGATGGCGATGAGTTGAACGAAAACATCAAGCCTGTCTATGCAGGATTTACAGATGCTGACGGTCTGTTCTCGCAGTCTGTAGAGTTGCCAAGTTATGCTACTGATTTGTATGTCTTCACTGGTGACTTCTTCGTTAACGAGCAACTGATGGAAGCAAAGGTAACGAATAATGTAGCAAGCGCTGTGGCTGGAAGCACTCCTGCAGCAGCCCGCAGAGCTCTCTCGCAAGGTTCTGGCGTGTTGACCGACGACCTGTCGAATCTTTATCAGCTCTCCTACTTGGTGGACTACAAGACTGGTGATAAGCTCGAAGCTCCAAGCATCTATAATGAGTGGAAGACTTGGTTGGGCAAATGGGATTCCAGAACTGGGCGCCCCGATTATCTGTTGAAGTCTGACGACGAGCAGTATTCTGCACTTACCTTTGACGAAGAGGATATGAAAGGTATCCGTCAGAGCTTAGCTGCAGCCATTGTGAGAAAGGAAGTCTGTCCGATGGAGTTCCGTCAGGAAGCAGACCTGACGCTGCAGGAATCTTCTGTAGTATCAGTAACCTTTGTGGGTTCGAATACTTGCTGGAACAACACTCTTGGCTATTATTACTATCAGGGTGAAGCTCCTAAGAACTTGAAAGATATTCATGTCGTTATGTTGTTCCCCAACACGCAGGATGGTCTGTCGCAGTTCATTAACAATCCGAAGAAGGAATACTATAACAATTATAATGGTAATATCGCCCTTGAGCGTGGTGAGACTGTACAGTTGATTTACTATCCTTATATCGCTCAGAACAATATGGAAGACGCTACACCCATCTTCCCTAAAGGTACGAAAATTGGTTTCCTGATGAAGGCTAATGGATGGGGAATGCAGAAGACAAATGGCAATACTAAGTATTTCAATGGTTATAAGGGTGCAGCGAATGGTTCTAAGATTGGTCGTCAGTACAACTGTTGGTCAGCATCTACCGATGGTTTGTCTTATTGCGAGCCCAACGAAGAGCAGAATGTATGGGACAAGGGAAGTATGATGACTCCTAATCCTGAAAGAGTATCGCGTACAGCAAAATTCGCCTATGAGAAGGATGGTCAGCAGTATGCTATTGTAGCTTTAGAAGATGCTGCCAATGACGTGGACTATGGTGATGTGATTCTGGCTCTCAAGCCCGTTGGCGTCTTCCAGAAGTTGCCCGTACCGACATCTAAGGCTTGGTCTTCATCAAGTGTCTATGCCTATGAGGATCTCTGGCCATCAGCTGGTGACTATGATATGAACGATGCTTTGGTTGAGGCAAAGGAAGACCGCGTGCTGACGATGTTTAAGATTAAGAACAGGACGTTCCTGACCAAGCAGACCTTCAATCTCACTACTTATCAGAACTATGTTACGAAGAAGAGTGGATTGGCGCTGACGTTAGAACCCAATAAGGATTATATTCCCACAGACATCAAGATGAAGAAGATTCTGCCAGGAACTACTGAACCTGTGGAGGCTAACTTTATCAAGGAGGAGTATAGTGATGGCAAAGCTGTCTATCTGCTGACGGATGATATCAAGAAGGAAATCAACACCACTTATATTATGGAACTGACCTATGAGGGTGGCGTACAGGATACCAAGTCTGCAAAGATTAAGCCGTTTATCTATCGTGACGAAGAGGAAGGCAAACGTTGGGAGGTACATATCCCGAAGGAGGCTCCAACAGCAAAGATGAACACCTCTTACTTCGGAACAATGAGTGATAAGTCGAAGCCAGCAGAAGGTTTGTATTATGTTGGTGAGGGCAACTATCCGTTTGCTTTCCAACTGGCAGGTGTCAGCATCGATGCCTTTGAGAATACTATTCTTCTGCGTGAAAACGAGAAGAAGGCCATTGACGTGTTCTTCCCAGAGTTCACTGAATGGTCTACATCAAACGGTACCAAGAATAAGAAGTGGTATTTGCATCCTGTTGTAGAACAATAAGTACAACAACTTTACAAGCATATTAATAGGGCGTTCGATTTACGAGCGCCCTATTATTGTATCTGTTGTTTATTGATTACTCAATAACTACGGTTGTCCAACCGTGCTTGTCTTCAATCTCGCCATACTGAATGCCGCGGAGAGTGTCGAAGAGCTTTTTAGACTGAGGACCGGGCTTGTCGCCAAATGAGTAGCGCTTGCCAGTGTCGAGGTCGTCGATATAAGAGATTGGGCTGATAACAGCAGCTGTACCGCAAGCACCAGCCTCCTCGAAGGTCTCGAGTTCCTCTTCAGGAATAGGACGGCGCTCAACCTTCATGCCCAGATCCTCGGCTACCTGCATCAACGACTTGTTAGTGATAGAGGGCAGGATAGAGGTTGACTCTGGGGTGATGTAGGTATTGTTCTTGATGCCGAAGAAGTTGGCAGCACCGCACTCGTCGATGTACTTCTTCTCCTTGGCGTCGAGATAGAACTCGCAGGCATAACCCTTCTCGTGGGCCAGATTGTTGGCGAACAAAGAAGCAGCGTAGTTACCACCAACCTTGTACTTACCAGTACCGAGAGGTGCTGAACGGTCATAGTCGCGAACAATGACGTAAGGATTGCTGGAGAATCCACCTTTGAAGTAAGGACCTACGGGAGTTACGAAAATGAGGAAGCAGTACTCTTTTGAGGGATGAACACCCACCTGAGCGCTGGTACCGATGAGCAGCGGACGGATATAGAGCGTAGCGCCACTCTCGTAGGTAGGAATCCACTCCTGGTTGAGGCGCACCACCTTCTTCACCATCTCCGTGAAGAGCTCAGTGCTGACCTCAGGCATCAGGATGCCACGACAGGTTGACTGCAGACGGGCAGCATTCTCGTCAACACGGAAGATGCGTACCTTGCCATCCTTGCAACGGTAGGCTTTCAGACCCTCAAAGGCTTCCTGACCATAGTGCAGACAGGTAGCAGCCATATGCAGGTTGAGGTACTCGTCAGAGCATACTTCGATTTCTCCCCACTTGCCGTCACGATAGTAACAGCGTACATTATAGTCGGTCTTCATGTAACCGAAAGACAGATTTGCCCAATCTAGATTTTTCATAATGCGTGTATTTTATTGCTTTTGATGTCGATTTGCCTGCAAAAGTACATAAAATCTTGTGTATGTGCAACATTTTTTTTATAAAAAAGCCTTTTTCCTTCTTTTTTCTTATTAATTTTGCATCGCAAACAAACTATTGAACAACATGAAACGAGTTTTTTCTTTCTTGCTGATAAGCGCTCTACTGGCAGGCAGCATGGTGGCACAATCAAAAAAAGGTAATTTCCAGAAGGGTGACTATGGTTATTTGTTTTGTCACATGAATGACCGGGGGCGTGCTTGGACGGCATACGCCCTAAGTCGTGACGGCTTCCACTACCATGACCTTTTGAATGGCGACAGCATCTTCAGCGATTTCGAAATGGCAAAGATTGAGGGTGCAACCCGAGATGCCTTTATTTGCCGCAAACATGATGGTAGCGGCTATCTGATGGTGACAACGGATATGAATGTGGGGCGTTTCAAGGATTTGAAGAAGCAGGCAGAGTGGGATAACTATGGTATCAACCTGCTGCACTCGGATGACCTGATACACTGGGAGTCGAAGACGTTTGACTATCGTTTGGGACTTAGCATCTTTTGTAATCCTGAGTCAGAGAGTGTTTACAAAGATTGGAGCACAATCAATCGTGTATGGGCGCCGCAGATTATGTGGGATGGCGACTATACGTGGCCTGACGGACGCAAGGGAGGGTACTTCATCTACTATTCCATGTGGAATCGCGGTGAGGAGAAGTACGACCGCATGTATTACTCGTATGCCGATGAAACATTCACACAACTGACACAACCCAAACTGCTCTTTGATTGGGGCTATGCTACCATCGATGCTGACATCAATTGGCTCGACAGCGACCACCAGTGGCACATGATGATTAAGAAAGAAGGTGGCAAACCAGGCTTGTTTACTGCTACTTCGAGAGAGTTGACAGGCCCGTGGAGTGAACCTGTCGAGGACGACTATGTGAATTTTGAAGGTAAGAAGAAATGTGAGGGCGTGTCTGCCTTCCAGTTGGCCGGGCACGATGATTGGGTAATAGGCTACATTGAATATTCGTCACGTCCGCGTAACTACCGTCTCTGTTTGGCAGACAAGTATATGCGCAACTTCCAAAAGCCACGAAATATCGAGGGCATTAATGCACCACAGCATGGTTCGTTCCTGCGCATTACCAAAGAAGAATACGACCGCCTGCAGGCATGGAGCGACGGCTATGAGCTCGCTAAGATGATGCCCAACAGACAGAACCCCGTGATACCAGGACTCTATGCTGACCCAGAGGTGATGTATTCAGAAAAAGACGGCAAATATTATTTGTATCCTACTACTGACGGACAGGAGAATTGGGATAACCACGATTTTCGCTGCTATTCGAGTACAAACTTGAAAGACTGGAAGGATGAGGGAGTTATTTTCGACCTGCAAACGGATTGCCAATGGGCTAAGCGCAAAGCGTGGGCACCCTGCATTATTGAACGAAAGATGGGCAAGGGCAAAAAGGCAAAATACAAGTATTTCTATTATTTCGTTGGCGAAGGTCAGATTGGTGTGGCAGTCAGCGACCAACCTACGGGGCCGTTCAAGGATGCACTGGGGAAACCACTGTGTGCCAAGGATATGCCTGTGATGAAAAATGGTGGTGCAACGATTGATCCTGACGTTTTCCAGGATCCCAAGACGGGCAAGTACTATCTGTATTGGGGTAATGGTACAATCATCTGTGCTGAACTGAATGACAACATGACGAGTTTCAAGGGTGAGCCTACCGTTGTCTTACCGCGTAAGGATAAGGCACGCTATAATTATAATGAAGGTGTTTACGTATTCTATCGTAACGGGCTCTACTATTTTACTTGGTCTGAGAACGATACACGTTCGAAGAATTATCGTGTTCGCTATGCCATAAGTGATTCGCCTACAGCATTGGTATGCAATGGGAAAACAGTGGTAGCAGCAGAGAAAACTATCGTCTTACAACGAGACAATGCTAAGCAGATTTTTGGTACAGGTCATCATGCCATCGTGCAGATACCTGGTACGGATGAGTGGTATATCGTTTATCACCGTTTCCAACGCCCACGAGGACCTAAACTCGATTGGAGTGCAGGTTACAACCGTGAGGTGTGCATCGATCCGCTGACATTTAATGCAGACGGTACGATACAGCCCGTGGAACCTAGTCTATGAGTTGGCTTCGGCTTGAATCTTTTGGATTTCCTCGTCTGTTTTAGTCAATTTGTCCTTGCAGAACTTGATCAATTCCTGGGCACGTTTCAACTGTTCCGACATCTGGTCGATATCGAGTTCGGCGTTCTCCATCTTGCCGTCACGATAGTAACAGCGTACATTGTAGTCGGTCTTCATGTAACCGAAAGACAGATTGAGCGCAAAAGTACTGAAAATACTTCGCTTTTGCAAGAAAAAAGGCCGAAAAAGTTGCGAATGTATATTAATTAGTGTAACTTTGCACCCCAAAACAAACAGTTATTAACTAACAATTTGGAAAAATGATGAAAACTAAGATGGTTTTGATGGCGCTGGCTAGCGCTATGACAACGGCAGCTATGGCCACAGAAATGAATGACACGGTCACCTTCAGCAACCCCAGAAAGGTGACGGTGATGACTAACGACTCGGTTCAGAAGATTAAGATTACTGGCAAACAGGATGATGAGAACTTCCGCTATGAATCAACCGTTTCTATTGACAAGGAGAAGACAAGCACGAAGTTTATCAAGAAAGTAGCTGAGGACGACGACAAATGGGTTTTAGACTTCGGTTACGGTTGGAATGCGCCAACGAATATGCCCAGTGGTCACGGTTTTGCAGTCTTCAGATCTCAGGAGATATTTGTCGGCTTACGCTATTGCTACACGCCAAAGGGTAAGACTCAGACATACTCAACGGGTCTCTGGTGCAACTGGCGCACCTATGAGTTGCCCCATGCAGGCAAGGGCATGATGTACAAAACGGACAATGATGTCGTCGCTTTTGGCAACTTTAATGATAAGTATAGCGACACTGAATCGCACATCAGGATTTTTAGTCTGTCGGTTCCTTTCCTCTTCACTCAGAAGTTTGGAAAGAAGAGCAAGAGCAGTTTCTCAATAGGTCCTGTAGTGAACTTCAACCTGCGTGGTCGCATCAACAATGAATATACTGATGGCGATACTGATGTTGAAACCAGCACGAAGGGCTTTGACTATCAAGTGGTTACTGTTGACTTCATGGGTATCCTGAAGTCGGGAGGTATTGGCGTTTACTTCAAGTACTCACCGATGAGCGTGCTGAAGAAGAAGGAGACGACCGTGAACGGTACCGTCATCGAGAATCCCCAGTTCAAGGCATTAAGCTTCGGTCTGTTCTTCTAATAATTCGGACTCTGTCTTCGTGAGTTTGTCACGACAGAACTTGATAAGTCGCTGTGCGGTTTTCAACTGCGCAGCGATTTCGTCTATATCCAGCTCGTTGGACTCCATCTTGCGTACAATAGCTTCCAGCTGAGCCATTGCTTCCTCGTATTTCATATTTTCGTTCATATATCACTTAATTCTTAACTCTTAATTGCCGTAGGCAACAACTCTTAATTCTTAACTCTTAATTTTTAATTACAGAATGTATCGTTCCTTTCTCTAAGCGTGTCTCGATTTCATCGCCCGTCTTCAGTTGGTTGGGGTCACGTACAGCACGCCCGTTGTGTAGCGTGATACTGTAACCACGTCGGAGCAGCAGTTGTGGATCGTAGCCCTGCAACTGCAACTCGATGAGCTCCAAACGATGCTTCGCATTACTCAATAGGCGCTGAGCAAGTACGGGGATGATGGTCTGCAGACTGGAGAGCCGTTCTTTCTGGTTGGCAAAGCGTTGGCTGATAGCCATCGAGATACGTTGTTGGGCACTATCGATACGTGTCAGCACCTGCAGCAGGTTGTCAATCAGCAATGCTGCCGCTGCTGTCGGTGTCTTGACGCGGGTGTTGCTCACCATATCAAGAATGCTCTCGTCGCGGTCATGACCAATACCGGTGATAATGGGCAGCGGGAATTGGGTGACGTTCTCTGCCAATGCCAAAGTGTCGAAACCACTCAGGTCGGCAGTAGCTCCTCCGCCACGCAGAATGCAAACGGCGTCAAAATCGTGCAAGTGGTCGTAAATCTGATTCATGGCGGCAATGACACTTTGTTCCACCTGCTCGCCCTGCATAATAGCAGGAAACAGCTGTACCTCAAACTTGAAGCCATAGTCATTATCCTCCAACTGGCGGATAAAGTCACCATAGCCTGCTGCCCCAGCAGCAGAGATAACGGCAATACGTTTGGCAAACATCGGGATGTGCAGCTCGCGCTGCAGGTCGAAGATGCCCTCCTCTTTCAGTTGGCGGATAATCTCCTGACGTTTACGCGCCATATCGCCAATGGTGTAGGTGGGGTCGATGTCGCTGACAATCCACGAGAAACCATAGGCCTCGTGATACTGGGCATAGACGCGCAAAAGCACCTTCAAGCCAGCATGTAGCGGTTGGCCGGTGACTCTCTCGAAGTGGGGCTGTACCATCTGCCACGTCTGGCGCCAGCACTTGGCTGAGGCACGGGCTATGGGCGTGTTGGTGTGCTCTTCTTTCTCGATGAGCTCCATATAGCAATGGCCGCCTCGCTCGCGACACTCTGAGAGTTCTGCCTCTACCCAATACTCATCGGGGAGATGCATCTCGATGGCGTCGCGCACCATCAGGTTCAGTTGGCGGAGGGTATATCGAGGGGAGGGCATAGGGCTATTTGTTGGGGGTATTGGACTTATGGGGCTCATGGGACCTATGGGTCTTATAGGCCTTATGGGATTCTAAGTAAGCTTTCCAGAAATTGGGCACACCAAAGCCGTAGATGTTGTCGGGGTGCTCGTAGTTGTTGCTGCATTGCCTGATGAGCTGTATCATCTCGTTGGCTGTGGTCTCAGGCATTGCCTGCCACAGACAGGCCATCAGACCACAGACGATGGGCGCAGAGAACGAAGTGCCCATATCTTCCATAATAACACCACGGCCATTGATAAGAAAGGCCGGTGCACCAATGGCTACCACATCGGGCTTGGTGCGACCGTCTTGTGCGGGACCTACCGAGCTGAATGGCGCGATATGACGGGGATCGTCTGAAGAGATGGCTCCTACGGTCAGTATCTTATCCGCATCAGCAGGGACATCGATTTTCTTCCATGGTCCCATACCCGAGTTGCCTGCTGCATTGATGAGGATAATGCCCTTGTCAGCCAGTAGTGATGCCGAATGGCTGATGAAGGTGGTATGTCCATCGAGTTGCCACAGCTTGTGCGACATCCACGGATGGTCGTAGGTGCTGTAGCCCAACGACGAATTGATGAGGTCGCATCCCACTGAATCGGCAAACTCGGCAGCCATCGTCCAGTAGTCTTCCTCGACCTCCTGCTCCGTTTGCTGATCCTCACTACGCAACAGCCAGTACGAAGCCTCTGGGGCTGTGCCAATATAGTAGTTAGGCTCATTGGTGGCCATCGTTGACAATACTTTTGTTCCGTGGTCGGTTTCTGCAAAGATGCTGGGCGAGGCAGGCGTTACAAAATCCTTATAGCCGTTGATGGATGCCTTTAGGAAAACGGGGATAGCATTGGCATTCTTGAAACCGCCGTCGATGATGGCAATCATCATGTTATGTCCCTTCAATCCAATCTGGTGTAGGCGATGTCCCTGCAACGTGTTGATTTGCGTGTAGCTCCTGCCGTAGGGCTGGTCTTCCATATAATGAAGGGGTTCAAGTTTGGAGCGATAAGGCGTCTTAACGGCAGTCGGAGTGATGGAGTCGGGCGACAGCCATACCAGTCGGCTCTCTTTGATACAAGGTAACAGTCGGAGTTTATCGATGGCCGTCGAGTCCTTGGTGTGAACCAGAACTGTATTCTGCCAACGGCTCTGTCCGATGACACTCACACCACAATCAGCAATCTGACGGATATAACGGGGATTGACGGGCAGGTCGGTAGAATCGAGTGGCAGGTGCTGACGCTTGCGACGGTCGATGCTGCGTCGTGACAGGAAACGATGGGGGTGGTTCAACGAGTAGGGAGTACCCTTCTTGTCGTTGAGGTAAAGGCGGTAGATATAAGCTGGCCCGTTCTTGTATTTGATACGTTCTGAAACGTGAGGCCCTTGTGCCGCAAACAATAGCGACACAGGCATCAGTAAGGTCAGTATCCATAGTAATCGTTTCATACTTTTCACGTTGTCAGGAATGCAAAGGTACAAAGAAGTGGGCAAAGTACAAAGGAAAAGTAATATTATTCTCACACTCGGCATAAAAAAGATTAAAATCTTTTGTTTTGTGCGCACTTAATCGTACCTTTGCACATTATTACGTATGGACAACAAACAAACAACACTTGAATTAGGCACTAAACCCGTTGGTCAGCTGCTGTTGCAGTATGCCCTGCCTGCTATCGTGGCGATGACGGCATCAAGCCTCTATAACATCATCGACCGTGCCATGATAGGCCAGATAGTAGGTCCTGAAGCTATAGCGGGTCTTGGTATTACATTTCCCTTTATGAACCTCAGCGCAGCTTTTGGTGCTGCGGTCGGTGTGGGCTCCTCTGCGAGCATCAGTGTCAAACTGGGTCAGAAAGACTATAAGGTCGCACAGAATCTGTTGGGCAATACCATCACGCTGAACCTGATCATCGGCTTCTTGTTTATGGCCATCTGTCTGATATTCCTTGATCCGATTCTCAGGTTCTTCGGTGCTTCAGACACGACGTTGCCCTATGCTCGTGAGTTTATGATTGTCATCCTGCTGGGTAACATGGTTACTCACATGTATTTTGGTCTGAATGCTGTGTTGAGAGCTGCCGGCAAACCCAAGCACGCCATGTATTCCGTGCTGTTTACGGTAGGAATGAACATCGTGTTGGTGCTGGCTTTTGTATGGTGGTTCCGTTGGGGTATCCGAGGGGCTGCGTTGGCTACTGTGACCTCACAGACACTGGCCATGTGCTGGCAACTATATCTATTCTCGGATAAGAACGAACTGTTGCACTTTAAGCGCGGCATCTATAGGCTGAGAGCCAATCTGGTGAGGAACATCATTGCCATAGGTGTTTCGCCATTCCTGATGAATGCCACGTCGTGTGTGATCGTCATCGTCATGAACAACCAGTTTGTACGCTATGGAGGCGATATGGCCGTCGGTGCTTACTCGATAGCCAACTCCGTGGTGATGATGTTCTTTATGTTCGTGATGGGCGTATGTCAGGGTATGCAACCCATCGTGGGCTATAACTATGGCGCTGAGAAATTCGACCGCATGTTCCGTTGCTTGTTCTTGGCAATCGGTTATGCGACGACAATCTTGCTGGTGGGGTGGGCGCTGTCGATGCTCTTCCCCAGAGAGATAGCCCGAATCTTCACGACCGACCCGACATTGCTGGAGTTGTCGGCACAGGGTATCAAACTCGATATGTTGGTATTCTTCGTGGTAGGTTCCCAAGCAACCATCACCCATTTCTTCCAGAGTATTGGAAAGGTCAAGGTGTCGATATTCCTATCGCTCTCGCGACAACTGTTCCTGTTGTTGCCGATGGCCTTTGTGTTCCCGATGTTTTGGGGACTTGACGGCGTATGGTATTCGATGCCTGCCAGCGACTTTGGCTCGTTTGCTATGACGATACCGTTGCTGTGGTGGTATATGACGAAGTTAAAAGTTAAGAATCAATAGTCAAGAAAGAATGAACAACAATCAGCCTATCATCATCTGCGTGGGACGTCAACTGGGTAGTGGCGGACACGATATTGCACGGATGCTGGCTATGGACTTCAATGCGAAGTACTATGACCAGGAGTTGCTCAATCTGGCTGCCAAAGAAAGCGGCTTCAGTGAGAAGTTCTTCGAACAGAACGACGAGAAGAAAGGCTTCCTTAAGTCGCTGTTCAACATGCAGATACCTCATATCGGAGGTGGTATGTATAGCGCAGATTTCTCACAAGAGAGCCTTTTCCAGTTTCAGAGTGATGCCATTCGCAAGGCAGCCTTGGAGGGTAGCTGTGTCTTTGTGGGACGTTGCGCTGACTATATATTGCGCGACTTCCCCAATGTGGTGTCGGTGTTTGTTTCGGCATCCATGCGTGCACGTATCGACAAGTTGCTGGCCCAACAGACGGTAACGCCCCAGCAGGCCAAACGTCTGATTCTGCAGGCAGAGCATCGGCGTGCTGAATACTACAACTACTATACGGGTAAGAAATGGGGCGCAGCAGAGACTTACGACCTTTGTGTCAACTCCAGTACCCTTGGATTGGTAGAGACTGAGAAGTTCATTGCCGACTTTATTCGCAAGAAGTTTGGACTATGAAGAGAATCGGCATCATCAGCGATACACACTCTTACTGGGATGAGAAGTATTTGCATTACTTCGAGCCCTGTGATGAGATATGGCATGCGGGCGACATCGGTAGCGTGGAGGTGGCTGAGAAGCTGGCTGCTTTCCGCCCCTTGCGAGCTGTCTGTGGCAACTGCGATGGTGGCGACCTTCGACTGATGTATCGAGAACTGAACCGTTTCAAGTGTGAGGATGTCGAGGTGCTCATCAAGCATATCGGAGGCTATCCCGGCAATTACGACTATTCTGTGCGCGGACAGCTTTATGCAAACCCGCCCCAGCTCTTTGTGGCTGGTCATTCGCACATCCTCAAGGTGAAGTTTGACAAGACGCTCAACATGCTGCATATCAATCCTGGCGCCGCTGGCCTGCAGGGATGGCATAAGGAGCGCACACTCGTTCGGTTGACTATCGACGGCAAGGAATTCAAGGATTTAGAAGTTATAACATTAGGAAGATAAGATATGAAAAGAACCATCGTCATTACTGGCGGCGCAGGCTTTATAGGAAGTCATGTGGTGCGCCTGTTTGTGAACAAGTATCCTGATTATCACATCATCAACCTCGACAAGTTGACGTATGCTGGTAATCTGGCTAACCTCAAAGACATCGAGAACAAGCCCAACTACGAGTTTGTGAAGATGGATATCTGCGACTTCGAGGCTTTCTACAAGCTGATGCAGGACAAGAAGGTGGATGGCATCATTCATCTGGCTGCTGAATCTCATGTAGACCGCTCTATCAAGGATCCGTTTACTTTTGCCCAGACCAATGTGATGGGTACGCTCTCCCTGCTTCAGGCTGCCAAACTCTATTGGGAGAGTCTGCCCGAGAAGTATGAGGGTAAGCGCTTCTATCACATCTCGACGGATGAGGTATATGGTGCTCTCGAGCTGACACATCCCGAAGGAATCGAGCCTCCGTTTACTACGACAGCCTCCAGCGCTGAACATCATCTGGCCTATGGTGACAAGTTCTTCCTGGAGACAACGAAGTATAACCCACATTCTCCGTATAGCGCTTCGAAAGCTTCGTCAGATCACTTTGTGCGTGCTTTCCACGATACCTATGGAATGCCAGTGGTAGTGACCAACTGCTCGAACAACTACGGACCCTATCAGTTCCCTGAGAAGTTGATTCCGCTGTTCATCAACAATATCCGTCATCGCAAGCCATTGCCCGTCTATGGTAAGGGCGAGAACGTGCGCGACTGGTTGTTTGTAGAGGATCATGCCCGTGCTATCGATCTCATCTTCCATGAGGGTAAGATAGCCGATACTTATAATATTGGCGGTTTCAACGAGTGGAAGAATATAGACATCATCAAGGTAGTTATCAAAACGGTGGATCGTCTGCTGGGTCGCAAGGAAGGGGAGGACATGGATTTGATTACCTTTGTGACAGACCGCGCTGGTCACGACCTGCGCTATGCTATCGACAGTTCGAAACTGCAGCGTGAACTGGGCTGGGAACCTTCACTGCAATTCGAAGAGGGCATCGAGAAAACCGTCCGTTGGTATCTCGACAATCAGGAGTGGCTCGACAACGTGACCAGTGGTGATTATCAGAAGTATTACGAAAAAATGTATTCTAACAGATAAATGAAAAAGATTCTATTATTGGGCTCAGGTGAACTGGGCAAAGAGTTTGTTATTGCCGCCATGCGTGCCGGCCAGTATGTCATTGCTTGCGATCGTTACGACAATGCACCTGCGATGCAGGTAGCCGACGAGCGCGAGGTGTTCTCCATGCTTGATGGCGATGCTCTCGAAGCAGTAGTCAACAAAC
>JAEEGL015498674.1_pt1 | contig 13548 bp, 13 predicted proteins | sample 9134231 | NCBI WGS metagenome assembly JAEEGL01 (sample SAMN16246548, study PRJNA631951) | gut metagenome | biome: gut microbiome; feature: rumen; material: fiber-attached | host: Bos | place: Iran: Karaj | collected 2018-10
TCAACGTGGTAAGGCATGATGACCTGAACTCTGTCGGAGACCATGAGCTTCGGGGAAAGACCCTGAGAGCAGATCTCGTTATACTCGTTGATGAACTTTCTGATGTCGAGCGCCACACCGTTACCGATGATGTTAACGATATTCTCGTGGCAAACACCTGAAGGCATGAGGTGAAGAGCAAATCTTCCGTGCTCGTTTATGATCGTATGTCCTGCGTTGGCTCCTCCCTGGAAACGGATAACGATATCCGATTCGTTAGCAAGAAGGTCAGTGATTTTACCCTTTCCTTCGTCTCCCCAGTTAGCGCCGACAATAGCCTGAACCATAATAAAAGCTCCTTAAATAAAGAAAATACGCAGTAATTATAATAGAGGAAACGCGAATTTACAATTAAAGAGACGAATCCCTGTTCGGAATCTTGCCTTCCTTGCCCTCGACATACTCGATTGCCTGCTTCCTGGCAAGGTCCTCGTTCTCTGTGGAAAGCTCGGCTAATACGTAGTCTTCGCCGTATTTACGCTTGAGGGCAAGCTCAAGGAGCATGTCCGTGATGGCGGGGTTCTTAGGAAGAAGGCTTCCGTGGGAATAAGTACCAAAGGTATTCTTATAGACCATGCCCTCCTGGCCGTCCAGACCGTTGTTGCCATGGCCTCTTAAGACCTTCATGAAGGGCTTCTCCCCTTCTCCGAGGAAGGTTCTGCCGCTGTGATTCTCGAATCCTGCGACCTTTATCTTCTGGCCCTTAATCTCAATCTCATAGATACAGTCGTTTATGAATCTTACATCCTCACCCTTGGTGTAATGAGGGAGCGCTCCAAGGCACTCGATCCTTGTGCCGTCGTGCTCTTCATAGTACTGCCCGAGCATCTGGTAGCCGCCGCAGATCGTAAGGAAAACAACTCCGTCCTCGATCATCTGCTTGATAACTTCGCCTTTGATGTTCTTCATGTCATCGGCCATTATGTTCTGCTCGCTGTCCTGTCCGCCGCCTATGAATCCGATGTCGATGTCACCGTTCTTAAGGTCATCGCCGATGGAGATTCTCTTAACTTCGACTTCGATTCCTCGAAGGGTTGCACGCCTCATGAGCGCGAGAACATTACCTCTGTCGCCGTAGAGGTTAAGAAGGTCAGGATAAAAATGTCCTATTACAAGCTTCTCCATATCCTTAATCCTTCCAGAAATCCTTTAATTTCAGGTCTTTTACGAGTCTTCCTCTAAGGTCTAACATCGCCGTGTAGTTAGGCAGGATGTAGATGCACTTGCCGTCAGGGCAGTCCGCGAGCGCACACTTAAGAAGCGACGTAGCATACTCAAGTGAACCGTAACCGTCTACTGTCCTTCCCGAGTATGAGACACGGAGCATCATGTCGCCGTAACGCTGGCCACTGACGTAGATATTCTGGGGCAGATCGTCCACCTTCGACTCGAAGTCAACGTCCCAAATCCAGGACACGTCCTTACCGTCTGCCGTGTTGCTGTTAAGCACGAGCATAAGGGAATCTGCATCGGAACTCTGCGCTACAAAAGACAGGCTTCGGTCAAGTCCCACGGGGTTCTTCACAAGCAGGATGCAGATGTACTTGTTGCCTACAGCAATCTTCTCCATTCTGCCGAAGGCTGCCTCTACATTATCCTGCGCATTACATGCCTTCTCGAAAAGCTTCTCTTCCCCATTCTCACAGTCATTCTCAAGGAATGTCGTAACGGTGGAAACAGCAGCACAAGTGTTGTAAAGGTTGTGACTTCCAGCGATCTTTAAGTTCATGCCGACAGTCTCGTCTGTCGTCTTGTCTGTCATGTTAAAGCCGAAGCCCTCGTCACTCGGGTTACCCGAAGCGTCGTATGAGAGTTCGAATCTTTTCGCCGGGGTCTTAAAGCCGCATGAGGGGCACTCGTAGTAGCCCAAATGCCCGAAGCTTCTCGCCTCGTAGTTGTATCTTACCTTACACTCGGGACAGAAAGTCGCATCTGACGAAGCCTCGAGAATGGAGTTATTCGGGTGAAGTTTATTGCTCTCAAGCATGGTATCCAAGCTTATTCCGTAGTAAGTGGAACGTTCCGTGCGGGTCTTACCCATCGATGCCACGAGAGAGTCATCTGCATTAAGCACGATCTTAGCTGAAGTCTGGTCTATGCCCTTCGCGATAAGGTCTCTTGTATGTGTTAATTCGCCGTAACGGTCGAGCTGGTCGCGGAACAAATTTGTTACGAGACAAACCTTGGGCTGAAGGTCCTTGGCTATCCTTGCGAAGGCCGCTTCATCGGTCTCAAGAACGTAGACTATTTTGTCCGGATCCGCGCCCTTGGAAGGCTTCTCACAAAGGAAAGTTGTAGCAACTCCTGAAGCAAGATTAGCACCGGAAACATTGGTTATAACCTCATATCCCAACGATCTTAACATGCTCGTTATCATGTGTGTTGTCGTGGTCTTGCCGTTGGTTCCCGTAATGGTGATTATATTCTTGCCCTTGGCACATTTACTTATGATGTCGGGGCACATCTTGATGGCAACTTTACCGGGTAAAGTAGTAGCGCCGCGTCCCATCAGACGCAGTATACCCTTGGTTATAATTGCAGCTGCTTTAGCCGGTGCCTTAAGTCCCATCTTGTATGTGTCCTATTACCAAAAGTCTCATCTTACCCTGTTCAGTATAAACGCAGGTAATGAGCGTAACTTGTCTTGTATCAGTTATGCCGCCGTTAACATAATTCATCATTTCTTCAGCACTTACAACAAGTAATTCATCTACAAAATAAGTATACTGATGTCCGCGAAGATCCGTAATATTAATGATGTCACCAATCTGAACTTCTTCAAGACGGTTAAAGATGGAACCGTACTTCAACATATGGTGTCCTGTGATGGTGCAGTTGCCTACAGATCCCGGATTAACTGAGTTTACGTAGTGTCCTACGCCATAACGGAGTGTATCGGAATTAGTTGTTTCCCAGATAGGTACATGAAGTTCTATACACGGAATATCAAGGATTCCGACACCCTGTAAAGTTATATATCCTGTGTTGGTATTATCAAGTTCGCTGTTAACGTTATCGGCAGCTTCGGCATAAGCCTGAGCATAGTAGTTATCATCGTAGTAGTCGTTCTCTTCTCCGTTAACTTCAAGAGATGAGACATCAACGACCAATGTCATTACAGGTTCTTCTGTAAGACTGTCTCCTGCCGCAGCATTCTGGGCTATCGCAAGTTCAAGCTGAGTGGTGGCTTCATTCATCTTCTTCTCTCTTAAATGCCGTCTGATCATGTCAGAGGAAAGCATTATAATTCCACCGATAAGAAGAACTATCGAGAGAATAAGAAGTATATTGCTTATAAGAAGTCTTTTCCTTCTTGTTTTTTTATCGGCAGCCTTCAACATATGTAAAACATTATAGACTAAACCGTGTTATAATTCAGTTACTTTTCGCGCGGGGATGGTGTGTCATGAACGAAGATATCTGGTCTAAAGCACTGAAATTCTTAGCTCTCGATCCGAGGGTGGAATCCATTTACATCGATACTCTCTTCAAGAAGATGAAGCTCGTTTCATACGAGAACAACATCCTTATCCTTTCCTGCCGCGACGATTATTCTTTAAGCCTTGTTAAGAGCAAGGAGATGGACGGTTTTGTTAAGAATGCCGTCAACATGGTTGCAGATGAGAACACTTCAGTTAAGTATATTATTGAAGGCGATAATGCTGCTGCCATTAACTCCATGGTTTCCGAGACAAAGGTTAAGGAGAAGGAAAGAAATGACGTTCCTTCCTCAGGTCTTACGGATGAGTTTACTTTCGAGAACTTTATTGTAGGTGACTGTAACAGATTTGCTTATGCGTCAGCCTTTTCGGTGGCGGAAAATCCCGGACTTCGCCAGAAGAATCCCCTGTACCTTTGGGGTAACTCGGGCCTTGGAAAGACACATCTCATGAAAGCCGTAGGCTACAAGGTAAAGCAGCTTTTCCCGGAGAAGAAAGTTCTTTACACGACATGTGAAGAGTTCACGAATGCTTACGTATCAAGCATGCATAACAAGGCTTTCGATGATTTCCGTAATAAGTACAGAAATATCGATGTCCTTCTTATCGACGATATCCAGTTCCTCATTAATAAAGAGGGAACTCAGATGGAGTTCTTCAATACTTTCGAGTCTTTGGCATCTGCAGGAAAGCAGATCGTAATCACAAGTGATAAATCTCCCAAGAATCTTCCTGAATTGGATCCGAGACTTACATCAAGATTTCAGAACAGTGTATTGATGGATATCCAGCCTCCGGATTATGAGACACGTAAGGCTATCTTCCTTAAGAAGATGCAGTCTCTCGGCGTAACTTTCGATGATGAGATTATCGAGTATGTATGTGAGAACGTAACTAACAACGTAAGAGAGCTTAACGGTGCTTTCAATATCGTTTCTTCTTACTATGCCCTGGAGAACGGCAATATAAGTCTCGACCTTATTATGTCGAAGCTTGCTCCTATCGTCTCCCCCAGCAAGAAGAAGGTAGTAACTACGGATATCATCATCGATGCTGTTTGTAAGTACTATGATGTATCTCCCGATAAGATCATGTCCAACTTAAGATCTGCGGACATCGTTAATGCCAGATCCGTTGCCATGTATATCTGCAGAGATATGCTCGAGATGCAGTATACGAAGATTGGTGAACGCTTCGGTGGCAAGAAGCATACTACAGTTATGCATGCTTGTAATAACGTAACTGACAACGAAGACCTTCTGTCTGACGTTAAGATCATCGAGAAGAAGATTGCAGACATATAAACAAAAAATGTTTATATGTTCATAACTTGGTGTAATTTAGCTGTAGATAACCTGTTCACAAATATCGGGTGTTCACTTCGGACAGAATATGAACACGTAAATTTGGTCTTTTCTACACTAAAGTAACACTGTTAAATCAAGTCATATCAAGGTCTCAAAGACTTTTGAACATTCTCTCCATTACTTAATAATAAGAATACGATGTCAATAAAAAATGTAGTATAATGTCTTGGTAACTTTTGTGAAAGGATTCACGCTGTATGAAATTCAACTGCAACAAATCGGATCTTCTGGATTCTATAGTTATTGTTCAGAAAGCTATAAAGACTAATTCTACTGTACAGATCCTCGACGGTATTCTTATTCAGGCCGAAGACGGAAGAGTAAAGCTTACAGGTTATGATCTTGAGACCGGTATCGAAGCTGATCTTGATTCAGACATTATTGAAGAAGGTTCTGTTGTAGTTAATTCAAGATACTTCGGTGAAGTAGTTAAGATGCTTCCTGATGACATCACTACTATTGAAGTAGATGACAGATTTAATGTTTCCATCAGTTCAGGTGAAGCTAATACAGTTCTTAAGGGAAGCTCAGCTGAGTCTTATCCTAAGATTCCTGTTATTGAGACAGATAATAAGATTACTGTATCCCAGAAGATGATCAAGGATATGGTAAATGGTACGATTTTCGCTGTATCCAAGGATGGCACAAGACAGTACCTTACAGGATGTAATCTTGAGAGCGACGGCACTACTTTGACAATGGTAGCCATCGACGGTTTCAGAATGGCATTAAGGAGAGCTAATGTAGGAACAGACTTCCCTGTTATGAACTTCATTATTCCAGGTAAGGCTCTTAATGAAGCAGCTAAGATATTTGACGGAAGTGATGAGAATACTGAAGTTATTATTTACAGCTCTGCTAATCACCTCCTCTTCGATATCGGAAGTGTAAGAATAATCTCAAGACTTCTCGGCGGACCTTTTGTTAACTACAATGCGATCATCCAGAAGAATCCGAGAACAGTTATCTCCATTGACAGAAGAAAGCTTCTCGATGCAGTTAACCGTGCAGCTTTGATCATCATGTCAGATGAGAGAAGATGTCCTGTACAGCTTAAGATGAAGGATACTTCCACACTTATCATCTCTGCTACTGCTGATGCAGGTACTCATAAGGAGACTATCGCCATCGACACAGAGGGTGAGACAGTAGATATCGATTTCAATTCCAAGTATCTTATCGATGCTTTGAAGGCAATCGAAGACGATACAATAAGAATCGAATTTAACGGTAATCAGGGACCTTGCATTATCGTTCCTACTGAAGGAGATGCTTACGTCTATCTGGTACTTCCTATCAGAAGATGATAATAAAGCGAATCAATCTTACTAATTTCAGAAATTACGGAAGGCTCGACATTGAGGTCGGGCCTTCTGTTAATGTTATCTATGGAAACAACGCCCAGGGTAAGACAAATATCATTGAAGCAATAAGTGTCGGATCCTCTGTTATATCTCACAGAACTTCCAAAGACCGCGAGATGATTAAATTCGGTGAGAATGAGTATGAGATAGATCTTTACTGTCACGATGAGGTTTACGACTCTGATGTGGAGCTTCAAGCATGCTATTTTACTGAGAAATCCCTTGTAAACGGCAAGAAAACCGCCAGAAGACAGTTATCCCAGGATGGCATGATAATTCCCAGGATTTCTCAATATATGGGCGTTTGTAACACTGTTATTTTCGCTCCTGAGGACTTAAGTATTGTTAAGGGCCAGCCTGCTGCAAGAAGGAAGTACCTTAATCTTCTCATCTGCAAGGTTTCTCCTTCCTATTACGACATTCTCGGCAAGACAAGAAGGATAATCGATCAGAAGAATGCCTGCCTTAAGTCTTTTAAGGGCAGAATTGATCCTTCCAGGGAGAATGAACTTGATTATTGGGACTTCTCCTTGGCTGAATTATCGGCTTATCTCATCCTTGAACGTTTCAGGTACTGCGAGCTTATATCACGTAAGGCTTCTGCACATCATTCCGTTATTTCTGACGGTAAGGAGAGCCTTAGTATCGAGTATTCCACTATAAAGGGCTCAGAAGGCGTTATAAGGGGCCATATTAAAGATGATGATATGTTTGACCAATTAATAGACGGAACGCTTTCTGAGGCTATTCTCGCGCCAATTAGGGTATCTTTATCTGATTACATCCTTACTAAGCTTCGTTCTGAGCGTATTAACGACGTCGAAAAGGGTATTTACAACAACGGCGTGCACCGTGATGACATCGACATTACTTTAAACGGGTTGTCCATGAGAAGCTATTCCTCACAAGGACAGCAAAGATCTGCTGCATTGGCACTTAAGCTTGCTGAGCTTGAGATTATTCGTGATAAGACCAACTCCTCCCCTATACTGCTTCTTGATGATGTTTTCTCTGAGCTTGACGAGGGCAGAAGGATCAGCTTGTTGTCCGGTATGAATACGGCTCAGATTTTTATCACATGCACTGACAGAAGCTTTGTAGAAAGTGAATTATCCACTTTTGTTACCAAGAGTGTGGATACAAAATTCTTCAGAGTGGAAAACGGAGAAGTTTTCTGCGAGTAAAAATCCATATTTTTTAATATTTACATATTATAATAAGCATATTATGTTATAATATCCTCCGGAGGACCTATCGATGTATGTAAATATCGGCGGTGATATTTCCGTTCCGGCGGGCAGCGTAAGTGCGATCATTAACCTTGAGACTGTACCCCCTTCCCGTAGGACAGTTACTGATTTTATTGAGTCTGAAGACGATAACAACAGGCTCCAGTATCTGACGGAAGACATCCCGAGAACTCTGATTCTGACTGATACGAAGTCATATATCAGCTCGATTTCTTCATCTGTTCTTCAGAAAAGACTCGAGAATAGCTCGAGTAACATTGTTAAAACGGGTTAAAAATAAATAATATTTATATATTATCAAGGAGAATTGATAAAATGAGTGACGAAGAGAAGAATGTGAACGCAGCTCCGGAAGCTTCCAAGGGCGCGGTTGATGTCTATTATCAGCCGATTGAAGAGGGCGACGGAGACGAACTTTATAACCTGGCGGAGAATCCCAGAGCTCTGACAGAATCCTTCTCTGAGGAGAAGCTTGAGCAGGAAATCGAGTCAGTTACTGCAGGTCAGGACGAATTCGATACTACAAATTCCAGTGCTTATGATGAATCTGATATTCAGGTTCTTGAAGGTCTTGAGGCCGTTAGAAAGCGTCCCGGAATGTACATCGGAGATACTACTTTAAGAGGTCTTCACCACCTCGTTTATGAGATTGTTGCTAATTCAGTAGATGAGGCTTTGGCAGGACGTTGTGATCTTATTGATGTTGTACTCAATAAGGATGGTTCCGTTACTGTTACTGATGACGGTTCAGGTATTCCTGTTGGTATTCACCCTAAGCAGGGTATTCCTACAGTAGAGGTTGTTCACACGATTCTTCACGCAGGAGGTAAGTTTGGCGGCGGCGCATACAGCGTTTCCGGTGGTCTTCACGGCGTAGGTGCTTCCGTTGTTAATGCTCTTTCTGACACAATGACAGTACAGGTTAAGCGTGAAGGTCATATCTATCAGATTGGATTTACTAAGGGTAAAACAACTGAGCCTTTGCACATTATCGGAGACTGTGATCCTTCAGATACAGGTACAAGAACTACATTTATTCCTGATAATACTATCTTCCCTGACATCGTATTCGATTTCGATTCGATGATCACACGTTATCGTGAGATGGCATTCCTTAACCGAGAAGTTACTATCGATCTTCACGATAACAGAGGCGAAGAGCCCAAGGATGTTCACCTCCACTATGACGGCGGTATTATTACTTTCGTTGAGTATCTTAACCGTCACAAGGAGAAGATTAATCCCCAGCCTATCTATATGGCTACCAAGGTTGATGACTGCTTCGTAGAGATTGCAATGCAGTATAACGATTCCTATCAGGAGACTGTTTATACGTATGCCAATAACATCGCCACAACTGAGGGCGGTACGCATATGACAGGCTTTAGAGCTGCTTTGACACGTGTTATCAACGATTATGCAAGAAAGTATAAGTACCTTAAGGATAACGATCAGAAGCTTCAGTCTGAAGATACAAGAGAAGGTCTTGCAGCTATTATTTCCGTTAAGCTTCCTGAGCCTCAGTTCGAGGGACAGACGAAGACTAAGCTTGGTAATGCTGAGATCAGACCTATGGTTGAGCGTGCAGTTTCCGAGAAGCTCATGACATTCCTCGAGGAGAATCCTGATGTAAGTAAGATGATCATGGATAAGTGCCTCCAGGCAAGCCGTGCTCGTGACGCTGCTAAGAAGGCTCGTGAACTTACAAGAAGAAAGACTGTATTCGAGAATAACTCATTGCCAGGTAAGCTTGCTGATTGCCAGTCCAACGAGGCTGAATTCTGCGAGATCTTCATCGTTGAGGGAGATTCCGCCGGCGGTTCTGCTAAGCAGGGCAGAGAGCGTAAGTATCAGGCTATATTGCCTCTCTGGGGTAAGATGCTTAATGTTGAGAAGGCCCGTATTGATAAGGTTTATTCCAATGAGAAGCTTCAGCCTGTTGTTATGGCTCTTGGTGCCGGAATCGGTGAAGAATTCGATGAGAGCAAGCTCCGTTACCACAAGGTAATTATCATGGCCGATGCCGACGTTGATGGTTCACACATCCGTACATTGCTTCTTACATTCTTCTTCAGATACTTGAGACCTCTCGTAGACGGTGGATATGTTTATATCGCTTGTCCTCCGCTCTATAAGGTATATCAGGGTGATGAAGCTTATTATGCATACGATGATGCAGAAATCGAGCTTATTAAGGAGAAGACAGGTTGGAAGAATCCTCTTATTCAGCGATTCAAGGGTCTTGGTGAGATGAGTTCTGAGCAGCTTTGGGATACAACAATGAATCCCAATACTCGTAAGCTTCTCAAGGTTACACTTGCTGATGCACAGGCTGCTGATGAGACATTTACACTCCTTATGGGCGATGAAGTTGATCCTCGTAAGGAATACATCCAGATGAACGCTAAGCTCGCTAATATCGATACTTAATATCTGAATGTTCCACGTGGAACATCAAATGTAACTATTAGAACCACACAGCAAATTGTTCCACGTGGAACAATTACAAGATAAAGGTGTTTACATATGAAGGTATGCGCTTCTTGTGGCTATAGATGTGAAGATAATATGACTGAATGCCCGAACTGTGCTGATGCACAGTTCTTGCATTTATGTCCTCAGTGCCTTACTGAGTTTTCTGATGATTGTTGTCCTAAGTGTGGTATAAGATACGATGCAGTCCCTATAACATGTCCTACTTGTGGTGAACAATTCTTCGGTGAAGGCTGTTCTTTATGCGGATATATGGCTGTTAAGCCTAAGAGAACGATGAGTTCTGCTGGTGGACCTGCATTTCCCGGACCTGCCAAGTTAACCGATTATGACCAAAGAGCCCAACGTGAGGCAGAACTTGGTGTAATATATGCTTTTCTTGGCCTATTCTGTTGTGGATTGCCCATATTTACTATTCCTGCTCTAATACATGCTTTCAGAGCGAGAAAGATGGGCGATACATCCAATTCCTTGATGATTACATTGGTTATATCCACTATAACTGTAATTGAGTTCATTATTGTGTTATATTTTTATTGGCCGATTATTAGTTCTAATATCGGCGGGTATTATGATAGTGATTTGTTTTAATGGATAAGGGAGAACCAACGTGAAGATTTGTAGATTTTGTGGTGGTAAGACAGAGAACTCAACTAAGTGCTGTACTAACTGCGGTTCTCTTCAGTTCTTACATATTTGTCCTAATTGTTCCAATGAGTTTGACGGATCTTTCTGTCCTACTTGTGGTACCAGGTTTGATGCACCTTCTTGTGTGTGTCCTAACTGTAATATCAAGTTCTATTCCAAGTCTTGTCCTAATTGCGGATATAGCAAGGAGAATCGCAATACTCCTCGTTTTAATCTTGGAACGAGAAGAATTACGGGTGATGCAAACCCGATAGTTGTTGTGGCCTTAATTATATCTGTTATTGGTATATCTACTTGTATTATTCCGTTCCCGATAATCTCATTGGTTATCGCATTAAGGGAGAGAAAGAATGAGAATAATTCAGCCAGAACAATCCAGATGGCAAATGCAACAATGTGGGTATCAATTATCGGAATTGTTATGACCGGTATCTTTTTTGCTGTATATTTGTTTGCAGCTGTTTTAAGTCAAGTTAAATAACTAATTGTTGATTTTTATAACTGTTATGAGGAATGTTCCACGTGGAACATTCCTTTTTTGACGCTTGGATTGTTATATGAATGTTATATTTGATTGTGATTAATAATGATAGTATTTACTTGTAATTAATATATAAGGGGTGCTGATATGTCTTACGTATTAACATTGGCTAACCAGAAGGGTGGAGTAGGAAAGACTACTACAGCTGTCAATTTGGCAGCATTTCTCGGTAAGAAGAAGAAAAAAGTATTGGTTCTGGATCTCGATCCTCAGGGTAATGCTACCAGTGGATTAGGAATTGATAAGGGCGAACTTGAATCAACTATCTACGATGTTTTGGTTAATGATGTTGATATCAAGGATGCAATCTGGGAATCATCAGCTTCCAATGTCTGGATCTGTCCTACGAACATCAATCTTGCCGGAGCTGAGATCGAACTGGTCAATGTTATGTCCAGAGAGCAGGTACTTAAGGAAGCGCTCAAGTCAGTTATTGATGATTATGATTTCATTCTTATCGATTGTCCTCCTTCATTGAGCATCTTAACCATAAATGCTCTTACAGCATCTGATGGAATTATCATTCCTATTCAGGGTGAATACTATGCTTTGGAAGGACTCACACAGCTAGTTGATACGATCAATATCGTTAAGAAGAAGCTTAACAAGAATCTCTCTATTCTCGGTGTTGTACTTACTATGTTTGACAGAAGAACTCAGCTTACAAGACAGGTTGAGGATGAGGTAGAGAACTACTTTGGTGATAAAGTGTTCAACACACATATTCCCAGAAATGTAAGGCTTGCTGAAGCACCCAGCCATGGTGTGGCAATCCTTAATTATGATAAGAACTCCAAGGGTGCTAAGGCCTACGAATCATTGGCTGCAGAAGTAATTAAGAGGACTAAGTAATACATAGATATAAATCTATATATGAGGTGATCACATGGCAACTAAGAGAACAACAGCTAAGAAGACCACAACAAATAAGACTACAGCAAGAACACCTAAGCCTGCTGCTAAGACATCAACTAGGGGATTGGGAAAAGGACTTGGTGCTTTACTCTCAAGCGATGGTATTCCCGAGGATACAAGAGACTCAGTTGTAGAGCTTAAAGTTAACGATATTTCTCCTAATACAGATCAGCCCAGAAAGGTCTTTGATGATGATGCGCTTAATGAGCTTGCAGCATCTATCAAGGAAAACGGCGTAATACAGCCTATAATCGTCACGAAGAAGGCAAATGGTTACATTATCGTCGCAGGTGAGCGACGCTGGAGAGCGGCCCGTATAGCCGGTCTGAAGGTGATCCCTGCTATCGTAAGAGAACTTTCCAGTCAGCAGATCATGGAACAGGCCCTTATCGAGAATCTCCAAAGAGAAGATCTGAATCCTCTTGAAGAAGCTTATGCTATGGATAATCTTCTCAAGACTCACAAGATGAGCCAGGAACAGCTTGCCAAGAAGCTTGGTAAGCCCAGAGCAACTATTGCCAACACAGTAAGACTAATCAATATCGATGAGTCTTTGCAGGACTTCATAATTAACGGTGATCTTTCTGCCGGTCATGCTAAGGCCATTCTCGCGCTTAAGAATCCCGAGGATCAGCGTAAGGTAGCTAACATCATTCTTGCCAAGGATATGACTGTAAGACAGGCAGAAGAGTATGTTAAGCGCTATTCTGAGAATCCCAATAAGGAACAGAAGAGTACAAAGAAGGAACTTGATCCTCAGTTCGAATTAAGTACTAAGGAAGTAGAAACAACTCTTAAGAAATCTCTCGGTTCCAAGGTAAGACTTAAGATTCTCGACAGCTCTGCTGGAAGAGGAAAGATTATCATCGATTACAAGAACTATGAGGACCTTGACCGTCTCATTGAGATGTTAAGATAATAAGCACATGTCCGGTAAATCATATTTCATAATAGCCGTTGCAGTGTTCTTAATACTGGTAGTAGGTATGACATTATCCTGTATGGACGGAGAAAAGATGCAGGGGATAGAGACCGACTGTACAGAGGTAGTAGGAGGAACCTGTATTTCTTGTGTGTATAAAAGAGGCAGTACGCGTAGAAATCATCGCAGAGGCTACTACCTCGTGACAGCATCCTATGAGGTAAACGGAGTAACTTATATAGCTAAAGGCCGCTCAGAGAGGCCCTATGAGCAGAGGGACCCTATCGGAGTTCATTATGACCCGTCAGATCCGTCAAAGAGCTATACCGGAACGGGTCCGGAGTCTTCAAACGATGCGTTGGAAATAATAGTGTGTTTATGCATGATTCCGATAGTTGTTTTTTCAGTAATATCCAAACGCGCCTATAAGTGGCGTTCAAGTTGAAAGTGTTTTTCTATTCTGTTATAATCACCCGGCACGGAGCTGTATCGAAGCGGTCATAACGAGGCGGTCTTGAAAACCGTTTGGGTTAACGCCCACGTGGGTTCGAATCCCACCGGCTCCGCCA
>JAEEGL015502787.1_pt1 | contig 13548 bp, 22 predicted proteins | sample 9134231 | NCBI WGS metagenome assembly JAEEGL01 (sample SAMN16246548, study PRJNA631951) | gut metagenome | biome: gut microbiome; feature: rumen; material: fiber-attached | host: Bos | place: Iran: Karaj | collected 2018-10
CATGTTCCAATGGCTGGCGAAGCTCCCTTGCAAGGAGCTTGTGGAGAGTTCGATTCTCTTCGGGTCCACTTATGCAGAAACGTTATCAATATTGGAGTAGAGAAGGTCTTAAATGGACCGATTGGTTCGACTGGGATTCTGATTATATGCCAGAACTCCAAATGGATGATCGTCGAGTCTTTTGTAGATTAAAGAACGAATATAGAGATGTTTAACATGATTAAAGCTCATGAAGGGCAAGTTATAGACTTTGGCTGTTGTTTAGTAATGGCAGTTAAAGAAAAGCAAAGAAATGCTTGTTTAGGATGTTTCTTCGATTCAGTAGAAACCTTCTATATAAATTGTTCTAAATTATTGATAAATTGTCCTTCCAATAAATTAATCTTTAACGAGATTAACTACGACATGAGAGTAAAGTGTATTAAAGAATTACAAACTCGACACATGACATTCAGAGAGAATGAAGAATATGATGCTCAGAAAGTTAATGAGAATTGGTATTGTGTTGATGCTGTTGGTATAGGAAGTGATGTCTTCGGAAAGCACTTCCAATCGCTGGAGAAGGGTGGACTCCAGCAGAACTCCGAAGCTGGCAACTGTCAAACCAGTTAGGAGTCTTACTAATCTCAACAGATGGCTTAGTAAAGTATTTTAATGTCTGTATGCCTTGCTATATCTGAGGGATAAGATTACATAGGCGAGAAAGTATCCCACATTAGCTATATGGTGGACAGGAAACGTACAAATGGTTAGTCCTTATTCCGGATTTATTCGGAACACTTGTTCTTTACCGATATAGAGTATTGTTATACGTTATCAATAGCGTGAACATATAGTTAATGAAATGCCCCCATAGCTCAACGGATAGAGCACGTGCCTTCTAAGCATGTGATGGAGGTTCGATTCCTCCTGGGGGTACATGGAAATTATTAAATTTAAAGGAGAAATAATACCTAAACCACATATATTGCCCGATGATATATTCTTTACTAAAGAAGATATATCTAACTTTGATGGTGATTTAATTATTAGGTATTATTCGGAAGTATTTACTACTCCCGCTTATTTGTGGTGCCAAGTTCCACGTTGGGATTTAGCCAATGCTGCAAAGTATGCTAAAAATTGTTATAAAGCTTGGATTAAACATGTAGAAGAATGCCTGGATACAGGTAGGTTAAAAATAAATAAAGAATTATGGCTAAAGTTAAGCAGCACTGGGTTAAAACAACCCCATTCGGAGACTACAGTATGACAAAGGATCGAGTTAATGCTCGAAATGATCGTAACATTCACATCATTCGTAAGGCTCGCGCTTTAGGTTTGATTGGTAAACATGCTGGTTCTAAACCTATTAGTAGACTAATCCAAAGTATTCGTACATTTGAGGTAAACACTGATTTGCACGAAAAAGCTAAAGCAGTAGCTTAAACATCTAAGTCCTGATAAAACCATCCGATCGTGATAGTATGGTAGTAAACAGGCAGGCGTTTCACGAGCGCTTGGAGAAATCCGTAGGGGAGTGAAACCCTATACTCTGATAGCTCAATGGACAGAGCATCAGTTTCCTAAACTGAGGATCTGAGTTCGATTCTCAGTCGGAGTACGTTCCCTTCTCGCCTATAGCGGGAAGGGTTTTTTATGCTATGGAGTCAATTGTTATTGATGGAAAGCGTTACAAACTAACACCCATTGAAGAGAGTCCTGAATTATCTGCTGTTGTAGAGAAGGCAGACCGCTACAGAAGCAAGTACAAGGATTACAAGAACATTCCAATGGATGAATTAGTTAACCGCATCAACAAGATTGATCAAATGTCCGAACTCGACTATTGTTTATACATTGTCGATACTTGGACAGATTGGGAAGGTCTTTATAGAGCGGTAAAAACCCAGATCACTTGTCCTTATGGGTCTTTAACACAATTTAGACAACAAGGACTAGACTTAGTAAAAGAAGCATTTGAGAAGAAAGAATCTATCGCTACTGCCTATTTCGAGGTCAAGTATTTAGATGGATATGAGGATGAAGACCATCAATGGTGGAATCCTGAAATCACTCTCAATGTTGTATTTTACGGAGCGACACATGAAATAGATAACAAGGACAGAGATTATTTAACTCCAGAAGATGATCAAACTTACAACAACGCAGGCTAAAGCTGTTGCCTGTAAAATCAGAGAACGTGTACAGAAACTCAGAAATGAGAAGAGAGAACAATTAAGAAAAGAGTATCGTGAGACTGATGAGTATAAAGTAAAACAGCATGAGGTTCATGAAGCTTGTATCACAGTTTGGCAAGCTTCGTTAAAGTTAAATCTAAAACTAGGTATACGTATTTCCTGCTATTGTGGATATGATATGTATAGCGAGAAAGACGTAGAAGATGCTGAAAAGCATATTATGGCTAAGGTAGAGGATGACTACGTATCCAAGGCATACGATTTCCCATCTTTGCCAACCGAGGAGACCTTAACCCAAGATTTGATCTTCGAATCTCTAATGAGTGATGGAATTGAAGTATTAATGGATAAGTTTATAGAACAATATCTATGAAAGAGAAAATCGTAACCGTTATTAGTGAGTTCACCGATTTTAAGGGTGATGTTCACAAGTTTGTAGTTGCTGCTGTAAGCATGCCAGTAGACGCCGAAATCGACATTTATGACGAGGACGACGAAATTGTAGGCTGGACCAGTGCTGAGAAGGCAGTAAAGCTCGGTGTAGCAGTATGTAATCCCGTTGACGAGTATGACGAGGAGAAAGGTAAGATGATTGCTATTAACAAGGCAAGAAGTTGTGATGACTATGCTTTGTATGCAACACTTCCTGGTATGATTAATACTGCTGTAGTTGATGCTCTTATTAAGCAGGAGGTTGAGTTCATCAAGAACAACCCTGCTCGAGTAATTCCTGGCTACATCGAGGAGAAGGAGAAGTATGAGAAGCGTAAGGCTTTCGAAGCTGCTCTAAACGCACTTACTGAGGAGGAACGCTCAGTATATAATGCAATGAAAGAACACAAGTTCCCTAAAGTTGAGGCTCTACTCAACGCTTAAGCTTTTCGATAGTTTTAGGATGGCTCCTTAAGAGTGAAGTATAGTAGCTCTTAGCTAAAAAACTATCTGGAGTGCCCGACGAAAGACGGGAATTTAACATAGTTTAACTTTGAATCTCTGACTATGCAGAGTAAATTAGATGGCTGAGTATATCAAATTGCCCAAAGGAAGATGTGACTTGAAGTTCCATCAGCAATTTAAGAACTTTAAAGGTATCTTTAAGTTGACTCATGGTAAACAGCACTTCGAGATCCACATCGACAAGAACAATCAAGTCTGTGACATCCTGACCTGTGTCGTTAAGACCTGGAAGGCCATTGAAAAGGGTAAGCGTAAGTTTACGGTGCCTGATGTCATAGTCAAAAAGCGAGCAGTAGAGTTATTCAATCTTGTTAAGGGTAGACCTATAGGTCTTGCCATTGAGAAGATCAAAACCATTCTAGATCGTGCTTCAGTTGAGGGTTAATCTCTAAACCCTATGGCTATTATCCGGAATTCTCGACAAGACGAAAATGGAGGTTGGCTAACCTAATAATAGTACAGGCCGCAAGGTGACAATAGGAGGGAATGACACATAGGAAGCACAGGTGTCTGAACCTCCTATTCTTTATAATTTAATTAATTATGGCTAATCTATCTTGCTACACAGATGGTGCTTATAGCCCTCTTAGAGACAAAGGAGGAATTGGAATAGTCTTTGTTAAGAATGGTAGCGTGGTTTATAAGTTTAAAAAGATGTTTGAAAAGACAACTAACAACAAGTGTGAAATCATGGCTGTTGTTTATGCTTTACACGCTATCAGTAAACCTTTTGACAAAGTAACTATTTACTCGGACTCCCAGTACGTAATTGGATGCGCTACTCTAGGTTGGAAGCGAAAGAAAAACGCAGAATATTGGGCACTATATGACAAGATCTTAGAAAAAGCTAAGAAATTTTGTCCTAATATAGAGTTCAAATGGGTTCGGGGTCATACATCTAATCAGGATTTCGATTCTCAGATGAATGATTTAGCAGATAAACTAGCAGTAGAGGCAAGTAATGAATTATAACAATTATGAAAGCAAAGAACAGAGTAAAGTATCTCCTAGGTAAACAAGCCTGGTGGGATAAACTTCCTAAGACCGTACAAGCCGCAACTACCCGTCCTGGATCAGTGAAGACATCATGATCTGGTTTCTAGTATTTATAGTAATTGTATTACTGGCTGGAAAGGTTTTCTTCGACGTGAAATTTGATTTCCGAAAAGAATACGGTGTTATTTGGTACTCATATAAAGATAAAAGAGACGGGCTTGTATTATGGGGAACTAAGTACTAATTATGAATAACCTTCAAAGGTTGGTTCGTGATTTAAACATTCTATGCGACAGATTAGACCGCGACTATAATATCAACTTTGGTGGTTGTTGTTTCGTAGCATATTTAATGATGAAACATTTCGAGAAATTAGGAGTTCATCCTGTTCTCGTTATTGAAAGTGATTGTGAAGAAATTGATGGTGGAGAATTCTTAGATTGTGTTCGTAATCGTGTATGCAATTGTGGAGGCATGGGTTCTCAAACTTGTTATCATTATTTCGTATCAATCCCAGGAGCTGGTTATGTAAATGCAGGAGATTATTGTAGTGATAGTCTTAACAAATTTAGAGGTTTAACCGCTAAAGATGTTCACTGGATTTATAAAACTGGAGACTGGAACAGTGAATATGAACGAAGAAACAGTCCTATGGTAGGTAGAAAGGTCGCACAAGTTTTCAGAAAATATGAAGACTTATTCAAAGAATAATGAGGTAGTTGGTGTAGATAATAAGTTCATTTATCATATAGAAATATATGTTGCTTGGAAGAATGGCGTCGCCTTCTATGATGAGAAGTGGTATTCAATTGATAAGCCACTCAAGTTTAAGAAGAAAGACAATATTCTGAAGAAGAAGAAATATAAGTGGATTCGTTATGTAACACTTTGCTACGCACCTCAAAGCTATTTAGAACAAAATGGATACGAAGAAGATTATTAATCTTGTTATTGTTTTAATAGCTTCATTCATATTAGGATACGTCTTAGGGTGCAACAATCGTAAAGAGGTTGTTGTACCTTCCACTCCTGTGACGATAGTTAAAGATTCAATTATCCGAGACGAAATCATTAAGGAGAATGAAGTTATTAAATGGAAAATCAGAGACGCTGAAAAACAGTATGATAAAGAGGTATCTACTATTCTGTCTAATACTGATAGTGCCAATCTTATCTATTTCTCAAACTACATCCGACAGTATAAAGATAAGCAGCGAACAACTGAGGACAACTAATTTGATATTTGCAGAGCATAGCAAATTATCGAAGGAGAATGTTCTCCTTAAATCCCAAGTCGTTAATCTTGAGAAAATTGACAGTATTTGGGTACATACTGATTCCGTAAGAAGAGAACAAATCTCCGATTATGAAAAGGTAGTTAAACAACAAGAGGACAAACTGAAGAAAGCGAAGAAGTGGTCTAGCTTCAAGAATTACGTAATTGGTGGACTAAGTATATTAGCAATATGCCTGTTATTGTAAACTTTAAGGATAAAGACGGCTTCCGTTACAAACATCCAGAACGTAGTTGTAAACGTTGTACAAAGTTTCCTTGTCTGCCGAATATGGAAATATTCATGGGAGACTTTGCAGCATATGGTTGCACTATGTTTGAGGATAACAATACTTTCGAGGTATGACCGAAGTTACTTATCGAGTTAAGTTTCTTGCAGAGAGTGTAGATTGTATGAATTATCATTCGTACGTCTTTGAGAATCTTGATTATACAAACTGCGAGAACCACTATATAATGTGTGTAAGATTTCCGAATTGGAATCAAGTAACATTTAATATAGGTGATGTTGGGTATCTTAATGTTCGATATGTAGAAGCTGGAGTAGATAAATGGTTTGATGGAAAAGATTTCAACTCTTACCGATATACTAATGTGATATTTATGAAATTCATATTAGAAAAGCCTATGGTAATTACGAGTGAAGTCATTTTAGATTAAATAACTTAAAGATGAATTATATGGTATAGAAAAAGGAAATTTATGAATATTTTAGGCGAAAAGTTAAAGGAGAAGTTAGCTGAAAAGGCAAACGACATCACTACTTATGTATGGAAAGGACCCAAAGTAAACGGAGTTCAGGAGGAGAAACGTCTTATTGATGCTACTTTCGAGGAACTTCAAAGATATTATGAACATTGTGAGCAGATGCTTTACAATACTGACTCTAAGTATCCAGGTCGTGTAACCTTACAGAAGATTGTTGATGACCAAATTCAAAGATGTCGTGCAGAACTTCTTACAAGATGGCTTCGTTCTGAGAAGCATTATACAGCTGCTAATTGTTTAGAGGATTTACGTAATATTATTCACAATAGTAACGGTATCCTCAATAACGAAACTATTAAGGTTCATCCTATTAGTGACGTTATGAATGGTCTCCCAATAGAGTTTGAGAGAGTTCCAATTAGTCTTGTTATGGATGCTTGCTTAGATTCGCTTGGTCAATTCGATAATTCTCATTTGACTCTAAGTTTCATTGTTAAGATGGGCTTGTGGTTTACTAACCAGGAGATGCAAAAGGATTTATATCGTAAAGACCCTGTGACAGGTAAAGCCATGAACCGTCTTGAGATTGTTAGTAAGGAACTTCGTTTGAATCCTTCTATAGTTCTTAAGGTTAGTGATACAGGACTTACTTATGCTGAGTTCCGTTCTATGTGTCGTCTTAAGAGAGATAAGTATGCTAATCTAACTAGCGATCAATTAAGACTACTATCTAACAAAGTATTGTATCGATTCCAAGACCAGTGTGCAAAACAAGCACAGCAATGGTTGGATAAGGAGGAGGAAATTAAAAAGGTCGCTGAGTCTAAGGGCTGGGATGTCACCCGTTCCATAGATGCGTGATCTATTCGAGCCTATCTCTCGAGATGAAAGACAGGCAGAATGTATTAAAAAGTGGTTTAATTCAAAAGGTAAGGGCACTTTAGAGTGTTGCACAGGCTTTGGTAAAAGTAGATGTGCATTAATAATTATTAATAAATTATTGAAAAGGTATCCACAGATGAGAATCTGGATAGTGGTACCTACCGAGTTATTAAAGAAGCAATGGGAAAAGCATGTTGAGAATTTTTCTTTACAGTTAAATGTAGAGGTACTTATTATAAATTCCGCTGCTAAAAATGGAGGACAATGTGACTTCTTAATAATTGACGAGATACATACAGCTGGAGCAAACTTGTTATTCAATGTTTTCCAGTCTGTGAAATATAAACTTATCTTAGGATTAACTGCCACTTTTGAGCGATTAGACGAACGCCATAAATTAATTGCTAAATACTGTCCAATCGTGGACACCGTAACCCTTCAAGAGGCTCAATTGAATGGTTGGGTAGCAACTTATAAAGAGTATCTTGTATTGATTGATGTAGATGATATAGGGATATATCAGGACTATAACAAGCAATTTACAGAACACTTTGAATTTTTTAACTATGACTACGGTTTAGCAATGAGTATGTTAGGTAAAGAAGGTCTTAGAACGAAGATTGAATATAGGGATGAGTTGTGTAAGGGAAATCCTGATATGAAGTCTGATATTCTAAAAGCTATTACTTACCATGCTAATGGTTTTATTAGAGCAATTCAGAACAGAAAGAAGTTTGTCTATGAGCACCCAGAAAAGATCCGACTAGCCCAAGAGATTATTAAACATAGACCTGATAGTAAAATTGTCACTTTTTCAGCTAATACTAAAGTTGCTGAATCTATCGGAGTTGGATATGTCTATACTGGTAAAGAAGGTAAAGCTAAGAATAGAATAACTCTTAATGAGTTTTCTACTATGCCAAGTGGTGTTTTAAATACTTGTAAGCTTGCTGAAGCTGGTATGGATATTCCAGGGTTATCAGTCGGAATAATGTTAGGAGTAAATTCAAGTGAGACTAAAGCACAACAAACAAGAGGACGTGTTATAAGAAAGGAAGGGAATAAAGTCGCTGAATATTTTACCCTTGTAGTTAATGACACAATTGAAAGTAAATGGTGGCAGAACTCTCATAAAAACGATACTAACATTATTAAAATTGATTCTGAAAATCTAATTAAAGTTCTCAACGGAGAACCGTATGAAACTTACACAAAGAAATTGAAAAATTACACTTATCGATTTTAAATTATGGAGACTTATTATACTAAAAAGGAATATAATGAGATGAAATCCATACTCAATCGTAAGCTCAAAGCTGCTGAAAAGAAACTTGCTGCTGCTGAGAAGGAGAATGAACTTCTTAAGACACAGGTTAAAGGTTTAGAGCAGAAAATCCATGACCTTGAGTATCCTCTCGATGTCAAAGTGGAGTTAGAAGAAGAGCCTACTGAGGAGGAAACCCACGTAACCGAGGATTAAACGTCATCGCGACCATAACCTCTTCGGTGTATAGAGAGATTAGTTACTAATCAATTTTAAATCTATACGCGTGAGGAATTTAGAAACACAACTCGCATTTTGTGAAAAATATGGTATCAACCCAAGTGAGTTGTTACTACTGGAAATTATTCTTATAGCTCAGGAAGACGATGATCCTGAGTTAGTCCAATCATATTTTAAATCTCGTATGTGTGCTCGTGGTAGCACGATAGATCTGTTGCAAGGTTTGCAAGATGCAGGAGTTATACTCAAGACTTATAAAATCCCTGAGAAGGGACAGAAGTTTGACATATTTGCAGTACCCATTAATAAGAACTTAGTAAAGGATTATCACAAAAGTTCCTTTGAAATGGGAGAGGAATTGTTCAAGACATATCCTCTTTCTACTGTTGTTAACGGTATTGAGTATAAACTTAGACGAATTAGCAAGAAGTTTGATTCTCTTGAAGACGCTTATAGAGCGTATGGAAAAGCTATCAGGTGGAAACCTGAGGCTCATGCAAGAGTTATTGAACTTGTAGAGCAAGGAAAAGAAAATGGTTATCAATTTACTAATCTTGGCGATTTCATCGTCGATAATGATTGGTTGAATATGGAAGCTATTTCCAAAGATGGTGTTATGATGAACTCTAACACTACCATGCTATGACAATTGCGGAGAAAATCCGTGGTGAAGTAGATAGAGGTAGATTAGGTCTTAATCATGGCATATCAATGGGTCTTCCCAAACTTGAAGGAGTTATTGATGGAGTCACTAAGGAAACTTATACTCTGATCATTAGTAATTCAGGTGCAGGTAAGACTTCTTTCGCTTTGTATTCTTATGTTTATAAGCCAATAATGGAACATCTAGAGGATGATAACTTTAAGGTACTCTATTTCTCTATGGAGATGAATGAGGTCAGTTTGTATATCAAATTGCTCTCTATTTATATCTTCGAGACTTATGGAATTGAGTTGTCTTATAAGGAAATCTTATCTAGAAAACGTGAATATGTTTTATCTGATGAACACTACAATCTTATATTGGAGTGTCTACCTTGGATAGAGAAAGTTAGTAAGAAACTGGAAATTTATGATAAATCTCTTAATGCTAAGAGAGCCTATGCAATTCTCAAGACACGACTTGAGGCAATAGGTAAGTTCGAGGAAACTGAAACTCGACAAATCTATATTCCAGATAATCCTAATTTAATCTATGTAGTAGTCTTTGACCATATTGGTCTAATTAAACCAACTTCTGGTAACCTTAAAGCGGAGATTGATACGTTATCTGCGTATCTTGTAACTTTGAGAGAGAAGTGTCTCATTAGTCCTGTAGTGATACAGCAAGCTAATAGAGAGCAAGGTAACATAGAAAGATTTAAACAAGGTAAAAGTGCATTTACTATTAATGATGCAAAGGATTCAGGTAATACTGTTCAAGACTGTAATGTGATGATAGCAATATATAATCCTTACAGAGATGGTTTAAAGACGTATAAGAAGTATAACATTGAAATTTTACAATCTAATTTCCGAAGTATTATGGTGCTGAAGAATAGATATGGTGATTGTGATGTAGAGATTGGTTGTAATTTCTTCGGAGCAATTAATTTATTTCACGAGCTTCCAAAGCCTGATGAGATATATGATTATCAACGTTATACTGACGCTAATTACCTATTAGAAAAAGAAGATGAAGTTAATCAAGTAGATGAGACATCAACTAATAACTTTGATTTTGTTTTATAATATGGCTGCAGAGACAATTGCACTTGTAGGAGAATCTGGTACTGGTAAGAGTACCGCTTTAAGAAACCTCAACCCAGAGGAGACATTCATTATATCAACTACTGGTAAACCACTTCCATTCCGCGCTTGGAAGAAGAAGTATACACCAATCACTAAAGATGCTGAAGGCAACTGGAAGGGTAACTATTATGTAAGTTCTAAATGGGACGCAATCATAAAGATACTCAAGATTGTTAATCTCAAGATGCCTCACATCAAGCAAGTAGTAATAGATGATTTCCAATATGTATTATCTTATGAATTCGTAGATAGAGCAACTGAAGTTGGTTATACCAAGTTTAGTGAGTTAGCTCAACATGCTATGGAGATATTAAGATATTCAGAGCAAATGAGAGATGATTGCAAAATGATCTTCTTAACTCACTCTGAGAATGTTGGAGATGCTATGAATCCTAAGTATGTTATCAAGACTGTAGGAAAGCTTCTTGCTGAGAAGGTAACTTTGGAAGGTCTATTCACTTATATCTTCTTTACTAAGGTTACTGAAGGTGATGATGGTAAGATGCAGTATAAGCTATTAACTAATAGTGATGGTACTTGTATTGCAAAGACATCTTTCGGTATGTTTGATGAAATGGAGATCGACAATGATTTAGCTGAGATTATTAAGGTTATTGATGCTTATAATGAAGGCGAGTAATGAAATTAGACATTTTAATGCACTATGAAGTCGATGAGACTACAGGCGAGATAAAGTTTATTGGCAAGGAAGAAATAACAGTTGACTCTGCTAGCGCTAAGGCTAGCAAGTCATCTACCGCCAAGAAGACAACTTCTAAGGTAGATGAAAATCCAGAGCCTCTGATTACGCTTGAGGCTAACAAGTTAGTTTTAACTAAGGGAGCAGTTGAAGCACTTGATCCGTGTGAAGACTGTCGTATAGACATCAAGTATAAGAAGAAGGACAAAAAGCTTGTACCAGTGATTGGTACTGATGCAGCTTTCGGAACTAAAGCAGGTAACAAGTTAACTAAGACAAACACAGTAAGTTATCGTGGTGCAGCTAATGATAAGTTAGCAGCTTATGGTACAGTGTTTAGACTTGAACCAACAGAGGAGGAAGGTATCTTCTATATGGTAGGAGATAAGAATCCTAAAGAGCCAGAGGCTCCGAAAGAATTAGTAGATATAGAATCAGAACTAGAGGTTCCTAGTTTAGATGATTTAGATAATGTAGATGATAAAGAATTAGGAAATTTTGATTTTAATCTCTAATAATTATGGCATTTAATTTTGGTATTGACGAGAAACCAGTTGTAAGAAACACTAGAATACAGTTGAAGCCTTGGAACATTTACGATGTAAAGTTCACAGGTTGTGAGATTCGTGAGTTTAACGGTAAGAAGGATCCTTCTGCCCACTATAAGGTACTCGCTATCAATTTTGAGAATGAGGACGGAGTATTCTCTGTAACTAACTTCTTCCCAAAGGAGGGTGATGACGAGCGTCATTCATATGACGGCAAGAATGGTGGCAAGGTTGAGATGCCTTCTAACTTCGAGACTCTCATGGCAATCGTTAAGCAGACTGCTATGATTCTTAATCCAAAGGGTTTCGAGAGAATGCAAAAAGCCAGCTCTCAATTTAAGAGCTTTGACGACGTAGCAAAGGCTCTTATCAAGATAACAGATGAGGTCAAGGGTTGTGAGACCAAGCTTAAGCTTATTGGTCGTAACCGTGACGGTAAGGTAGTAGCTGAGATTCCTCGTATCCTTGGTATTAACAAGGAGGGAGAGGCTTTCGTTGCTGATAACTATATTGGCAGCAAGTTATTCTTCTCTGACTATGAGGAGGGTAAGAGAGCTGAGTATCTTGGCAGCAAGCCAACCGATATGGACAAGAAGGATGATCTTGGTGACATCGCAGATGAACAAGAAAAGAATGACGAAGAATTCGATTTAGCAAATCTTTAATAACTAATACTCCCTAGTAATGCTTGACTTTACTATTGAGCCTAAGATTACTAGGGAGTTCCTGTTATCGAAGGCTAATCAAGAAACTTATATGTCTTACTACCTAGGTATCCCAGTAAAGAAAGGACTATTTACTAATCCTTTGAGAAGTGATAATCATGTCACTTGCTCATTCTTTACTGGAAAATCCGGAACATTATATTTCAAGGATTTTGCCACTGGAGAATGTTTATCATTTGAAAGTGTAGTAATGAAAAAGTATGGTTGCAAATATTATGAAGCATTAAAAGTAATTGCAAGAGACTTTGGATATATCAAAGGAGATTGTAAGCCTAAAGTAATACCAATTCAGCCTAAGTTTGATGAAGAACGTCAGACAATAATACAGGCAGAAATTAAAGATTTCACACCTGCTGAACTTAAATGGTGGGAAAGCTTTGGTATAACAAAATCTATTCTCAGTAAATTTAGAGTTTATAGTTGTAAAACTATCTTCCTTAATACAAGGATAATTGCTCAGAGTGCTCAGCACAGTCCTATTTATGGATATTATCTCGGTAAGAAGGAGAATCTTGAGCAATGGAGAATTTATTTTCCGAAAAGAAAAGACTTTAGATTTCTGGGAAATGTTTCATCTAAAACCATTCAAGGTTTTAAGCAACTACCCAAGAAGGGTAAACTCTTAGTAATAACTAAATCTATGAAAGATGTAATGTGCTTATACTCACTAGGTATTACGGCGATAGCACCAAATAGTGAAACGCAATTTGTGGATGATAAGACTCTTGAGAGTTTAGAAGAACGTTTTGAGAACATTGTCTTACTATATGATAATGATTTGACAGGCGTAAGATTTGCGAATAAGATTCGTAAGTTACATCCAGAATTAAAGGTGACTATAATTCCCAGAAGCACAGGATCTAAAGATATTAGTGATTATTATAGAGATCACGGTAGAGAAAAGACATTACAGTTTATTAAGGATTCTGCGAAGAAATTATTAAGGAAATATGAAAAAGTAGGCAAACACTAAAGTAACAGCTTTTTACAAGGACGGAACAACTAATACATTTGAGACAATTGAAGCTGCCTCAGAGATGACAGGTTTATCCGTAACATCAATTAAAGCACGAGCTAACAAACCTGGTTCAGGTTCTAAATCCAAGGACGGAATTACTTTTGAATGGGCTGATCCAGCAGTTAAGCGTAGTAAAACAGCTTCCAAGAGTAAACGAAAAGGTAATGCATTTGAATTAGAAGTAATACATAAGTTAAGAGAAATAGGCTATACTGGAAGTGTATCCAGTAGAAGTCAAGATAAAC
>JAEEGL016524354.1_pt1 | contig 13548 bp, 11 predicted proteins | sample 9134231 | NCBI WGS metagenome assembly JAEEGL01 (sample SAMN16246548, study PRJNA631951) | gut metagenome | biome: gut microbiome; feature: rumen; material: fiber-attached | host: Bos | place: Iran: Karaj | collected 2018-10
CATTGTGGACGACTGCGCCCAAATTCTCCAGATTACGTTCACCCTCCCTGACGGAAGGAGTTATACCTATTCACGGTAATGATGAAACGCACCGTTACGCTTATCCTTCTGTCGCTTGTCTGCGGCATCGAGGCCGGGGCCCAGAGCGCCCTGGAAGTGTTGCAATCCATGGGGGAACCGTTGGAGGATACTTATGGGCAAGCGGGTGGCTCTATTTCTCCAATTTAGCCAAGGCGATGGGCGGGACCTTGGCCGGAGAAATGCCAGACCTCTGGCATGTACACCCCTACTTGGGCTTACTACCAGAGAGCTTTGTAGACACAACGCTGGTGGAACGGCTCTTCCCTTCTCCCAAAGACCTCCAGACGGCGCTGGTCAAAGACTATGAGGTGTACTTTCAGATAGCCCGCCGCTTGGGAGAGCTCTACGAAAACCCTTCAGAAACGGTTTGGCGGAAGAACCCTAATGGAACTCACTGAGCAGGATAAGGGAAAGATGGCCCTTATCTTGATCCGGGAATACGGCCTCACTTCTTACCAGATATCCAAATCCATTTTCTTAAAGGAACTGGTTGTGCGCCAATTCCTCTCCTCCAAAGAACTTCGTTAACCTCGCAGCCAGCACTTTTGCCCCAAAACGCTTGCTGCGGCGTTCTGCGTAACGTGACAGCAAGCGAAAAGTGTCAAAAGTGCGGGTTGTCAGGTAAGAAGGGGCGGCCGGAGGAAGGGCTACCAGGTGATAGCCGGTTGCTTGAGGGCCTCGTGCAGCTGGTTGTCGTAGCGGATGCGGACGCGGATGCCGGCGGCCTGGAAGTAATAGCGGACCACGATCTCTTCTTCGATGAAGGGGATGATCTCGTCCTTTTTCAGGCGCAGGAAGGTGGCCTTGTCCATATCCAGGGACTTCTCCAGGGCATCCAGTTCCGTCGATACGGCCTGGGTGAGACCGTCTTCGGTGAGGGCCTTCTTCATTTCGTCAAAGAGGGCGCGGGCCGATGAGCGGTAGTCGAACTCCTTGTCCTTCGCATAAGCCACGAAGTCTTCGTAATCCGTGTAGTGGAAGTCTTCCACGGCGGGAATATTCTCGTGCTCCTGAACATATTTGAGGGCGTACTGCTCCACGATGCCGCTCAGTACCAGGGAGTACGTGAGGCGGGAGTAGCGCTGGGCCTTAACCGTGAAATCCGGGGTGATGCCGCCGCCGTCCCGCACCTTGCGGCCGTGGGCGGTGGTGAATTCGTGGGTGAGGGAATCCGGGATGAAGCCCACGGAGCCGTCTTCGTTGCGGTGGGAATAGTCGATGGCCTGGACGCATCGGCCCGAAGGGGTGTAATACTTGGCCGTGGTCACCTTCAGCTGGCCGTCGTAGGGCATAGGACGGATGCTCTGCACCAGGCCCTTGCCGTAGGTGCGGGTGCCCACGATGGTGGCGCGGTCGTAGTCCTGGAGAGCGCCGGAGACAATCTCGGAGGCCGATGCACTGCCGGAATCCACCAGCACCAGGATGGGTATTTCCGTATCCACAGGGTCTGAAGTAGTCTTGTAAACTTCCTCGGAACCGGCCTGCCGGCCCTTGGCGGTAACCACCACCGAGCCGCGCGGGACAAAGAGGGAAACGATGTTCACGGCTTCGTTCAGCAGGCCGCCGCCGTTGCCGCGAAGATCCAGCACCAGGCGCTTCATTCCCTGGTCCTTGAGGGTGTGGTAACCTTCCCGGATGGCCTGGCCCACTCCTTCGGTGAACTTGTCCAGGAGAATATAGCCATCGGCCTCATTGAGCATACCCACATACTGCACGGAAGGAAGGGAGATGCGCTCCCGCACCACCGGCACGTCCAGGGTTTCCCCGCGCAGTTTCTGGATGGTGAGAACCACCGTGGTGCCGGGTTTTCCCCTCATCCGGTCGCTGCTCTGGGCGCTGGTGAGGCCGTGGGTGGACACCCCGTCAATGGCCAGGACCTCGTCTCCGCAGCGGATGCCGGCCCGGGCAGCCGGAGAGTTCTCGTAAGGTTCATTGATGATTACGTTTCCGTTCACCTCCGGCTTGTAGATGATGGCGCCGATGCCTCCGTAGGTATTGGTGAGCATCATCTGGAAATCTTCCCTCTCTTCCTCCGGCACATACAGCGTGTAAGGGTCCAGGGCAGAGAGCATGGCATCTATACCGGCCCGTTGGATGCGTCCGGCTTCCAGGGAATCCACATACGAGCGGTTGAGTTCCTTGAGGATGGAATTGTATACTTCCACCCACTTGGCCATATTGAAACTCCTGGACTGGGCCGATGCCGCCGGCATCGAGGCAAAAAAGAAGGCCGCGAGGGCCCATAGTATAATGGTTTTCTTCATCTTATCGGTTTGTCGTTGGAACTGCACCATTCATCTTCAAAGAAGATGCCAATTGACAAAGATACAAAAATTATCACTATCTTTGCGGCTGGTTAGATATTAGTGTATTTATGAAGATTGTATTTGCAACGGGCAACCCCGGAAAAATCCGGGAAGCGGAAGAAATTCTGGGCGAGGGTTTTGAGCTCGTTACCCCCGCGTCATTAGGCATTACGGAAGAGCTCCCTGAAACGGGCAACACCCTCAGGGCCAACTCCATGCAGAAGGCCGATTACATTTTCAAAAAGACCGGACTGCCGTGCTTCGCGGATGATTCCGGCCTGGAAGTAGACATCCTGGGAGGAGCCCCGGGCGTAGAAACCGCCCGTTATGCCGGCCCCCAGAAAGATCCTAAGGCCAATATGGCCAAACTGCTGACGGAAATAGCCCGCCGGGAGAAAGAGGCCGCAATGGCACGCACCAACGGTGTTACCACGGCGAAGGCCAACCGACAGGCGCGGTTCCGCACCTCCGTTACCCTGGTAATGAATGGAGAGCATCATTTCTTTGACGGAGTGATGGAAGGCCGCATCGCCTATGCTCCCGCCGGTCGCGGAGGCTTCGGCTACGACCCCATATTCATTCCCGAGGGCTACGAGAAAACCAATGCCCAGCTGGGCGAGGCCGTGAAAAACGCCATTTCTCACCGGGGCAAGGCCCTGCGCGCCATGGCGGAGTACCTCAAACAGTAATGGCCTCTGGAGAAACCATCGAACTCATTGTACTCTCTACCACGAAAGTGGGAGAAAAAGCGCTGGTCGTCCATACCCTTTCCCGGGAGTGGGGCCGGCGGGGTTTTTTGGTGCACTCCGGCGCCAAGGCCGGGATGTCCCGCTTTCTGCCGCTGAATATCCTGGAGGCCGAAGTGGTGGAAAACCCCCGGTCGGAACTCTGGAGCCTGAGGCATATCGGCCCCAAAGATGCCCTTTCCGGTATCCGGAACAACATCCACAAAAATACGATGACCCTGTTCCTCTCCGAGGTACTTCTCAGAACCCTCAGGGACGGAACCAATGAGGAGGGGCTCTATGAGTGGTGCGTGGGAGAAATCCTCACCCTCAATGCCCTGGAGAGCGACTTTTCCAATTTCCACATCCGCTTCCTGCTGGAACTGGCGGGAGCGCTGGGCTTCCGGCCCACCCTGCAGGACATCGCTCCCTTTGCCGGGGAACAGCTGCCGCGCCTGAAGCCCTTCCTGGAAAGCAGTTTCGAAGTTTCTATGCTTCTCCCTCTTTCCGGGGAGAACCGCAACGCACTCTGCGACGTGCTGCTCCGCTACCTGTCTTACCACACGGATACCAACATCCAGGTGAAATCCCTGCAGGTACTGCGCGAGTTGTACCGCTAACAGATTTTGCGTATCTTTGTGTGGTATCCTAGATTATAGAACTATGTCCAGACGCAAAAACAGCCCCAACCGCAAGAATCACAAGAAAGCGAAAGTGGTCCCCGAATACGAGGGGAAAGTGCTGATGTCCCGCGAGGGATTCGCCTTTGTGCGCATCGAGGGGCAGGAAGAAGACGTATATGTTAAGGCGTCCAAAACCCGGGGCGCCCTGCACGGAGACATCGTGCGGGTGGCTGTTACCCAGGAAAAAACCGGCCCGGCCAAGCGCCGCAGCGGAGAAATCATCTCCATCGTCCAGAGGAGCGACAAGCCTTTTGTGGGTCTCCTGCACATTGTTGGCCAGCAGGCCTGGGTGCTGATGAGCTCCAAGACGATGCCCTACGACATCTCCGTCCCCATCCCGGAAGGCGGGGTGCGGGGAATGAAGGTGGCGGCGGTGGTGGACGGCTGGGAAAGAGGCGCCGCCGGTCCTTTCGGCCACGTGGTGGACGTACTGGGAATGCCCGGAGAGAACGAGACGGAAATGCACGCCATCCTGGCGGAATTCGGCCTTCCCTACCGCTTCGAAAAAAGCGTGGAGAATGCGGCCGATTCCATCTCGGAAGAAATCACGGACAAGGACCGTGCCCACCGCAGGGACTTCCGGAAGGTGCTCACCTTCACCATAGACCCGGCCGATGCCAAGGACTTCGACGATGCCCTCAGCTTCCGCAAGCTGGAAAACGGCAACTACGAAGTGGGTGTCCATATCGCCGATGTCTCCTGGTACGTCAGGCCGGACACGGCGGTGGACAAAGAGGCCCAGGCCCGCGGCACCTCCGTCTATCTGGTAGACCGCACCGTGCCGATGCTTCCGGAAAAACTCTCCAACAAGCTGTGCTCCCTTCGGCCCAATGAAGAGAAACTAACCTTCTCGGCCGTCTTTGAGGTAACACCCCAGGCCAAGGTCATCAATCCCTGGTTCGGCCGCACCAACATCATCTCGGACTACCGTTTCGACTACGAGCTGGCCCAGTCCATCATCGAGGCCGGAGACGCTGCGATGGAGCAGGAGTTTGGTGCCGGTTCCGAGTGCGGAATAGTTCCGGCCGATGTGAAGGAAGCCGTTCTGATTCTCAATAAACTGGCTCTGATGCTGCGCAAGAAGCGTTTTGCGGCCGGAGCCGTCAACTTCGACCGCCCGGAAATGAAGGTGGATATCGACGAAAACGGAAAGCCCGTCGGTGTACACCAGAAGTTCTCCAAGGAAGCTAACTGGCTCATCGAGGAGTTTATGCTCCTGGCCAACCGCTCGGTGGCGGAGTATGTGGCTACGGGCGGCAAGATGAACGGCAAGGCGCAGGCCAAGGCCAAAACCTTCGTCTATCGTATCCACGACCTTCCCAATATGGAAAAGCTGAGCGGCCTTCGGGACTTTGCCGGCAACCTGGGCCACAAGATGGGACCCATCGGCAATGGAAAAGACGTGGCCCACGCCCTTAACGACCTGATGGTGGAAGTGAAGGACAAGCCGGAAATGGGCGCCATCCAGATTCTGGCCCTTCGTTCGATGGCCAAGGCCTGCTATTCCATAGACAATATCGGCCACTACGGCCTGGCCTTCGATTTCTATACCCACTTCACCTCCCCCATCCGCCGCTATCCGGATTTGATGGTGCACCGCCTGCTGGCCCGCTATTTGGCCGGAGGGGACAGCGCCAATGCCGATTACTATGCCCTCCAGTGCAAACACGCCTCCGAACGCGAAGTGGTGGCCGCCGAGGCCGAACGGGAGAGCATCAAGTACAAGCTGGTGGAATTCATGCAGGACAAGGTGGGCCAGGAATTCGACGGACACGTCTCCGGTGTCACCGAATGGGGCATCTATGTGGAGATTGAGCCCACCAAGATTGAGGGAATGATTCCTTACCGCACCATCAAGAGCGACTTCTTCATCTTCGACGAAGACCACTACCGTGCCGTCGGCCGCCGCTCCCACCGCTCCATCCGCCTGGGAGACCCTCTCCGCATCCGCGTCAAAAACACCTCCCTGGAGCAGAAGCTCCTGGACTACGAACTGGTGGAAGACCTTCCCGAAACGGCTTCCGCCCCGGAGCCGGAAAGCCCCGAGGCGGATATGGAACGGGCCATGGCCACGAAGGAACGCCGTCCCCGCGCCCGCCGGAAAAAGAAGTAATCCCTTGCTGCGGCCGCCCTTACACCGTAGCCCGCACTTTTGACACGTTTCGCTTGCTGTCACGTTACGCAGAACGCCGCAGCAAGCGTTTTTGGGCAAAAGTGCTTGCTGCGGCGGAGAGGGGAAGGATTATCGAAGTTCTTTGGAAGAAAGGAATTGCCGTACTACAAGTTCTTTGAGGAAAATGGACGTTGAAATTTGATATGAAGTCAGGCCGAATTCTCTATTTAAAATAATGGCCATTTTCCCTTTATCCTCCTCTGTAAGGTTCTTCAGATTTCTCCCGCCGAACCGCTTCTGCAAGGTCTGATTCACTATTCCGGCAATCTCGTTCTTGCTGAATTCACATAATTCTCCTAAGCGGCTGGCAATCTGGAAGTAAACTTCGTAGTCCTTGACCAGTGCCGTTTGTAAGTCTTTTGGAGAAGGAAATAGCTTTTCTACCAGGGAAGTATCTACAAAAGAGTCCGGGCGAAGGCCCAGAAAAGGATGTGCGATCCAATGGTTCGGAATGTCCTGCTCGCTGGTGAAGTATTTGATCTTACTCCTCTTGGACATAGACGCAGCTGAAGTGCCTTCCATGGCATAGACCAAATCGGAGAAGTAGAGCCACCCGCTTGCCCACAGATATCCTCCAACGGTATACTGTCCCTTTTCCAAGGGATTGCGAAGGACATATATTATTTCACGTTTAAGCTGTTCTTCATCCTCAATCTTCACTAGCTTGAACCAATAATCTTCAGGCAGAGGAGGATGACCATCCTGCTTGAGACGGACAGAGAGTTTATGCTTTAAGTAATCAAATGCATCCAGACAGACAGCCCCTGTTCCTTTTAAGATTAGATGTATATGATTGGGCATTAGAGCAAAAGCGTAGATGGTCAGGTTAAACCGAAGACAGAGAAGTCCAAGTACAATCAGGCCATAAGCAAACTGCGCGGCATTATGAAAGATTAAACCGTCTTTCCATCCGTCTGTGCATAGGTGGTAGTACCCTTCTTCTCCTTTGCGATATGATTCTCTTTTTTTCCTGATATTCATAAGACAAAGGAAATAGATTCTTTCATCTTTCACAAGAAAAATAGAATCAATCATTTTGCCTTATAATCGGATATTAATCAAATGATTATGAGATAAATCCTTATGCCTTTTCTTTAGAATCTCTCACATTGATAATACGTTAGAACTAGCCTTACACCGCGCCCCGCACTTTTGACACTTTTCGCTTGCTGTCACGTTACGCAGAACGCCGCAGCAAGCGATTTTGGGCAAAAGTGCTGGCTGCGGCGGAGAGGGGAGTAAAAGGGGGACCCGTAAGCCCCCGGCCCTACAGTTTCAACTGGCCTCCGCGGTAGAAATCTACCAGGGAAGTCTGGTACAGGCACTCGTAAGTGGCCTGGACGGAATCTGACTGAGCCTTCACTAGACGGGTGAGGGCTTCGTTGAATTCGGTGGTGGTGGCTTTGCCGTTCTCGTATTTGGCCTTGGTGAGCTGGAAGGCGTCTTCGGCCGCGGCCGCGGCTTCCAGGGAGGCGGCATACTTGGCCCGGGAGGCTACGGCCGCGTTCCAGGCCTGCTGGATTTCCTTATACAGATTGTGCTGTACGCGGAGTAGCTGCAGTTCCTGGTTGTGGTACTGCACCTTGGCGGAACGCACCTGATTCCTCAGAGTCAGCTTGTTGAAGATGGGAATGTTCAGGGACAGGCCCACGAACTGGCTGAAGTTGGAGTTGAGCTGGTCCCAGAAGCCGCGGGTGGCGAAGGAAGTGTAGTAGTTGGTTCCCAGGCCACCGCTGAGGGAGAGGCTGGGATAACGGGCCGCCTTGGCAATCTGGATCTGCTTTTTGGCCCCTTCCAGGCGAATCTGCTCGGCGTGGATGGCCGGGCGCACCTGCACGGCGTCGGCGTAGATATCGTCCGGGCTGGGAAGATAGGAAGATTCAAAAGTGACCTTGGGCCGATACACGTGGAAGCCGTCCCAACCGGGGAGTTCCAGCAGCTGGGCCAGCGTGAGGAGGGACGTGCGGATGTTGTTCTCGGCATTGACCAGCGTCACGTGGCTCTGGGCCAGGGTGGCTTTCTGCTGGGAAACCTCGGCGGCCGATGCGCGTCCGGTGTCGAACATTCCCTGCAGGCGGGCCACCTGCATAGAGTCTATCTGCACCTGGCGATGGGCCACTTCCCGGATTTCATAGTTGTACAGGATCTGGACATAGGCCTGGGCCACCTGGACGCTGATGTCGTCACGGGCCTTCTGGAGGTCTGCCGTGGCGGCCTCCAGGTTCAGTTTGGCCAGCTGGATGCGGCGGGGTGTGGCCAGGCCGTCAAACAGCGTCATCGAGGAATTGAGGGAGAAACTGGTGGAGGAGCTGTTACCTTTTTCGTAGGTGTTGTTGCCACCCAGGCCACGGCCGAAGCTCCAGTTCTGGCTGGCCGATCCTCCCACGGAGGGCAGCCAGGACATCTGGGCCGTCTGGTTATCAATCTTGCGTCCCTCTACCGTGAGTTCGCTTCCGGCTACGGTGAGGTTGTGGTCCATAGCCCAGTCTACGCATTCCTGGAGCGTCCAGGGGTGCGAGAAATCCGGCAGGGAGTCCGTAGGGGCGGTGAGAACCGCCAGGGCAATCAGGAGCGTTTTCATAACTTACTTGCTGTTAATGATCTGAGGGCCGCGAACCTTGTCGGAAGTGGAGAGCCCTTCCTTGATTTCAATCTTCACGCCGTCGGAGAGGCCGGTAACCACATCGCGCTTTTCATAGCCGGCAGGGCCCATGACATACACAAAGATACTGTCTCCCTCGAACTGCAGGGCACTCTCCTCGATGGTGAGGACATCATGCACTTCCTGAAGGACAATCTCGGCATTGGCGCTGTAGCCGCTTCGGATGGCAACGTCTGAAGGCACCTTCACGGAAGCCTTGATTTCAAACAGGTTGGTTCCGCCAGACTCCGTGGCCTTGGGGGAGATATACTCCAGGGCAGCGTCGAAGGCCAGGTCCTGCAGGGCGCCCACGGTGATGCGGACAGGCAGACCCAGGTGCAAGCGGCCCACCTCCGTCTCGTCAATATTGCCGTCGAAGATGAGGTCGTCCATATTGGCCACGGTGGCGATGGTGGTACCGTCATTGAAGGTGTTGGACATGGTGACGGAATTACCCACCTTCACCGGAACATCCAGGATGAGGCCGGAAATGGTGGAACGGATGAGGGTGGTACTTCCGCTCTTGTTGGAAGAGGACACACCGTCCCGTACAATCTCCAGGGTTTCCTTGGCGATGGAATGCTCTTCCTGGGCCTGTTTGAGGGCCTGGGATACCTTCTCGAAGGATTCGGCGCTCACCAGCTGCTGGTCGAAGAGTTTCTTCTCACGGTCGTAGTTCACCTGGGCTTGCTTGAGGTTCACTTCAGACAGGCGCACGCGGCTCTGGGCCGATGACAACTGGTTCATATCCGGAATCACCTTCAGCTTGGCGATCACCTCGTTCTGCTGCACGGTTTCACTGGCCTTTTTGTACAGTTCGGCCACAATGCCGTTGATCTGGGGCTTCACATTCACCTCGTCGCGGGGCTGGATCTTGCCCGTGACCACGGTGCTTTTCACAACATCGCCCACGGCAGGAGTGAGTTCCTGATACACGACTTCCTTGGGCTGGGAGCGCTTGAAAAGATAGGCAAAGGTGCCGATGAACACCAGCGCTACCAGCGCAATCATAAGAATTCTACCAAACTTTTTCATATAACTGACAACATTTATTATTCATCTCTCATAGCGTCTACAGGCTTGATCTGCATCGCCCGCATAGCGGGCATCAGGCCGGCCACTACGCCCAGTGCGGTAAGGAGGGTGGCCGCCAGCATCGCCGTTCCGAAAGGCACCTGGAAGGGCGCTTTCAGGATGCCGTCCTCCGTCATTCCCAGTTCCACCCCGGAAAGGATGAGGACGCTGAAGACAATGCCGGCCAGTCCGGCCGACAGGGTGAGCACAATGCTCTCGGAAATAATCTGGCCCAGAATCTGGTTGGGCGTAGCGCCGATGGCGCGGCGGATGCCAATCTCCGTTGTGCGTTCCTTCACGCTCACCATCATGATATTGGAAACGCCGATGACGCCGGCCAGCAGGGTGCCCAGGCCGATGAGCCACACAATGAAGTTCACCCCCTTGAAGAGGTTATCCACAATGCCGAAAATGAGCTGGGTATTGAGAAGGAACAGGGCCTGCTCATCCGTAGGGTCTATATAATGGGCACGGGAGACAATCTGCCTTACGCGCGGGGTTAGATCGTTCATCACGAAGCCCGGCTTGGCCGTAAAGCAAAGCAGATGCACCGTATTGCCCAGGTTGTATGCCTTGCGGATCTGGGTGATGGGAATGGTAACGGCGTCCGAGGCACTTCCGTTAATGTTGATGCCGCCACCGTCTTTCCAGTCTACACCCACTACGGTGTAGTAGTTGCCGTCCACCCGGATGCGCTCTCCGCAGGGGTCTCCGCCTTCCGGGAACAGCTCGTTGTATACGCGCTTTCCGATGACGCATACCTTGCGCTCCTGGGCGTTGTCGGCATCCGAGATATATCGGCCATACATTAGCTTGGGCGTTTCAATATTCACGTAATCGGCCCGGGCGCCTTTCACCACGGCTCTGGAAGAGGTGTTTTCTCCCCGGGTGACGCTCTTTCCCCACAGACTCACGGTGGGGGAGACGGTTTCCAGCTCCGGCATCATTGCCTTGAGGCGGTCTACATCGGCATATTCCAAATTCCACGTGCGCCCTTTCTTGAAGCCTTTGTAGGGCTTGGTGGTAGAGTTGGTGGCAATGATGCAGGTGTTTTGGGCAAAGCCTTCGAAATTTTTATTCAGCAGTTCCTTGAACCCCTGGCTTCCGCCGGTGAGGAGCATCAGCATAAAGATGCCCCAGAACACGCCGAAGCCGGTAAGGAAGCTCCGGGATTTGTTCCTCAGAATACTGTCCAGGATCTCCCTGAAAGTATCGGTATCCATCCACTTTTTCATTCTGCTCTCAGGGCTTCAATGGGTTTGACACGGGCGGCTTTCCAGGCCGGGATGATTCCCGCCAGGGTACCGGCAATAATAAGAAGCAGAGTAGCTTCCAGGGCTACATCCAGCCCCACAGAGGGGTTCACCAGCATCCGGATTTCTTCCATTCCGATGCTCACTGTATTCTGGCCGATGGTTTTGTCCATCACCTGGCAGGCCATCATCCCCATGAACATGCCGGCATAGCCGAACAGGGCGGTGATGAAGACGCTCTCAGCAATGATAAGTTTGAGGATGGCTCCGGGTTTGGCTCCAATGGCTTTCCGGATGCCGAACTCGTGGGTGCGCTCCTTTACGGTAATAAGCATAATGTTGGATACGCCCACAATGCCGCTCACCAGGGTGAGAAGGCCCAGGATCCACAGGGCCAGGCGAATCATCCGGGTGGCCTTGTTCATCTGCATATTGTCTGTGTATCCGTTGTTCACCCACAGGCCCCGGTTGTCATCTGGAGCTATGCTGTGCATCCGCTTGAGGGCACCGGTATACTCGGCCTCCAGTGCCTTGAATTCGGCCTCGGTCTGGAGCCCCTTGACGGAGAAGTTGATGCCTTCTATCTTGTCTGAGTTGTCGTATGTACGCTTATAGGTGCTGTAGGGAATGGGGCAGTTGCGGCGGAAGCTTCGCTCGTCCGTGTGGTAGACTCCCACCACGCGGAACGGGATGCCTCCCACGTTGATCCATTGGCCCAGGATGGATTCCGGATTCTTGGGAACCAGTTCCTTGGCCTGGGCCAGGGAAAGGACCATTACCTTCCTCACTTCCTCGATATCGTTCCGGTTGAGGAAGCGGCCGAAGGCCATTTTCATTTTTTCCTGCTCCTGGTACTCCGGCATTACTCCGGGCATCCAGCCGCTCACCGTGTTTCCGTTCAGGGAAAGGACCACGCTCTTTCCGGGGGTGGTGGTGACTACATTCTCCAGAACTCCTTCCCAGCGGGGGCTCTTGGTGTAACGGACGTCGTTCTGGTCCAGCTGGATATTGCGGCCTTCCTTGTATCCGGCGTACGGCATAGAAGTGCGCCAGCCTTCCACCGTAATACTCTGGGAGATATATTCGCTGATATTGCCCATGAAGGAGTTCATCAGGCCGTTGCCGGCTCCCAGGAGGGCGATGAGAAGGAAAATGCCCCAGCTAACCGCAAAACCCGTGAGGGCCGTGCGGAGCTTGTTGTTCCGGAGGGAACTGGCAATTTCGTGGATAATTTCTATTCTCATTATTTCATAAGGGGTCCGCCCCAGGCATCGTGGTGGATGTTTTCTTCTATCTGGCCGATGATTCCGTCCTTGATATGGATGATCTTGTCGGTCTCGTTGGCCACGCCGCTTTCGTGGGTGACCACGATGATGGTGATGCCTTCTTCCTGGTTCAGCTGTTTCAGAAGCTGCATCACTTCCACGCTGGTCTTGGAATCCAGGGCGCCGGTGGGCTCATCGGCCAGGATAATCTGGGGATGGGTGATGAGGGCGCGGGCGATGGCGACGCGCTGCTTCTGTCCTCCGGACATTTCGTTGGGGAAGTGGGTGGCCCAGGGCGTGAGGCCCAGTTTGTCCAGATACTCCATCGCCAGTTCGCGACGTCTGCGGCGCGGAACTCCCTGATAATAAAGGGGAAGCTCTACATTTTCCACGGCGGTTTTGAAGCTGATGAGGTTGAAGCTCTGGAAGATAAAGCCAATCATCCGGTTGCGGTAATCGGCCGATTGCCTCTCTGTGAGGTCCTTGATGAGTTTGCCGTCCAGGGTGTAGGTGCCGGTGTCGTAGTTGTCCAGGATTCCCAGGATGTTCAGGAGCGTGGACTTGCCGGAGCCGGAAGCGCCCATAATGGACACGAATTCACCCCTTTCAATGCTCAGGTCAATGCCTTTGAGCACATGCAGGGGCTGCCCGTTGTTGTAGGTCTTGTTAAGTTCTTTGAGCTCGATGAGGGCCATTTTGCTGCTGTATTAGTATTCTATTACACTGCAAAGTTAATACAGATTTTTTATTCTGCAAATAAAATTTCAATTATCAGACGAAAAACAGTTCCACACGGTTGGCTTTTTCCAGCAAAAAACCGGCCAATTGGATAATTTTTATTAATTTAGCGGCTTCAAAAGACAATAATACGATTCGCAATATGTCTGAAACCATTCAAAAAACCCTCCGTGACTCGGCCGCCATGCGCTGGACAGCCCTTCTGCTGCTCGCTATGGCGATGTTCTGCAGTTACATCTTCATGGACATCCTGTCCCCCATCAAGGACCTGATGCAGGAAACCCGCGGCTGGGATTCCACCGCTTTCGGTACTATGCAGGGTTCCGAGGTGTTCCTCAATGTATTTGTGTTTTTCCTCATCTTCGCCGGTATCATCCTGGACAAGATGGGCGTTCGCTTCACCGCCGTGCTCAGTGCCTCCGTCATGCTGGTGGGCGCCTGCATCAAGTGGTATGCCGTGAGCGAATCCTTTATGGGCAGCGGCCTGGAGACCTGGTTCAACAACAACCTTAATTATATCCCGGTCTTTGACGAGCTGGGTGTTTCGCCCTTCTACCGCGGAATGCCCGCATCGGCCAAACTGGCCGCCTGCGGCTTTATGATCTTCGG
>JAEEGL011392753.1_pt1 | contig 13547 bp, 11 predicted proteins | sample 9134231 | NCBI WGS metagenome assembly JAEEGL01 (sample SAMN16246548, study PRJNA631951) | gut metagenome | biome: gut microbiome; feature: rumen; material: fiber-attached | host: Bos | place: Iran: Karaj | collected 2018-10
AATGATCCGTCGGATGAAAAGTATTATTTCAACGATTATCTCGGAATCGAGAGGAGCGACGTTTTAAACTGGCTATATTCTCACGAATACGACGATTATTATCTCGGAACTCCTTACGGAAACGAGAATTACGGATTCAATACTGATACCCTTATGCGGCCCAACGGCAGGTTTTTCGGCAACTCGCCCTCTATGAACTGTACGGGATTCGTTCTTGACGTTCTTATGCAGTCGGCGGGAGAACGCGCAGAAGAAATCCACGAAAAAGCCGTCGAAATGATGAACTTGTGTGAGATGAACTCATGGGCGAACGATATCGAGTATTACCGTAACGAAGTAAACGCGTATTACTGGGGTGCGTTTTTCAGGAATTATGAAGGCGGGATGATCGAGCATTACTTCTTCGATACAATCGAGGATCTTCTTTCTTCTTCAAACCTGAAAAAAGGCGATATTCTGTTCTTCATGCCCGACTGGACGATCTATTCTACAAACGAATACGGTCAGCCGTGCGACGAATACGGAAACCCTATCGACTGTCACATAGGGTTTTATTGGGGAAACGACGATTCGGGAGAGGATCTGTTCTGGCACTCGATGTCAGCCGGCCTGACGGGCGACCCGATGGATAAATCAAAGGGTCCTTTCAATCAGATAAGCGAGCTCACCACCCCTTCGGTTTATATGTATGTGCTTGCCGTTCCTTTAAGATAAAAATCATAATAAAAAAACAGACGGATTATTCCCGTCTGTTTTTTTAAAACCGCGTTTATCTTTGTACTCTTCCCGATCCGTCGCCAAGCGCGAGTTTCTCGACCTCATCCGCAGTGACCATGTTATAATCGCCCTCTATCGAGTGTTTCAGGCAGCTTGCAGCTACCGCAAATTCGATCGCTTCGGCCGGCTCTTTACCGGAAAGGAAAGAATAGATCAAACCGGCACCGAAAGAGTCCCCTCCGCCTACCCGGTCAACGATATGGACGTCATAGGATTTGCTGAGGTAATACTCTTCGCCGTAATAAAGCATCGCCGCCCATTTGTTGTCGCTTGCAGATATCGAAGTACGAAGGGTGATGGCTACGGCTTTCAGGGAGAACATATCGGCAAGCTTTTTAGCTACTTCCCTATACCCTTCAGCGTTGACTTTTCCCTCTGTGACCGAAGTCCCCTTTGAGGAGATTCCGAAAACGTCGTTAGCGTCTTCTTCGTTCGCTATCAGAACGTCGACGTAACGGCACAATTCTCCCATAACGGAACGAGCTTTTTCACGGCTCCAGAGTTTCTTTCTGTAATTAAGGTCGCATGAAACCGTTATATTATTCTTTTTTGCGTATTTAAGCGCCTCAAGACAGATATCGGCGACGTTATCGGACAGCGCGGGAGTAATTCCGGTAAAATGGAACCAGTCGGCGCCGTCGAAGATCTTTTCCCAGCCAAAGTCTTCGTGCGTCGCTTCGGCGATAGCGGAAAACTGTCTGTCATATATCACCTTGGAAGGTCTTTGACTCGCACCTTTCTCAAGGTAATAAATACCGATCCTGTTCCCTCCTCTGACGATTTCGGAGGTATCGACACCGTACCGTCTGAGAGAATTTACAGCAGCCTGACCTATCTCATTTCCGGGCAGCTTTGATACGAAAGCGGAATCAAGTCCGAAATTCGCAAGTGAGACGGCGACGTTCGCTTCACCGCCTCCGAATGTAGCGCCGAATTTTTCTGCCTGAACGAATCGCAGGTATCCCTCGGGTGCAAGTCTCAGCATCAGTTCTCCGAAAGTTATAACTCGTTTCATATTCTGACTCTCCTTATCCCCTGACCTCGCTGACGATCGAGACCGCCTCTTTTGTCAGTTCGGTGATTCTGTCGAATTCTCCGTTTGAGATCATCTTCTTAGATACCATCCAGCTGCCGCCGCAGGCGAATACTTTTTCAAAGGACAGATAATCCCTGATATTATCGGGATTAAGACCTCCGGTCGGCATAAATTTCACCGACGAATACGGAGCGGACATTGCCTTTATCATCTTTATCCCTCCTGCCGCTTCCGCAGGAAAAAACTTAACGTATTCAAGACCGAACGACATGGCGGTTTCAAGCTCTGTGGGCGTCATAATACCGGGAACTATCGGATATCCCTTTTTCAGGCAATGTTCGACGACGGTGGGGTTCAGACCCGGCGATACGATCAGAGAGGCGCCTGCTGCGACCGCTCTGTCCGCCTGATCGGGCGAGAGAACGGTTCCGGCGGCGACGGTCATCTGCGGGAACCTCTCAGAGATTATTCTGATCGATTCTTCCGCCGCTTCGGTGCGAAAAGTGATTTCAGCGCACGGCAGACCGCCGACAGTCAGCGCGTCCGCGAGAGACGCGGCGTCGGTCGGTCTTTCGATCGCTACGACCGGAACGATACCGAATAAAGACAGTTTGTCAATAACTTTCATTTTAACCTCCTTAACGTTTAACAGCAATTAGATTCAAGTCCCACATCGGGACCGAATAAGGATGTCTCAGATAAAACTCATATCCTGAGTTGAGGGATTTCAGATAAAGCGGGATTTCAAACAAATCATCCGTCTTGTGATATAGGGATACGATCAATGCGGGTGAGTATTGCGCTATCGTTTTTTCGGCTCCCTCAAGAGATGCAAGTTCGTTTCCCTCTACGTCAAGCTTGATAAGATCGACCGATCGTCCCGCGGAGATCCTGTCGATCGTTTCCTGACGCACGATCACGGTTTTACTTCTTTTTGAACCCCCGTATTTCCCCGCTCCGCGATTTGACGACGATGAAAACTCAGTCTCTCCGGGAGAGCTGCCGAGTGCGCAGTTCAAAGGACGGATTCTCGGATCACCCTTGAAGTTTTTTTCAAGTCGTTTGAAAGAATTCGGATCCGGTTCTATCGCTGTCAGTTGAGAAATACCGTCAAAACAATTAAGAAAAACATCAGCTGTATCGCCGGTATACGCTCCTCCGTCGATAACGCGGGTGACTGATAGATCATTTAACAAAACGTTGACCGTTTCCTTAAACGGTTCCGTTTCCTTAAGATATTTCAGTTTACCCGTCAATCTGAAATTGACGCAGTCGCAAAAAACGCGTTTTGAAAACTCATCAGAAAAGAGAGAATAAACTTCAAATAATTTGTCTTTATGAGAACGTAAATAATCTGTATCGAACAGTTCTCCGCCGTAAAGAGGAACTTCAGGTATGATCAGTTCGTGTTTTCCGTCAAGATCTTCGATAAAATGAATTACTTCCGGTCGGTCGGTGCCGAATGAAAGAAGGACCGTTATATCATCGCCGAACCGTTCCCTCACGGTTTTATAATCCGTAACCTTAAAGTCCCTGAAAGACCGGTCTCGTACAAAACCGTCAGACGCGAATATTCCGCTCGGGGCGATTCCTCTTTCGGCAAGACGGTCGATAATCTTATCCGCACCGTTTCCGGTCCCGTAAAGGATCACAGGGCGGGAGCGTCCGATCGAGTCCCAGAAAGAACAGGTTTCAAATATCGGGTTTTCCATCATCAAGAGTCAACTTTAAGAAAAGCGCGGGCGTTGTTGGCGAATACGTCTTCCCTTTCCCTGTCGGTGAGGTCAAGAGCCATAAAACGGTCGAGTTCATCCCTTATCCTCTCTCCGGGATAATCCGAACCGAACATCAGATGATTCTTACCGATCTTTGATATGATCTCGTTCGCTCTTTTGGTGCTCATCGACCATAACGAGCTCGACGTATCGTACCATACTCTGTCGTTTCCGGCAAGGTATTCTATTGCCTCGTCCCACGCTTTATATCCGCCGAGGTGAGCCGCGGCGATCCGAAGGCGAGGAAATAATTCGAGGATACGCGCGATTTTTTTCGGTTCGGAATAGCGGTATTCCGCTCTGTAGTCTCCGCTGTGAAAATATACGGGGATATCAAGCGACGAGCACGCCTCATACATAGGATAAAGCCGTTCGTCGGTGACGTCGACGCCCTGAATATCCGGATGTATTTTAACGCCTTTAAGTCCGATCGAATATGCTCGACCGACCTCTTCCGCCATATCCTCGTGATCCTGATGCATACCGGCGAATCCGTACGCCTCAAAGCCCTCCTCACGAGCTTTCATCACGCATTCGGATGCGTAATCGTTCACTTTACTTACCTGAGAGGGATTCGTTGCGACCGAAAGAAGGAAAAAACCCGTGACGCCGCACTCGGCGCATTGCGCTTTAAGATCTTCGATCGTACCTTTACTGTTTACGGTAAACTTATAAAACTTCGCTAAGTTTTCCGTCGCTTTATCGCTGATCTTTTCCGGATATATGTGAGTGTGAACGTCGATAATATTGTACATCCCAAAACGCCTCCGAGTTACCGGCTTGAATATTTGAATTATGTATGATATAATCCTAAATAACTAAAAGCAAGGAGTGTAAAAATGGATTGCATATTCTGTAAGATAATTTCGGGAGAAATTCCGTCGAAAAAGGTTTATGAAGACGAGTGCGTGCTCGCTTTCAGAGATATAAACCCTGAAGCGCCGGTCCATATTCTCGTCGTTCCCAAAGAACACATCACGTCGTGCGATGAGATCAACGCAGATAATTCAGTGACCGTCTCGAAGATATTTGAAGCTATTCCCAAGATTGCGGGTTCTGAAAACCTGAAAAACGGGTACCGTGTGATAACCAACGTCGGTGAAGACGGCGGTCAGTCTGTCGGTCATATGCACTTCCACATCCTGGGAGGTACTAAACTGCCGATCCATCTCGGCGGTTGAACGGCACTTGCGGAGCATCGAACGATGCTCCGTTTTATTTTTCGAATTCCTTATAGATCGCGTTCATTGAGGCGGCGAAATCGTTTTCGTCGACGCCTATGATGATATTGAGCTCTGACGACCCCTGATCGATCATTTTAATATTGATATCTGCGTCCGCCATAGCTTTGAATACTCTTGACGCGGTACCTTTCGCCTTGACCATTCCTCGTCCGACTACGGCAATCAGCGCCAGTCCGTCTTCCATCGAAATAGAATCCGGCTCGACGAGAGAACAGATGGAATCAAGTATCCTGTCTCTTTTAGATACGACCTCGTCTGAACTCAGGATGACGCTCATCGTATCGATACCGGAAGGAAGATGCTCGAAATTGACTCCTTCCTTCTCGATCGCTTCAAGAACTCGCCTTCCGAAACCGGTTTCAGTATTCATCATCGCTTTTTCAATGGAAATGACGGAAAAACCTTTTTTACCGGCTATACCCGTGATAACGGTCGAAGGATCGGGAGCGTTATTGTCCGATACGATCATCGTACCGGCAGCGTCCGGATGATTGGTATTTTTGATTACAATCGGGATACCCGCGGAACGGACAGGAAAGATCGAATCTTCGTGCAGGACGCCGGCTCCCATATAAGATAGCTCGCGAAGCTCCTTATACGTGATCGTTGAGATTGTTTTAGGATTGTCGATAACTCTCGGATCCGCCATAAGAAATCCGTCAACGTCGGTCCAGTTCTGATAGAGATCCGCGTATACGGCTCTTGATACGATAGAACCGGTAATATCCGAACCGCCGCGAGAAAACGTCTTTATCGTACCGTTCGGCATTGATCCGTAAAAGCCGGGAATCACAGCCCTTTGATGTTTTTTGAGCTCGATGCCGAGAAGTGAATTTGTGATCTCCGGCTCATACGCGCCGTCGTCTGCGAACTTGATAAAAGGCGCCGGATCGACAAAATCAAATCCGAGATAATCGGCGAGAATGATACCGTTAAGATATTCTCCTCTTGATGCGGCGTAGTCGCGTCCCGCGTGGTGCATCAGCGCCCACTTTATATGCGTGTATTCTTCGCTCAGATCGGTGATGAGACCGAGATCTTCTATGATAGAATCGTACCTTTTCGTAACTTCGGAAAACAGTTCGTCAATGTTTCCGCCTGCGGATGAAATATTGTAACACTGATAAAGCATATCGGTTACTTTATCGTCAGATCCCCTGCGCTTCCCCGGCGCCGACGGAACAACGTATCTGATCGCGTCCTGAGACAGAACGATATCCTTAACTTTTTTGAAATGTTCCCCGTCCGATAATGAGCTCCCTCCGAATTTTGCTACGATGATCCCGGAGCGCTCATTTTTGTTCAGAATACTATCCGCCATTATAACTCTTCTTTCATATAAATAACTTAATATCATTTTATTCAAATAGAATTATATTGTAACACAAAAAAGAAGTCAATATGAGTTTTTAACAAATCCGCAGTCAAAAGATGCCCTTAATTAAAGGTTTATACAGTATACCGTTAAACGATTGACAAAAAGACCGCGTTAAACTATAATCTGTTTGAATATATCAAAGGCGGTAATCCTCATGAAAAAGAGTAACGTTTTCTCAAGCGCAAAGATAATGCTCCCGAAAGACACTCCGCTTGACAAATGGGCTGTCATCGCATGCGATCAGTTCACGTCCGAACCTGAGTATTGGGAAAAGGCTGAAAAGATTACGCGGGGATATCGCTCTGCGCTCGACCTCATTCTTCCCGAGGCGTATTTGGAAACCGATAAAGCATTTGAAAAAACCGAGCGGATCAACCGAGCGATGAATGAGATCAAAGAAAGTGATTTCGACGTATTCAAAGGATTCGTTTTCGTTGAAAGAACGCTTTCAGACGGAAAAGTCAGAAAAGGCGTCGTCGGAATGATAGACCTTGAAGAATATGACTATACTGTAGGCTCGCACAGCGCCGTACGTTCTACGGAAGCGACCGTGCTGTCAAGGATACCTCCCCGCAGAGAAATAAGGAAAAAAGCCCTTTACGAGATCCCTCACGTTATGCTTTTCGTTCCGGCAGACTGTCAGATAATCGAACACGCCGAAAAGCTTTCTGATAATTTGGACGCGGTATATGACTTTGAGTTGATGCTCGGGGGCGGCAGGATCAGAGGATATAAGATAGACGGCAGATCATCTGAGGACCTGACGGAGAAGATCACTGAATACGAGTCATCCCGAAACGGCTTATTATATGCGGTCGGCGACGGAAATCACTCCCTTGCTGCGGCAAAATCACACTATGAAGAAATAAAAAAACAAATCGGGGCTGAAGCGTTCGATCACCCGTCAAGATACGCTTTATGCGAGATTGTCAGTATAGGGGACGACAGCATCCAGTTTGAACCCATTTACAGAATAGTAAAAAACTGCGACGTTGACGACTTATTCGCTCAACTTTCAGATATCTGCGCAAAAGAAGGAAAGCAGGAAGTATCCTGCGTATCCGCGAACAAAGAATTTAAAACTTATTTCTCCGTCCCGTCGCATCCCCTGACTGTCGGGAGCCTTCAGAACTTCATTGACGGTTATCTTAAAGAGCATCCTCGTGCGTCGTGCGATTACATACACGGCAAAAACGAACTTTTGGACTTATCGAATGAGGACGGAAACGCGGGCTTCATTTTCGACGGGATCAAAAAAGATGAACTGTTCGGTTACGTTGATAAAAACGGTCCGTATCCGAGAAAAACTTTCTCAATGGGCGACGCTAAGAGCAAACGGTACTATCTTGAAATGAGAAAGATCGTATAATAAAAAAAATCCCGGAAAAACCGGGATTTTTTGTCGGTTATTTGCTCTTATGGAAAGATGTATACATTGATGCGAACGAATCTTCCATTTCGGACGTTTTGGCGTTCAGCATATCGTTAAGAAGCGAATTGAGGATCAATTGCTTTCTCAGCGCAACGAGATCTTTCGAGAGGGTGTCGAAAGTCATTTCATCAAGCGTCTTCTTTGTTCTCTCGGAAAGTCTCGCGAGTTCTTCGTACTTCTCTTTATTCAAATCGGTGATATACTCAAAACCGATGTACGGACTGGTCGCCGAATCAAGATTCTGCTTCTTGGCGTCTTCCCAATAACTCATCGGAAGACCGTAATCCGGGTATGTCATGAAGATATTGCCCGTATCGACAATATTCATACGGTAATCGTTCGAGAGCGACCTGATCACGTCGGGATCGTCGGGATCGATCTCCCAGTGAACGCCCTGAACACCGTACTGAAGGATCGTCCTGAACGTCTCGTTCGTATTCAGATAAGTGATGATCTCCATCGACCTCGAAACGCTCTTCGTATAGGGGCTGACAGCGAACATCGACCCGAATATATCGTCTTCGTCGGCGTATGGGGCCGCGTGGATATGAACGAAATAATCGTCTTCGTACTGTTTTTTAACGTTAAAATCACCCTTGACCACGCCGACGGCGAACTTCTCACCGTCTTTTAACGTTCCGTCACCAACGTAACCGAGGGATTCGATCTCTTTCATAGTCTTAAAAACGTCGGTATAGAAGGGAATCTCAAGCGTATTGGAAGTCGAGGTGAACTCGATTTCTGTCTTGAAGGTGTAGTCAGCTTCGATTCTGTCGCCGAGCAGTGACCATTTCCCGTCGGAGGAGAAATAGACCATATTGCCGGGTTCGACTTCACCGAGAAGCGGAACGACCCCGTCAAGATTCATGTTTCCGATATCGATAATAAAATCTTTGCAGTTTGAGAACGAATCGAACTCGGATTCGTCATAATCGTATTTATCGGCAAGTTCTTTGTTGATAAGGAGGAACTGATATTCACCGATCACGTGATTGTTGGGGATAGCGTAAATACCGCTTTGATTGACGCATTCGAGGAATGAGGGATAGATATACGTTCTGAGCAAGCGGCTGTTTCCGGTAAGCTCGGAATCAAGCATTTCGACAAGATCTTCATTTATGTATCTGAGATAATTATCATATCCTCTGACAAGGAATATGTCGAGCTGATCTTCCTTGACATCGGGGAATACGGAAACGACCTCTCCGGACTCGTCGATTTCCGTTTCCTGTTCGGTATCGGGTTCTTCTTCCTCGGGTTCGGTCTCGACGTATTCGTCCATCCTCAAACCCTGCTCGGCAAGTTCGATCTCTTTTACTCTTCTTGACTCCGCCTCCATTTTCTGACGGAGTTCGACGTCGGCGATACTGTCGATCTTGGCGTCAATGGCGGCCTGATAGTCAGCGTCTGAGATCGCGTGGAGTTCAAGACGCGTTGAAAATTTCAGTTCAGTGATCTCATTCAGCGCGCGCTCAACTTTTTTAATCGCTTCATCTGTCGTGGAAGGATCGGTGGGGATCCATAACGAAAGCGTCAGATTATCTCTTTCCGTCAGAGACTCCGAAGTGTTGCCGTCTCCCGTTTCCGACTCGGTGGAATTATTTCGAGAACAACCGGTCAAAACCGCGGAGAGAATAAAGATAACGCAAATAATAATTGCCAAAAATTTCTTACTCATCAGGATTCCTCCATACGTATATAGCGCGCTGTGAAATGATAGAACGCTATTAAATTAGATTATAATCTCACAAGCAAAATTTGTCAAGCGTTATCGGGACCGTCATTCGATCAGTTGAGATAATCCTTGAGTCTCTTGCTGCGGCTCGGATGACGAAGCTTTCTCAGCGCTTTAGCCTCGATCTGTCTGATCCTCTCTCTTGTGATATTGAATTCGTGACCGACTTCTTCGAGCGTACGCGCTCTGCCGTCGTCAAGCCCGAAACGGAGTTTCAGAACGAGTTCTTCTCTCGGCGTCAATGTTCTCAAAACCTCGTTCAGCTGTTCTTTGAGCATTTGATATGAAGCCGCGTCCGCAGGAGCGGGCGAATCGTTGTCCGGAATAAAATCACCGAGATGGCTGTCGTCTTCCTCGCCTATCGGCGTCTCAAGAGAAACGGGATCGCGTGCGATCTTCATTATTTCCCTGACTTTATCGGTATTCATACCGAGTCGTTCTCCGATCTCTGCGGGCGTTGGATCATGACCGAGTTCCTGGAGAAGCTGACGTGACGTGCGCGAAACTTTGTGGATCGTCTCGACCATGTGAACCGGGATCCTGATCGTTCTCGCCTGATCGGCGATAGCTCTTGTGATCGCCTGTCTTATCCACCACGTAGCGTAAGTTGAAAACTTATATCCCTTGGTATAATCGAACTTTTCGACCGCTTTGATCAAACCGAGGTTGCCCTCCTGTATAAGATCGAGGAAGAACATCCCCTTGCCGACGTATCTCTTTGCTATGCTGACGACAAGACGGAGATTCGCCTCGACAAGTTCATTCTTTGCCTCAAGGTCGCCCGCCATCATTCTTTCGGCGAGCTGAGTCTCTTTCTCTGCCGAAAGAAGAGGCACTTTACCGATATCCTTCAGGTACATCCTGACGGGGTCGTCAGCCGAGAGACCTTCCTGAGCGAGAATACTTTCGACCGACTCGGTATCTTCGAACTTCTCCTCGTCGTCATCCTCGAGACTGTTGAAATCATCGGGATTCAGATATTCCGAATCGTCAAACGATTCTCCGTCGGCGGCGTCAAATTCCTTATCGTCGGCGTCATCGACCGATCCGTCCCGGCCTGTGACATCGGAATCGTCCTGAAATTTGTCCTCGGCTGCTTCTTCGATCCCGGCGTTGATTTCCTTGTTTTCGTCTTTCAAGTTTTTATCTCCACTTCTTTTAGATTTTTATTTATTTCCTGTTCTTTTGTCGTTGATGATACTTTCTAGCGAATCGGAAACGTCAGATTTTCCGTTTTCTTTTCTAAGAGCTCTGACGTATATCGCATAAGTCTCGGGCGTATTGGAAAGGCTTCGCCTTTTGACCTGCATTTTTATAGCCCGCGAGACTTCGTCTTCGCTGAAATCGCGCGAGAGAAGACCTATACTGAAAGATGATTCGTCCGATTCTTTCTTAACGAATGAAAACAATCTTTCTGTAAATGAGGAATTGAAATCCTCGGCTGATAGTTCCGAGCCGTCGACCTTAACTTTGAGAAGATCCGGAAAAGACAGGACCATGCCGATCAGATCTTCCTCGAGTCTTGAGGAAACCGGATCCTTGGCAAAATCCGGGTTGACTCTGTCGGAAAGGCCTGCGGTCTGTCTGAGGAGTTCCGCGGTCATCTTTTTCTTTTCGGATCTCTGATTTTTTCTCCTTGTAAGCTCAACGTCAGCTTCAAGACTTTTCTTTTCCACACCGAGGAAAGCGGAAGCTTTTGAGATATAAACTTCCCTTTCTACCTTCGAATAGACGGAAGCTATATACGAACATATCTCATTTGAAGCTCTGATTCTTTCCTCATCTTGACGAAAATCGTATGTATCTTTGATTTTTTCAAGGAAAAAGTCAAATTTCGACAAACTGCCGTTAAGAAGAGACCTGAATTTTTCGACACCGTACTTTTTTATGTATTCGTCCGGGTCTTTCGCGCCCGGAATCACAAGTATCCGGGTGTCTATCCCGGCCTCGCCGAGGATTCTGACGGCCCTTTCGGCAGCTTTCTGCCCCGCTTCGTCGCTGTCATAAGACAGAACGACTCGATTTGTGTACTTTTTGATTATCCTTGCGTGATCGGAAGTGATCGAAGTCCCGAGAGTTGCAACCGCGCAGTTTATCCCGGCAGAGTGCAGCGAGATCGCGTCCATATATCCCTCGCAGACGATCATCATCTCCGACGAATGATTTCTCGCGAAATTCAGCGCAAACAGATTTTTGCTCTTTTTGAAAGCGGGAGTGTCCGATGAATTGAGATATTTGGGTTTAACCGAATCATTCATGGCGCGTCCGCCGAATCCGACGATATTACCGGACACATCGATAATCGGGAAGATCACCCGATCTCTGAAATAATCATAATACCCTCTTTCGTTCTTACCGCAGAGATATGCCTCAGTCATCTCTTCGTATGAATATCCGAGGTTCTTCAGGTGATCGCGGAGAGAACGTGAACCGCCCGGAGAGTATCCGAGACCGAACGATTTTACGACGGAAGAAGAGAGTTTTCTTTTTATAATAAGATACGAACGTGCGGGCGCGCCGATCTTTTCGTCAAAAAGCATATCCCTGTAAAACTTTGCGGCTTCGAGATTCATCTGAAGAACGCGCGAACGCCCGACGCCCTTTTTTTCTGTTTTATCTTTATCGTTGAAATCGGGAAGAGTGATCCCTACTCTTTTTGCAAGATATTCGACGGCGGAGACGTAATCGAGATTCTCCTGCCTCATGATAAAATTGATAACGTCTCCTCCGACGCCGCACCCGAAGCAATAGTAGCTTTGAGTATCGTCATATACGACGAAAGACGGCGTTTTTTCGCTGTGAAAAGGACATAGCCCTTTAAGGTTCTTCCCTGCTTTTTTGAGCGAAACGTAAGAAGAGATCACGTCTTCAATATCGTTTCTCGCTCTGATATCCTCGATTACACTCGCGGGAATCAAGTGATTCTCACCTCACAAAAACGAACGCAAATAATTAAATATTGGTGGGCGTCTTCCAGACTCCCGGGATCCAGATTTCCTTAAAAATATCGATCGCATAGCGGTCAGTCATACCCGATATGAAATCCGCGACGCATCTGTCTACCCCTTCTCGCTCGGTCATATTGTAGTACAGAGGCGGCATTTTTTGGGGATTCTTCCTGAAATACTCATATAGCTGAATAAGCATTTCCTTCGCCTTGGATTCTTCTCCTTTGGCGCGCGGGTTATAGTAAACGTTTTCGAAAAGAAAATCACGGAGAGAGTTAGTCGCGGCGTCGATCTCTTCGGTCATTGAAATACAGTTTTTACCCGAACTCGCTTCAACGACTGATTTGACCATGGAGTTTATACGTTGACTCTGCGTCTCTCCGAGTAGCTCTCTCAGGTCACGAGGGATATCATCCGGAGAGATGATGCCCGCCCTGCAGGCGTCGTCGACGTCGTGATTAATGTACGCTATCCGGTCCGCAAATTTGACGATAACGCCTTCGAGAGTGCTCGCCATACAGTCGCCGGTGTGATTGACGATACCATCTCTTACTTCGTACGTTAGATTTAGACCCTGACCGTCGCGCTCAAGAATATCAACGACTCGAAGACTCTGTTCATAATGTGTGAAGTCAGGAGAGAAACAGTCTCTGAGAGCGCTCTCGCCGGCATGACCGAACGGAGTATGACCGAGATCGTGACCGAGGGCAGCCGCTTCGCACAAGTCTTCATTCAATAAAAGAGCGCGAGCGATGATACGCGCGATCTGAGTTACCTCAAGCGTGTGTGAAAGACGGGTTCTGTAATGCTCGTCTGTCGGAAAAAGGAAGACCTGAGTCTTGTGCATCAGTCGGCGGAACGATTTTGAATGAATGATCCTGTCTCTGTCGCGCTGAAATTCAGTCCTGATACTGCAGGGCTCTATTGGCTTTGCTCTTCCCTTCGTATTCTCTGTGAGAAAAGCGAACTGCGATAAGCTATCCCGTTCCCTTTTATAAAAAATATCCCTGATACATGGCGACTGTTCCATTTTCATCGCTCCGTGTGTCGATTTTCGCATATAATATACGCAATTTACTCAATAATTACTTTTTATATTACCCGGAAATAAAACTGTCGAGTTTATGATAACCCGGAATACTCAATAGGTCTTTCTTCTGTGGATAAAACGGTGACCGAGTCATTCCCGCTCGTAAGATCGCGAATAAACGAAGAAAATGAC
>JAEEGL011438922.1_pt1 | contig 13547 bp, 7 predicted proteins | sample 9134231 | NCBI WGS metagenome assembly JAEEGL01 (sample SAMN16246548, study PRJNA631951) | gut metagenome | biome: gut microbiome; feature: rumen; material: fiber-attached | host: Bos | place: Iran: Karaj | collected 2018-10
CCTCTTTCTTCCCCCTCCCTAATGCGGCATTGTCATTCCGAACGTAGCGAAGCGTAGAGAGGAATCTCATCATGAATGTAACTAAGCGTAGAGATAGAGAGGAATCTCATCCCGAAATGTAGACGTAGTAACAATCATTAAGGTCTTTCATAATTGCACGTTGGAGCTTCACTCAAAGATCTTGGCAAACAATGGTTCGCAATTATGAAAATGAACGAAATTCATTCCGACGATATAATCGGGAAAATACGGTAATCCTTTTGTAGAGACGTCATATTCTGGCGTCTCTACAACAATTTAATTGTTTCCAAATAAATTATCGTTCAAAGCTATCAATGCTTTTTCTTTGTTTTTCGTGTCGATTAGCACCGAAATGTTGTGGTCGCTGCCGCCGTAGCAAATCATTCGTACCGAAATGTCTTTCAACGATTTAAGCACTTCAGTAGCATGACCTTGTTCTTCGGCAATCATATTACCAACAATGCAGATGATAGTCTGGTCCTTGTCGATTTCCACCGTTCCCAATTTTTTGAGTTCATCGGTGATTTGCGCCAAATAGTCAACCTTGTCGATTGTAAGCGAAAGGGCAACTTCCGATGTGGTAATCAAGTCGATAGGAGTCTTGTATTTTTCGAAAATTTCGAACACGCGGCATAAAAATCCGTATGCGAGCAACATTCTTCCCGATTTTATTTTGATTGCCGTCAGACCGTCTTTTGCGGCGATTGCCTTGATTCCCGTACCCGTAACTTTGTTCGAAATTGTGGTTCCCTTTGCGTGAGGTTCCATAGTATTTTTGAGCAACACAGGAATATTTTTCACTTTTGCAGGAAGCACAGTCGATGGGTGGAGAATTTTAGCACCGAAATATGCTAACTCAGCCGCTTCGTCGAACGACATTTCAGCGATTGGGTGCGTGTTTTTTACAATACGAGGGTCGTTGTTGTGGATGCCGTCAATGTCAGTCCAAATTTCAACCACATCGGCGTTGATGGCAGCTCCAATGAGCGATGCGGAGTAATCGCTACCGCCGCGTTTCAGGTTGTCAACTTCGCCTTTGTCGTTTGTGCAGATAAAACCTTGCGTAATGAACAGCGTAGTGTCTGGATAACGTTGCAGAACTTTTTTCAGTTCGCTTTCGATTTTTGTCATTACAGGTTCGCCGTCGCCGTCAACAAACATAAATTCCAGCGAATTGAGCAACACCGAAGGAATATTGTTTTCTTCGTGATAGAGTTGCACCAAGTTGGTTGACATAATTTCGCCGCGTGCGAGAATCATTTTTTCCGCCTGAACGTTGAATGGTTTATGGGCAAACGAGCGTACCACGTCGCATTCACGGGTGATGATAGCCTTCGCCTTGTCGCGGAATGCCTGCGTCTGCAACAAACCTTCAATTACGCCGTCGTATTTCTTTTCCAAAGCCGAAATCATATTCGACGCACCGTCGTCGTTGCCTTTTTTGTAGTAATCCGAAATTTCGACCAAATTGTTGGTAGTTCCCGACATAGCCGAAAGGACAACAATCTGCTTGTTTCCGTCGGTAATCAGTTTGGAAACATTTTTCATTCTTTCAGGCGAACCAACCGAGGTCCCACCGAATTTCAATACTTTCATAGTCATATTTTTAGTGTCGCAAATGTACAAAAATTGCGAAATGCAAAAAGGAATAGGGAAATCCTTTTAATTATTTTTTCAATTCAAAATTGCTGCCGAGGTAAACGCGTCGAACGTCGGGGTCGTCAGCAAGTTCTTGCGCTGAACCTGATTTGAAAATAGTTCCTTCGAAAAGAATATTTGCGTTGTCGGTGATTGACAAAGTTTCGTCCACGTTGTGGTCGGTTATAAGAATGCCTATATTTCTGTTTTTCAAATCTTTGACTATTCTTTGAATTTCTTCGACGGCTATAGGGTCGACACCGGCGAATGGCTCGTCAAGCAAAATGAATTTCGGGTCGCTTGCGAGGGCACGGGCGATTTCAGTACGACGTCGTTCTCCACCCGAAAGTTGTATGCCGAGATTTTTTCTAATGTGAAGCAGGTTGAAGTCGGTCAACAGTTCCTCTAATTTGTCTTTTTGCTCCTTTTTGTTGCGTTTTGTCATCTCGAGGATGGACATAATGTTGTCTTCGACCGAAAGCGTTCTGAACACCGATGCTTCCTGGGCAAGGTAGCCGATACCGTAGCGAGCGCGTTTGTAAACAGGTTCCGATGTAATGTCCTGATCGTCGAGAAGGATTCGGCCACCGTCGGGATTGATAAGTCCCATAACCATGTAGAACGAAGTGGTTTTTCCCGCCCCGTTCGGCCCTAACAAACCAACGATTTCGCCTTGTTTTACACTAAAAGAAACACTTTGTACGACAACCCTGTTGCCGTATTTTTTCATTAAGTTTTCAGTTCGAAGTATGGACATGTCATCAAAATAATAGACGAAATTATATATTTTTCTCGAATTTGGCTTGAAAAAACTATAAAATGTATCCAAAAAACATTTACTTTGCATTGTAATGTATAGGTGTAAAAGAGGTATATCATTTTTGAGGCATTTATTACCGCTTTTTGTCGTGCTGCAAAGTGCGATTGTGTTGCATGCGCAGTCAATTGAGTGTGCCATATTGGGCAAGGAGCCGACGTGTCCCAATCCTTCCAATGCATCAATTATGTTCAAGCTGACGACAGACGGAACCGTCGAAGGTACGTATGACCTTATAATCAGCAGTGTTTTTGAGCATAATAAGGAAATTTGTAACGTATCCATCGATATGGAATTAGGCAAAACCGAATACATATATTCAGTAGAAAACCTTGATTATCAGTATTACGACCCAGACAATGGGGAACTGAAAACTCATATTCAATACCTTGCGTATATTACCGACGGCTCGCAAATCGTAAGTATCAAAACATTTAGTTTTAATAAACCTGAATATTCCGCTCTTACAAAGATGATTCGCGGTTCGGGTTGCGACAGTCAACCTGTGGGAAAGGCTTCGGTTTCTTTTGTGTTAGGCGTTCCGCCATATTCGTGGGAGTGGCATAAAATAGGAACGCCGTCATTCCCGACGCATGCGAACCAGGAAAAAGTTGAAGATTTGGGTCCGGGAAGATACTATACCGTGGTGACCGATATGGAGGGATGTGAGATAAATTCCGATACGGTTGAAATAAAAAATGTCGACGTTGCGGTTTCGGCAAAAGTTATAAAGCATATTCAGTGTAAAGGGGAAAAAACAGGCGAAATTTCTGCAACGATAACCAATGCCTATGAGGACGCCTGTACGATTTCGTGGAATGATGAATCTTTGGAAACGGTTTCCTGCGATACGCGGGGAAATGCGTCGGCTACTAAAGATGGATTTGCCGCTAAAACGTTGTTTGTGGCCGTTGAAGACGAGATAGGCTGTCGCGATACGTCTACGATTACAATTCTTGAACCAAAAGAAAAATTCACTCTTGAACTTGTCGATTCTAAGGATCTTAACTGTAAAGATATACCAACAGGAGTAGCGACATACACCGCTTTGAATGCAGTAGGGACGACAACGTATACGTGGTCGGATGGTGGAAGTGGTCGGTCGCGGTCGAATTTGTCGGCAAATACCGAGTACAAGGTGGTTGCAACGGATGATAATGGCTGCCGCGATTCTGCAACAATAACTCTGTCGCAACCCGATACCGATGTGAAACTTTCTCTTGTTTCTGCCAAGAGACCGTCGTGTTATGGTGCATCGGACGGAAAAATAAAAGTTTCTGCGTCGGGTGGTAGTTCGCATGTGTATACGTATACGTGGAACGGCGTTGTGGGCACAAGCACGAATAATACGCTTTCGGCAGGGGTGTGTAACATTGCCGTGGTAGACCAGAACGGCTGTTATGCTGAACTTACTCATGAATTGTCGCAACCTACAAAAATTGCTTCGGCATTTATTTTTACAGAAAATTCGCAGCCTGCCGACGAATATTTGTCGTGTAACGGCGATGAGCTTACCGTTGCGGTAAATGTTACAGGCGGTGTGCTTCCTATAAAGTATTTTAAGTGGAACGGCGGGGCGGAGTCCTCAAATTCGCAGATAACAGTAGGAGCGGGACCATGCAAGGTTGTGATGGAAGACACGAATGGCTGCCTTGATTCCGTTGAAACTGTAATACACGAGCCAGAAAAGTTGACGGTTACTATTGCAGAAACTTCGAGCATTCCGTGTGACGGAGAGTATGGGGAGTTGACTGCAAATGTGACAGGTGGAACAGGTGCTTATACGTATGCATGGTCAAATGCGGCAACCACGGCGAAAACAGGACAAATTACAGAGGGGACATATTCTGTAATAGTTACCGATGAAAATCAATGTTCGGCAAGTGCGGAATATACAATAATAAAACCTGCGTTGCTAAACGCTCGTATTATCATGTCGAAGGAGGCTTGTCGTACGCTTTCGGCGGGAACTTTAACAGTTGAAGTTTTAGACGGTACGGCTCCGTACACGTATTTGTGGAGTACGGGTTCTACCGAAGAAATGATTTCTGGATTAAAAGCTCATGAATATTCTATTACAATACACGATGCAAGCGGCTGTACGTTTAACGATAACATAGATTTGTCTAATGTCGGAAAATACAGAATTAAAACTTCTGCGACACGCGAAAAATGTCCTGGTTCTGCCGACGGAACAGCCACGGTAAAAATTTCCTATGGTTTCCGTCCGTATGATGTAAAATGGTATGATAATGATGACCATTTTATAGACGATACCACAACAATAGAGAATCTTGCTGTTGGAACATACAAGGTAAATGTGGTTGATGACAAAGGGTGTGAATTGAATGAAAAAATCACCGTTTCAACAACGACTCCTATGAATGTGAAATCATTGGTGGTGACGGAAACTCAGTGTGTTGAACCGACGGGAACGGCTACAGTGGCTCTTAGTAAGGGCTTGCCTCCTTATACTACCCTATGGTCGAATGGTGATACGAAACCTATGGCAGATTCGTTGGCAGAGGGTAAATATACGTTACGTGTGACAGATGCCAATGGTTGTATACTCGATACGTCGGTTACTATAACGACAAGAAATACGTTGCAGGTTGCGACTCTCAGTTCCGATACGGTAATCCGTTGTGTCGGAGGAACACAGGGAGAAGCACAGGCTGTGGCTTCGCTTGGCACTGCACCATATTCGTTTGCATGGTCAAATGGTGCGACGGGAGAAACTGCCAGTGGTTTGACGGCAGGCTCTTATACGGTTACGGTGACGGATGCCGAAGGCTGCGAGGCGACAAGTTCTATCCGATTTGTAGAAAAAGATGTCTTGACGATACTGCAAAACGATATTCATCATGTGACCTGTAATGGTGGCAATGACGGACATATTGTTGTCGGTGTAGAAGGCGGCGTGGCACCGTACACTATTACGTGGAGCAACGGTGCGTCGTCGTATTCAAATACAAACTTGACGGCAGGAAATTATACGGTTACTGTTACTGACTCAAAAGGTTGTTCGGGTTCGAAGACATTCACGATAACCGAACCTGATGATTTTGTGCTTTCATTCGAAAATGTCTCGTCAATTCAATGTAAAGGTCTTTGCAATGCAACGGCAACGGTGAATATTGTTGGCGGCGAAGCTCCATACACCTACAATTGGTCGTCGGGCGAAAAAACACAGACGGCTTCGCAATTGTGTGTCGGTACGCAGTCGGTCGAGATTACTGACAACAAAGGTTGCTCTGGAACAAAGTCTCTTGAAATTGCCGGCCGCGACGAAAGACTGATGGTTACAAACGTGACAAGCACTGAGCCAATTTGTTCTGAAGTTACTCCTTCGGGTGTGTTGGCGGTAACGGTAACTGGCTCGTTGACAGGCTCCTATACGTATGAATGGAAAGACGAAAATACCGTCATAGGTACGGAAAGTAGCGTTTCGGGCCTGCATGCAGGTGCGTATACGCTTACGTTGTCAGATGGAACATGTTCGTTCGATACTACTATTGCATTAAGTCACCAAATGACTGCTACTGCATCATTTGAACATCAATATTCTGACTGCGACGGCGAGGCTTATAAAGTGATACCGTCCAATGAATCGACGGCAAATTACACATACTTGTGGTCGAATGGTCAGACAACGCAGATAGCGAAAGGTTTGCGAAACGGAACATATTCGGTGATTGCAACCGATGACGAGAATTGTGTACTGACGGCTTCGGTTACGGTGGAAGAGACAGAAAGAAAGGTTGTGTTAGTTTCGAAAACTGATGCGAATTGTTTTGAAACAGCGACAGGTTCAGCTTCGGTAACTACAGAAAATACAGTTGGAACGGTAACGTATAAATGGATTAATTCTGAAAAAACGGTGGTTGCCTCGGCTGCTACGGCGACAAACTTGTCAAAAGGAACATATTACGCAATTGCCCACGATGCCACTCACGAAGCTTGTCCTGATACTTTGCAAGTTTCGATAGACGAACCGAAACAGATACAGTTGTATTTTTCGGAAGAAAGACCATCGTATTGCCATTTGCCAAATGGTGCCGTTTCGGTTGACGTAGTTGGTGCCCAGGGTGAGTTGTCATACTCGTGGGAAGTGGCCGATGCTGTTGTGGGAACGGCGAGAATTTGTAATAAAGTTCCTTCGGAAGAAAATATTACGGTTACCGTGACAGACGAAGTGAATTGTAAGATATCGGGAACTACACAAATTTCCGATGTCTCGAATTTTTCTTTGTTTGGAATGCAGTCAAAAGTCGAAGATTGCGTCGGTTCGGCAACGGCAGAGTTGAAGATTTATACTCAAAACGGCTATGAACCGTTCACATATTCATGGTCGCACAATGCCGGATTAAATTCGCCGGTAGCGTCGAATTTGAAAAAAGGTTCGTATTCGGTAAGTGTAACCGACGACAGAGGTTGTATGGTGACGTTTGATTTCCCTCAAATCGTTGACCCCGATACGATTAAGGTGGAAATTAACGAAAGTGCTCCGATTATTTGTAACGGCGGAACAGGAAACATGTTAGCCGTTGTCGATGGCGGTGAATCGCCATATACTTACGAATGGTATTCTTCCGAAGATGTACTTCTTCAGTCATCGCCGAATCCGGAATTGGCAGACAAGTCGAAAGGAACATATAAAGTGCGTATAATAGATGGTTTTGCTTGTGTCAGCGACTTTGCCTCATATACGTTGGTTGAGCCCGATGTGTTGGAATCTCGTTTCTCTGTTAAATTGACCGAGTGCGGTAGCAACTCCGAAGTCGGCGAAATTACAATTGATACGGTGATTGGTGGCTTGCCTGAAGATTCCTATCGGTTTAAGTGGGGACAAGTGACGGATATTGGAAGATGGACAACGTATGATTTGGAAGACAAAGCGACGCTCGCAAATCTCGCCGCCGGCGAATATATTTGTACGATTACATCGGCACGGGCACCCGAAGATTGTTATATTACCGACACTCTGTACACGTATCCTATAATGCCTGATTCAATTGTTACGGTGCGTAAACATGCCCACTGCAACGCTTATACCGACGACGACATTCAGAATAAAACTCCAGATGGAAGCATCGAGGTCGTCAATGTCTATACAAATACAGCCGACAAAGGAGCTTCGGATCGTGTGATGGAAGATGTGGCTAATTTTACGTATTTGTGGAATGATTCCAATGCCCAACAGACCGTGAAAGCCGAGAATCTTGTCGCAGGAGTTTATTCAGTACAAGTAACGGCATCCAACCAGTGTTCGGCAACGTTTGTGATCGACTCGATTGGAGCGTATGTGAATTTGGCTGCGGCAATATCGCCTGTCGATGATAATACGCCAGATAGAAAGGTTATCTGTCTCGAAGATTCTTTGCAGATGGAAAGTACGTTAAGTACAACATATTCATACGAATATGTGCCAGTAGACAATGTTGTGCGCTATTATTGGTCGTCGACAGAAAGCAACAGTCTTGCTTCGATAAACACTCCTGAAGAACGTACGACGTGGGTGAATCCACTGACGAGATATTATGCCGACAGTACGCAGATTGATTTTTATTACATGATTGACGGCTGTAAATCGCCAGTCGTCCACTATGAAATTTCCCATTTTGATTCTCTTTCATTTGGTCTGGAATTCTACGACACGGTGGGCGTTTATATAGGCGCAGATTCTATTTTGGCATATCAGAATACAAGATATGTTCTTCTTCCGACAGAAGAGCCGTGGTTTGTAAACAAGGCTTCTGAAGACGGTATTTTGTCGATTTCATGGAGTTCGTCTAAAAAAGACAGCCAAGAGCAAGGGGCTTTGAAAGATACCGTTACCGACGAAAAATCATACATCAATTCTGGCAGATACGGATTGCTTTTCAATGCAACGGAATCAAATTATATTTATGCAGAAGCCACGTCGACACAAGGTTGTAAAGAACGCGCCGTGGTTTATCTCGATGTGCAGTCTTCGGTGCTGGTTCCGTCGGGATTCTCGCCGAACGGAGATAATGTAAACGATACATGGATTATACCGTATTTGGAAAACTGCCCCGAAGCGAAAGTGAAAGTATTTAACCGTTGGGGCGTGAAAGTATTTGAATGTAATTCAGACTATTACAAAAATCCATGGGACGGTACTTCGGCAAGTGGAAAAGATTTACCGATGGGTACATATTATTATGTTATAGAATTTAATGACGAAAAAGACACTCCGATGACGACGGGCTCTATTTCGATTCTAAGATGATGAAGAGATTATTGACATATATACTATTGCTATTGTCTGTTTCGCAAGTTTTTGCACAGCAGACACCGCTCTATTCTATGTATATGTTCAATGAACTATCGTATAATCCAGCTGTGGCAGGTCGAAACGATTATTGCGAGGCGCAGGTGAACAACCGTTATCAGTTTGTCGGCATTGAAAATGCTCCAATTACTGCTACTATTACGTTGACGGGCAAACTTCGTCAACATCCTATGGGGTGGGGCGGAATGATATATAATGATAGTCAGGGCGCTTTCTCTAAATTTGGTGTATATGGCGCATATTCTTATCAGTTGAAAGTTGGAGAGCAGTCAAAATTGTCGTTCGGATTGAATGCAGGTTTGGTGAAATATGCAGTCGATATGACTAAAATCCGCTTTTTGCAAACAGAGGAAAATCTAACGGAATATATGTATACCTCCGTTCGTCCCGATGCGTCGTTTGGCGTGTATTTCGATGCAAAGGATTATTTTGTAGGTCTGTCGTTAGACCAGTTGCTTAATAATAAAATAGAAGTGTACAACGACACGTTGGCGGTTGACAATACATTGAATCGATTCAAAAGTCATTTCAATCTTATGGGAGGCTATCGGTACAGAATTTCAAATTCTCTTTTATCTGAATCGTCAGTCGTCTTTCGTAAAGTTGCTGCTTCTCCGTTGCAGATGGAACTTTCCTCGCGGGTTACATATCGCGAAGTTATATGGGGCGGAATGTCGTTTAGAACAAGCGATGCAATTGTATTGTTTGTCGGCTACACATTCCGCGATTTGCTGTCGTTCGGCTATTCGTACGACATAACATATTCAGGCTTGCGTAAAGCTTCTCATGGAGCACATGAAGTGTTCCTGTCTATTAAGTTTAAGCAAAATGAATAATATGAAAAAAATTGTAGCTTTCTGTCTAATCTGTATTTTATTCTGTTCTTGTGCAAGAGAACGGAAAAAAATCGATGATAATGGCTTGTTGACCAAAGAAGAACTTGTCGATGTGTTGGTCGACATACATTTGATGGATGCAAAACTATCTACGTACAATTCTTTGAACAAGTCAAAAGTTGTACTTGAACCTCATTGCTACGACAGCATTGTGTTTGCTGGTCATGACTGTAATGACAGCATTTTCCGTGCAAGCATTGAATATTATACGCTTATAAATGAACTGAAGGAAGTTTACGATGCTGTGATTGACTCGTTGAATGTGTTGGAAACACTCGCTGAGCAAAAAATGAGGACTGAAAAAGCTGCTCAGAAAACCGACACGACGAAGGAGAATAATTCCAAAAAATAGGTTTCTGTTTTGTCATGAAATCCAACGACGAACAACGGCTTTCATCCATCCGTGAACAATTGGCAACCTTGCCGACTGACCCTGGCGTGTATCAGTATTTCGACAAAAACGGCACGCTCATATACGTGGGGAAGGCAAAAAATCTCAAACGTCGTGTGTCGTCATATTTCAATAAAGAACAGACGCATCCCAAAACGAAGGTGCTTGTCAGCAAAATAGTGACAATCAGGCATTTTATTGTTAAAAGTGAACAAGATGCGCTATTGCTTGAAAATAACCTGATAAAGAAATACAAACCTCGATATAACGTATTGTTAAAGGATGACAAGACATATCCGTGGATAGTTATTAAGAACGAGAATTTCCCTCGCATCACGCTTACCCGTCATTTTATACGGAACGGTTCGCAGTATTTTGGACCGTATGCCAACGTGAAAATGGCGAAATACTTGCTAGCGCTTATTAAGCAATTATACAAGCCACGCACGTGCTCGTTGGCTCTTAATACCAACGACATACAGAAAGGGAAGTTCAACGTGTGCTTGGAATATCACATAAAAAACTGCAAAGCTCCGTGCGTGGGAAAACAGTCGCAGGAGGACTATGCCAACGCCGTTTCCGAGATTCGCGACATTCTCAAGGGAAATATTGGCGAAGTGATAAAAATTCTGAAAGAACGTATGCTTCGCTATTCTGCCGAAATGAAGTATGAACTGGCAGGCGAAATAAAAGAGCAACTCGACGAACTGACGCGCTATCAGAGCCGTTCCACGATTGTGAATCCAAGTATCACCAATGTTGACGTGTATTCCATTTTGGATGACGTGGACACGGCATACGTCAACTTCCTGAAGGTTGTGAACGGTGCCATAGTGCAACTGCACACGCTCGAAATCAGAAAACAACTTGACGAAACGCCCACCGAGCTCCTTGGCATTGCCATTACCGAGATTCGGCAAAAAATTCCAAGTACGGCGAAGGAGATTATTGTGCCGTTTGAACCAGATTTTCAAATAGACGGGGTTACTTTTCACACGCCACAACGTGGTGACAAGCTCAGCTTGCTGAAATTGTCGGAGCAAAATGCCCATCTCTATAAAGTGGAGAAATTCAAACAAATGAAGCGTGTTGACCCCGAACGACATTCTTTGAAGTTGTTGGAATCGCTGCAAAAAGCACTGCAACTCAAAGAATTGCCTAAAAACATAGAATGTTTTGACAACAGTAACATACAGGGGGCGTTCCCTGTGGCGGGTATGGTGCGGTTCACCGATGGCAAGCCGAACAAGTCGGAATACCGCAAATTTAACATCAAGACCGTGGAAGGTCCCGACGACTACGCGAGTATGGCAGAAGTGATTTTCCGCCGTTACTCTCGTCTGGTGGAAGAAGGGCAAGATTTGCCACAACTGCTTATTGTCGATGGGGGCGAAGGACAAATGGAAATGGCCCGGCACGTAATTCAAGACCAACTACAACTTGACATTCCGATTGCGGGACTTGCGAAAGACCGAAAACACCGTACCCACGAAATCCTATTCGGTTTTCCGCCCAAGGTTGTTGGAATTAAGCCCAACGACCCGCTTTTTCACCTTATGGAACGCATACAAGACGAAGTGCATCGCTTTGCCATCACATTCCACCGCAATCAGCGGTCGAAAAAGTTCACATCTTCCGAGTTAGAGGCAATAGAAGGTATTGGTCCGAAGACGATAGAACTGTTGTTCAAACAATTCAAAACAGTCTCGGCTATCAAAAGCGCAAGCGAAGAAGAACTGAGCAAGGTTGTTGGGAAAGAAAAAGCACGGAAGATAGTGAAGTTCGTCACTTCTGCTAATCCGTCTAACTAAAGAGAACATTTTGGCGGTCATTCCCCCGAAAAAGTGTAAATTTTCTTTGGTATTCCCCCGAAAAAGTGTAAATTTTTAAAAATATTCCCCCGAAAAAGTGTAAATTTGCATTTATAAAAGAGTTATCCCTTGTATGAAAAGGTTGATATACAACGATTTATTAAAGTGGAAGGTGTCGTCTGACAGAAAACCTTTAATTTTGTTAGGTGCTCGTCAGGTGGGGAAAACCTATATTTTACAAGATTTTGGAGAACGAGAGTTTAAAAATATGGTGTATGTCAATTGTCACCAAAATGAGTTCACAAACAACTTGTTTCGTGACTTGATGACCAAAAGAATCGTCACCGAGTTGGAACGTTTTTTTGAAACGCAAATCATCCCGAATGAGACACTTTTGATTTTCGACGAAATTCAGGAGGCACACAATGGCATAGCATCGTTAAAATATTTTTGTGAGGAAATGCCGCAACTTCACGTAATTGCGGCAGGTTCCTTATTGGGAATATCTCTTCGGAGTGATGAGTCATACCCCGTTGGGAAAGTGAATACCTTAAAAATGTATCCTATGAGTTTCAAGGAATTTTTGCTGGCCAAAGGCAGAAATGGTCTTGTTGACGTTCTTGAAAATCTTGAATGGGATTCAATGAAGGCAATGAACGAGGATTTTACCGAGCTGCTTCGGCAATACTATTTCACAGGTGGAATGCCCGAGGCGGTAAAAACATTCATTGAAAAAAATGATGTGAACTTAGTGAGAAACGTACAGCACGAAATACTTGACGCATACGAGCGTGATATTGCAAAACATACTAAGTCTCAGGCAATCAACATACATCAAGTGTGGAATAATATTCCTGCCCAGTTGGCGCGGGAAAACAAAAAATTTATTTTTGGGGCTGTTCGCAAAGGAGCAAGGGCAGCTACATACGAACAAGCAATACAATGGCTTGTAGATGCTGGTTTGGTGTATAAGGTGGAAAGGGTTCGTGAGCCATCGATGCCCCTAAAGTTTTATGCTGATTATGAGGCATTTAAACTATATGCATTTGATTGCGGTTTATTGGCTTGTCTTGCCGAGGCAAATCCCAATACTATGCTTTTGGGTATGAATCCGTTTGTGGAGTTCAAAGGCGCTTTTTCGGAAAACTTCGTTTTACAGCAACTTATATCGGCTGGTTGCAAATCAATATATTATTATTCAAAGGAAAAATCAACAATGGAGATAGATTTCCTGTGTCAAACTTCCGAAAAAATCGTTCCTGTTGAGGTCAAGGCAGAAGAAAATGTGAAAAGCAAATCATTTTCAACCTTCATTCAGCAAGAGTTTAAGGAAAAATCATTTAAAGGACTTCGTTGTTCAATGAAACCATACATTGACCAAGGATGGATGGAAAACATACCGCTTTATGCCGTTGAGGCATATATACAGGCAATGCGGAAAGAATAGGTTTTTACACAGCGCATTGAGTAAAATAATGGGATGATTTTAGAGAATATTCCCCGTTCCTATAGAGGTGGGACGGGGAATAATGATTAATATGATTATTTTATTTGGTCTTGTATTAAACTATCTTTATCCAACATTTCAATAAGTTGTGAAATTGAATATTTCGGTACACCATTTTCTACAACATCGTTTTTCTTCATAAAATCTAAA
>JAEEGL011918189.1_pt1 | contig 13547 bp, 10 predicted proteins | sample 9134231 | NCBI WGS metagenome assembly JAEEGL01 (sample SAMN16246548, study PRJNA631951) | gut metagenome | biome: gut microbiome; feature: rumen; material: fiber-attached | host: Bos | place: Iran: Karaj | collected 2018-10
CGCGAGCTTGCTCAGGCACACCGCTCGGACTTCCTCCTTGGTCATCGGGACGCGGTCTCGCTCAAAGGCGCTGTCCGCCAGCCCGTAGGTGACCGGTTCGCTGTCCGCCCGCGGGTTTTCCACAAGCAGCACGCTCAGGGAAGAGTACCGGCCTTCCAGCAGCCCGTCTACAGTACCGGAGGTGATCCGCTCGGTCTCATAGCCGAGGTCCTCCCCGATATGCGCTTTCAGGCCGCCCAACCTTGCGCGCGACAGCCGCGCGAGGGCGTCCGCCGCGCCCGTCTCGCCCCCGAGCAGGGTGAAGACGGCGGCGTTCTCCCGGACCTCGCTCACCAGATCCTGTTCCCGGCCGTGCAGGGACATCGCCCGCACGTCTTCCCACGGGCGCCCGAGTTTGGCGCAGAGGTACGAGAGGCTCCCGATCCCCGGCAGGGTCTCGACTTCCGTGTCCTCTCCCTCCAGCGCCTTGCGGAGCGACTTCGCCCCGCTGTAGAAGCCGGTATCCCCGGAGAAGAGCACGGTGAAAACGCGTCCCGGCTCGCGGCGGATGATGCCGGCGATCTCGGCGGACGCCACGGCGGCGAAGGTCCTCTTCCCGGCTGTGTCCACGCTCTCGAGCATGCGGCGCGCGCCGATGAGCACGTCCGCCTCGCGGACCGCGCGGAGCACGCCGAGCGTGCGGCTGTCTTCGCTGCCCGTGCCGATCCCGGCGAGGATCACTTTCTTTCGCATCGGCGCGAGCCGGAAACGCCGCTCGACCTCGGCGAGGACCTCCGCGGTCGGAAGGCCGGGGACCTCTCCCGGCCGGCCGATGATCACCGCGTTCGCGCCGGCAGCGCGTGCGGCGCGGATCTTCTCCGCGTAGCCGCCGGGGCCGCCGGTGTCCTTCGTGACCAGATACGCCGCCCGGACGCTCCGGAGCAGCGCAGTGTTCAGCTCCTCGCTGAAGGGACCCTGCATGGCGATGATGTGGTCCGGCGCAAGCCCGCACTCCCGGCAGATCTGCAGCGAGCTTTCCGCGGGCAGCACGCGGGCGTAAAGCCTGCCGCGCAGGCTCTCCTCGGCCGCATACTCCGGCAGGGAGCGGACGCCCGTGGTCAGCAGGACGTTCCCTTCGGTCCCCTTCAGGAAGGCCACACAGGCAGCCGTGTCTTCCACGAAGACCCCGTCCTCCTCCGCAGCCCCGGAGGGGCGGAGCAGGCGGAGATACGGCGTGCCCGTCTCCGCGCAGGAGAGCGAGATGCTCTCGGTGATCCGCTGCGCGTACGGATGCGTGGCGTCGATCACCAGATCGAAGTTCTCTTCGCGGAACACTCCCGGCATGTCCTCCCGGAGCAGGGCGCCGGAACGGATCTCCGTATCCGGCAGGTCCCCGAGCACGATCTCCCCGTATTCGGTGGCCACGAAGGCCGTGAGCGCAGCGCCGCGCCCGGCGAGTGCCGAGAGGAGCTCGCGCCCCTCGCGGGTGCCGGCAAAAACAGCGATCTTACACATCGCGGTATCCCCGGGGGGTCACCATGCGGCCCTTGATCTCCATGGTCTGGCTGTTGCCGATAAAGACCGTGGTGAACATGTCCGCTTTGTAGTCCCGGAGTTCGGCAAGCGTCATCACTTCGCTCTGCTCCCCCTCCCGGCCGATGTTGCGCACCACGCCGCATACCGTCTCCGGCGCCGCGTGCCGCATCAGGATATCGCAGGCGCGGCTCAGATAGTCCGCCCGCCGGTGGCTGGACGGGTTGTACAGTGCGATGCAAAGGTCCGCCTCCGCCGCCAGCTCCAGCCGCTTTTCGATCTTCTCCCAGGGCGTCAGAAGGTCCGAGAGGCTGATCACCGCAAAGTCGTGCGTGAGCGGCGCGCCGAGCACCGCGCCGCCGCTGAGCGCCGCGGTCACGCCGGGGACCACTTCCACGTCCAGGTCCAGATCGCGTGAGAGTTCCAGCACGAGGCCCGCCATGCCGTACACGCCGGCGTCGCCGCTGGAGATCATAGCCACGCTCTTCCCGCCCATGGCCGCATCGATGGCCATGCGGCAGCGATCCGCTTCTTTCCGCATCGGCGTGGTAAGGAATTCCTTTTCCGGGTACAGGGGCCGGACGAGGTCCACGTACACGCCGTAGCCAGCGATGACGTCCGCCTCTGCGAGCGCGGCGCGCGCCCGCGCCGTCATCTGGTCGGAGCCGCCGGGGCCGATGCCCACCACGAACAGACGGTTCATTTCGTCCCTCCCTCTTCTTCCGCGGCGCGGAATTCCGTGGAAAAGCCGGGGTCGTAGAGCTTCGAGCGGTCGTATTCGTCGCCCAGGAAGCCGCCCACCAGGATCAGCGCCAGCTTCGTCAGGCCGTTCTCTTCCGCGGTAGCCGCCAGTTTGCCGAGCGGGCAGCGGAACACCTTCTCGTCCGGCCAGCTGGCCTTATAGACGATGGCGGCCGGGGTCTCGGGCGCGTATCCGCCGGCGATGAGCTCGCGCTGCAGGTCCTTCACCAGCCCGGTGCTCAGGTACATCACCATGGTGGAGCCGTGCGCGGCGAGCGAGCGGATCTTCTCCCGCTCGGGGACGGGCGTGCGCCCTTCCATGCGCGTGATGATCACCGTCTGGGAGACGTCGGGCAGCGTGAACTCCGCCTTGAGCGCCGCGGCCGCGCCGCCGAAGGCGCTCACGCCGGGCGTGACGTCGAATTCGATCCCCAGCGGGATCAGCGCGTCGAACTGCTCGCGGACGGCGCCGTAGATGCTCGGCTCGCCCGTGTGCAGACGCACGGTGGTCTTGCCCCGTTCCTCCGCGTCGCGGATCACGGCGATCACCTGCTCGAGCGTCATAAAGGCGCTGTTATGGATCTCGCAGTCCTCCCGCGCGTACTTCAGCAGTTCCGGGTTCACCAGCGAACCCGCGTAGATGATCACGTCCGCCTCGGAGAGCAGCTTCGCGCCCCGCACCGTGATCAGGTCCGCCGCGCCGCAGCCGGCGCCTACGAAATGTACCATCTCTTATTCCTCCCTGGCTTTCATCTGATACAGCACGGCGTTCACGATGGCCGCCGCCACGTTGCTGCCGCCCTTGCGGCCGCGGGCGACGATGTAGTGATTTGCCGTGCGGATGAGCTCTTCCTTGGCCTCCACCACGTTCACGAACCCCACCGGGACGCCGATGACCATCTTCGGATCGAGCGTGCCGGCGCGGATGCCCTCGCAGATGGAGAACAGCGCCGTCGGCGCGTTGCCCACGGCGAAGATCAGCGGTCGGTCCAGCCGGGCGGCCTTCTCCACGGCCACCGCCGAGCGGGTGACGCCGCGCTCCTTCGCCTCGGCGGCGACGTCCTCGTCCGCCACGAAGCAGCGGACCTGTCCGCCGAAGAGGGCGAGGGTCTTCTTGTTGATGCCCGCCATCGCCATGGTAGTATCCGTGATGATATCGCAGCCGGCGGCGATCGCTTCCTTCATCCGCTCCACCGCGTGGGGGGAGAAGGTCAGCGTGTCGGCATATTCAAAATCCGCGGTGGTGTGGATCACCCGGCGGATGAGCAGGTCGTACTCCGGGTCGAGCACCCTGTCGCCCAGTTCTTCGCGGATGATCTCAAAACTCCGCCGTTCGATCTCCATCGGTTTCATAGCCCGTTTTTCCTTTCGATGCACTTTCTCACGAATCGCTGCGCCGCGCCGCTGCCGCGGAAATACAGATGCGGGAACCCGGCGTACAGCGTGGGGCCCGCATACGCGCAGCGGTCCTCCCGGCCGGAGGGCTTCACGCCCTGCAGGGCGGAGCCTGGGTCCTCCGCGTCCCAGTAATGGAATTCGTGGGCGCGGACGCTGTCGCCCGGCGCGAACAGCAGGCTCTCCGAAGAGGCCGTCAGGGTCTTGTACCCGAAGCGGACGAGCTTCCCGGCGGAAACACAGACGGTGTCGATCACGCCCGCCATGGGCACGCCGTCGATCTCCCGGCACAGATACATGAACGCTCCGCATTCGGCCACGGTCGGCAGCCCGCTCTCCACCGCCGCGCGGATCGACCGCCGCATGGAGGCGTTGGCGCTCAGCCGCTCCGTATACAGTTCCGGATACCCCCCGCCCATGTACAGCCCGTCGCAGGGCGGCAGGGCCTCGTCCTCCAGCGGACTGAACGGGACGAGCTCGGCGCCCAGCTCCCCGAGCAGGGCGAAATTGTCGCGGTAATAAAAGCAGAAGGCCTTGTCGCGCGCTACGGCGATCCTCACGCTGCCGAGGCGCTCCGCCCGGACCGGCTCGGCCTCGAGCGGCGCCGCGCTGCGCATCAGCGCGAGCAGGCCGTAGAGGTCCAGGCTCTTTTCGGCCGCGGCGCCCAGCACGCGCATCTTCCCGCGAAGGTCCTCCACCTCCCCGGCGGTGACCAATCCGAGGTGCCGGCTCTCGAGGGCCGCCTCTTCGCAGGCCGGAAGGAACCCGAACACGGGCACGCCGCACTCCTTCTCCACTGCGGCCTTCAGCCCGGGATAGCTCATGGGCGTGGCGCGGTTGAAGATCACGCCGCGGATCGGCGTAGGCTCGCGGAGCGTCATATACCCCTTGACCACCGCCGCGGCGGACAGGGCCATGCCCCGCACGTTCACCACCAGCACCGTCGGCGCGTCCAGCGTGCGGGCCACGTCCCAGGCGGAAGCCTCGGGGCTGTCCATGGCGAGCCCGTCGTACAGACCCATCACGCCCTCGATGACGTTCACCTCGCCGCCGTACCGGGCGAGGAGGGAGCGCGCGCCGTCTTTTCCCGAGAAGAAGAGGTCCAGGTTGACGCTCTCCACGCCGAGGATGCTCGTATGGAACATGGGGTCGATGTAGTCCGGCCCGCACTTGAAGCTCCGCGGCCCGAGGCCCCGGTCCTTCAGCGCCTGCAGCAGCGCACAGACGACGCTCGTTTTCCCGCACCCGCTCCCGGTCCCGGCGATCAGGAGCCTCGGCCTATCGATCGTCATGATCCCACCGCCCGAGAGGCGCATTTTCGCCCCGAATGATGGCATAGACCGAGTCCATGTCCAGGTTGGCGCGCACCGCGTCCGCCAGCCGGTCGTACTCGCGGCGGCGGAATTCTTCCATGGTGATGATCTCCGTTTCTTCCTCGTTCAGGCCCTTCTCCCGGCGCACGTGGCTCACCAGCGCGTGCCAGAAGGCGCCCGTGTCGAAGATGCCGTGGAGATACGTGCCCAGCACGTTCCCCGCCCGGTTCGTGACGCCGTCGATCTCCTCGCGTCCGTTCAGGCGGAGGAACGGGATGCAGTCCGGGCCGAAGTCGTTCCGGCCGGAGTGGATCTCATAGCCGTCGAGCATGAGCCCGTTATGCTCCGAGAGCCAGCCGGAGGCGCAGTCCACGGTCCCGTGCGCCTGCACGGTGGTCTTCTCCGGATGGAAGGTCACGTCGAAGTTCAAAAGACCGAGCCCGGCGAGCTCGGGGATGCGGGATTCGCTGTGGTCCGGGTCGAACAGCCGCTCGCCGAGCATCTGGTAGCCGCCGCAGATGCCCATCACCACGCCGCCGCGGCGGGCGTGCCGGACGATCTCGTCGGCCAGGCCATGCTGCTTGAGCCAGTTGAGGTCCTCGATCGTGTTTTTCGTACCCGGCAGCAGGATGATGTCCGCGCCTTCGAGCTCGGAGGCGCGCCGGACGTAGCGCAGCGAGACGCTTCGCTCCGTGCTGAGGATGTTGAAATCCGTAAAGTTGGAGATGTGCGGCAGCTGCACGACGGCCGCCTGCACGGGGCCGCTCCCTGTCCGCCGGTCGAAACGCTCCGTGACGCTGTCCTCGTCTTCGATGTCGATGTCCATCATCGGGATCACGCCGAGCACCGGGATATTCAGCAGTTCCTCGAGCATCCGCAGGCCCGGCTCGAGGATCTTCACGTCCCCGCGGAACTTGTTGATGACAATGCCGCGGATCCGCGCCTGCTCGTCCTCGGGAAGCAGCTTCACCGTGCCGTAGAGCGAAGCAAACACGCCGCCGGGGTTGATGTCCCCGATCAGGATCACCGGCGCGTCGGCCGTTTTGGCCATGGACATGTTCACGATGTCGCCTTCCCGGAGGTTGATCTCCGCAGGGCTGCCCGCGCCTTCGATGACCACACAGTCCACGCTGTCCTCCAGCTCACGGTAGATGCGGGCGATCTCCTCACGGAGCTGCGGCTTGTAGCGTTCGTACTCCATAGCGGACATCGTGCCCACCGGCCGGCCGTTGACGATCACCTGGCTGCGCCGGTCCGAAGTCGGCTTCAGCAGTACGGGGTTCATCCGCACCGAGGGCTCGATCTCTGCCGCTTCGGCCTGCGTCACCTGCGCGCGGCCCATTTCCAGGCCCTCCGACGTGGCGTAGGAATTGAGCGCCATGTTCTGCGCCTTGAACGGCGCGACGGACCATCCGTCCTGTTTCATGATGCGCAGCACCGCCGCGCACAGCAGGGACTTGCCCACCGAGGAGCCCGTCCCCTGGAACATCAGCGACTTTCCTTTCAAGCCCATTCCTCCTTCAGCGCCATCAGCAGGCGGTCCGAGGCCGCCTCGTCCTTCACGGCCAGGCGCAGATGCCGGCCGTCGTCGATCCCTTCAAAATCCATGCAGGAGCGCACAAGGATCCCCCGGCGCCGCAGCGCTTCCTCCAGCGGCCGGACGTCGCGTCCGAAGTCCGCCAGAAGGAAGTTGGCGTCGGAAGGATACACGAAGATCCCCAGCGCCTCCAGTCCGGCGCGCAGCCGCTCCCGGCGCACGCGGTTCCGCTCACCCTCATCCAGAACGTCCTGCCGGTGTTCCGGCAGGGCAAGCGCGACGGCTTCGGCAAAGCAGCTGATCTCCCACGGGGTCTGCCGGCGCCGGAGCTCTTCCACGATCTCCGGCGCGGCGCAGAGATAGCCCAGACGTACCCCGGGAATGCCGAGGATCTTCGTCATGGATCCGGTGATGATCAGGTTTTTCCGCTTCCCGATCCACGGCTGCAGCGACAGCTCCGGAGCATAGGCGATGAACGCCTCGTCCACGACCAGGAAGCCGTCCCGCTCCGCGAGCCGTTCCGCCGCCGCCAGCAGTTCCTCCGGCTTCCGGCCCATGCCCAGCGGGTTGCTGGGCTGGCACACCCACAGGCAGCGACGGCGGCCTTCGGAGAGTTCCGGGAGCATCGCGGGCGAGCGGACGGCGTGGTCCTCTCCCAGCAAAGACGGGATCAGGGCCGGTATCCCGGCCCTGCTCAGCATTGCGCGGTACTCTGTGAAGGTCGGCGCGGGAACGACCGCCTCGCTGAGGCGGAGCGAAGCCGCCAGCGTGATGGCGGAGATCCCGCCCGCCGTCGGGAGGACGCAGCCGGGATCCGTGCCGAGATAATCGGCCAGCGCCTCGCCGGCCCTGCGCAGGCTCAGCTGCGGATAAAACTCCGCCGCGTCCACGGCGCCGTGCAGCGCCTCGCGGACCCAGCCCGGCGGGCCGCCCGGCCGGACGTTGGCGGAGAGGTCCAGCCAGAGCGCCGGATCTCCGTCCCATACGTTGCCGCCGTGGATCATACGGTCTCCCCCCTGCTCCTTCCGAGCACCCGTCCGTTGTGTTCGATGAAAATGACTTCGATGTCGATCTCCCCGCCGGTCCGGAACCGGCAGGCTTCCCAGGCCGCGTACGCGAGGCGGTCCCAGACCTCGCCCAGGCCGTTCTCGTCGATCACGCGGATCGCGGTATCGGTCGTAACGCCCGAATAGATCTCCTGCAGGACCTCCCCCCGTACGCCCATCAGCGCCAGATGCGTGATGATCGCCTCGCGGCGGGCGTCCGCGGTGCGGCTGTGGGTCTGCATCACCCCGGCGGAGACCTTGGCCAGTTTTCCCGGGTGGCCGCCGATGATCAGGTGCTTCACCCCGAGTTCCCGGGCGGAGTCGAGCATGAAGCCGATCTCGTTGCTCACCTGCACCACGCAGACGCCCGGGCATACCGCCGCCATGGCTTTCTCGCCCTGGTTCCCGAAGGTGAACAGGATCGGGTCCTTTTTCTGGAACACGCGCATGCGCAGTTCCACGTACAGCGATTCCCGCAGCGCCTGCAGACTCATGGGGCGGACCACGCCGGTGGTGCCCAGCACGGAGAGCCCGCACGTGATGCCCAGCCTCGGGTTGAAGGTGCGCGCGGCGATCTCACGGCCACCGGGGATGCTCACCTCCACGACCGCGGCGCGGCTGCCGTACACGCTGCGCACGGCGTCTTCGATCATCTCCCGGGGCACCGGGTTGATGGCCGGTTCGCCCACCGGGATCTTCAGCCCGGGCTGCGTGACGATGCCCACGCCCTCACCCGCGCGGAAGGTGATCTCGCCCTCGCCGTCGCCCGGGATCACGCGGGCACGGATCTCCATGCCGTTGGTGATGTCCGGGTCGTCGCCGCTGTCTTTATATACCCCGCAGCTGCCGTCTTCCGGATGCGGGACGATCTCGGGAATATAGTCCTTCCCCGCCGGAACGGTGATCTTCACCCGGTCCGGGCAGACGCCGTCGCGCTGCCAGAGACAGCAGGCCAGCGCCGCCGCGGCGGCGCAGCTGCCGGTGGTGAAGCCCTCACGCAGTTCCTTCATGCCCGGTCTTCTCCCATCATCCCGATGACCTCGTCCGCCGTGCGGAGCTTGCCGTTCTCTTCCGCCGCGCGAAGCAGCCGGCCGAGCGCAGCGTTCGTCTCGCCGATCTCCACGCCCGCGTGGATGACGGCCCGGCAGCGTTCGATCTCCCGGAGCCCCTGCTCGACCGCTTCGGGCGTCAGGGACCGGAAAGGCTTTTCCGTGATCACCCGGCTCGCCAGATGCCGGCCGGCGCTGTAATCGATGTCGTTCTCAAACAGGACGCCGGTCACGAAGGGGATGCCCGCCTTCTGCAGCCGGCGGAACACCGGAATGCCCGTCCCGCCGCCGGCAATCACGAAGACCTCCGGCTCGCCGTCCGGCCGGGGGAGCTCGATGCTTCCGAATTCAATATTATACGAGCCATGCTCCAGCTCGTAAAGGGCCGTGATGAACTCTTCGGAGAAAACTTCCTCCGGGTCTCCGAAGCGTGAGATGGTCTCGCCTTTCACGCAGAGGATCCGGTCGGAGATCTTCTGCGCCAGATCGATCTCATGCAGGGACATGATCACCGTGATGCCCTTCTCCTTGGCCATGGAGCGCAGGATGCTCAAAAGCTCCAGCTTGTGGCGGATGTCCAGGAAGGAAGTGGGCTCGTCGAGCACGATGATCTCCGGCTCCTGGCAGATGGCGCGCGCCAGCAGGACGCGCTGGCGCTGACCGTCGCTGATGGCGTTGAAATCCTTGTTGGAGAGCTCCAGCGCGTGGACCCGTTCCATCGCGGCGCTGACCTTTTCCTCATCCTCCGGCGTGAGCACGCCCAGCCGCCCCGTGTAGGGGTAGCGGCCGGTGGAGACGATGTCGCGGCAGGTCATGAGCTCAGGCTTCATGCGTTCGGTGAGGACCACCGCCATTTTCGTTGCCAGCCGTTTCTGGTTGATGGCGGAGAGTTCCTCGCTCTCGATCCACACCCGGCCTCCGATCAGTTTCAGCTGCCGCGTGATCGATTTGAGGATGGTGGATTTCCCCGAGCCGTTCGGCCCGATCAGGGTGACGATCTCGCCCTTGCGGATATCGACGTTGATGTCATGGATCAGCGCCTTCCCGTTATAGCCGACGGAGAGGTCGCCGGTAGAAAAATACTCAGCCATTCGCCTTCTCCTTCTGCCGCTTGAGCATCATCACGATAACGACCGGCGCGCCGAACACGGAGGTCACGGTGGAGATGTTCAGTTCCAGCGGGGCGAACGCCGTGCGCGCGATCAGGTCCGAGAGCATGCAGAACACGCTCCCGCCCAGGAAGCACGCGGGGATCACCACGATGGGTTTGGAGGTGTTGAGCGCCCGCTTTACCAGATGGGGCACCGCGATGCCCACGAAGGAGATCGGCCCGGCGTAGGCCGTCACCGTGGCCGAGAGGATGCTCGACAGCAGGATCAGCGCGGCGCGGAACAGCTGGATGTTCACGCCCATGCTCCGGGCGTAGTTTTCGCCCAACTGGTAGGCGCTGATGGGTTTGGACATAAAGAACACCAGCACGGAGGTGGTCAGCGTGATGATCGCCGCCAGGCGCAGATTGTCCCAGCTCATGCCGGAGAAACTGCCCTGGGACCAGCCGTGCAGGTTGACGATGGCCGCGTCCTGCGCGAAGGTCACGATAAAATCCGTCACCGCCGAGCAGATATAGCCCACCATGATGCCCGCCACCAGCAGCGTGGACATGCTGTGCAGGCGCCGGCTCATCAGCAGGATGAACCCCGTAGCCAGCATGGACCCGACAAAGGCCGAGGAGACCAGCGTAAAGGAGGACATCGCTCCCATGACTTCCATGGAATAGATCATCACGATGGCTACGATCATCTTCGCGCCGTGGGAGATGCCCAGCACGAACGGCCCCGCGATGGGGTTGGCGAAGAAGGTCTGCAGCAGGAAGCCCGCCAGTGCCAGCGCGCCGCCCAGCAACGCCGCCGTCAGGATGCGCGGCATGCGGATCTTCCAGATGATGTTCACCGCAGCCGTGTCGCCTTTGCCGGTAAACAGGATGCGGAAGATCTTCCCCACGGGGATGGGCACGCTGCCGATGTTGATATTCAGGATGATGATCACGAAAAAGGCCGCGATCAGGCCCAGGAACACCGCCTCATACCGGGCGCGGCGGCGGAAGCTCTCTTTCAGGTAACTGTCTTTTTCCACGGCCTCACTCCATATGGCGGAGGAAGGTCATCTCTCCCTCTTCGCCGGTCAGCATGCGGTGGATATCCGCCACCAGGTCGCTGAGGCTGTCCGCCCTCTGGTACGTCTCCGGGCCGATCCACCAGATGTTGCCCTCCTTAACCGCCTTGCAGTCGGCGAGAAGGTCGCTTTTCTCCAGCAGCTTGTCCAGCGTGTTCACATCCGCGCTGTAGCCGCTCGCGTTGTAGATGAGATAGTCCACGTCCACGGCTTTCGCGTAGAACTCTTCCATGGTCATGTTCACATTCGTGCGCCCGCTCTCCTCCACGGTCACGTAGGTGAAGGCGTTCTCTCCGCCGGCGATCTCAATGATCTTGGAGAGATAGTCGTCGGAGGAGCGGACCTGCGCCTTCCCGGTGGAGTCGATCAGGAAGATCGCTACCGTTTTCCCTGTGCTCGGCTCCTGCTCGATCTTGTCCATGACCGCGACTCTCTCAGCGAACACGGCGTCCGCCTGCTCTTCTCTGTTGATCATGGCCGCGAACAGCCTCATCCACTCGGTGCGGCCCAGGGGATGCGGCTCGTAGCTGGAGTATTCGATGAACACCGGCACGCCCAGCAGTTCGATCATGTCGATGACCTTCGGCGTGTGCAGGATCATTGTGTTCTCGATGGCCACGTCGATATCGCTGTCCACGAAAAGTTCGTAGTCCGGCTCGCTGTACTTGCCGCCGAAGAGGATGTCGCCCCGTTCCAGGGCTGCTTTCGCGCCGTCGACGTAGCATTCTTCCGCTTTCAGGCTGGTAAGGGCGATGACGTCCAGCGAGTCGGTGCAGTCGAACAGCGACATGCAGGCCGTAGCCGCCAGATAGATCCGGTCGAGCGGCTGCTGCAGGATGCGGATGGCCGGGTCGAGGCCCCCGGGCACGGCGCCGCCCTCCGGAACAATCAGGTAGGTGTTGCCGTCCCCGATCTCCAGATACTTATAGCCGCCCTCGTAATAATGCACGTCGAACTGTTCGGCGTAGACCTTTTCCATAGACCGGAGGTAGGTCAGTCCCGGAAGTTCCGGGCCGGTGCCCGCAGGCTCCGCCGCCGGTGCCGCTTCTGTCGCGGGCTCCTCCGCGGCGGCGGGAGCCGTCGACGTCTCCGCCTTTGCCGCCTCCGCCGTCGGTGCCGGCGCGTCTGCCAGTCCGGAGGAGGAAGCACCGCAGCCCGCTGCGGAAAACAGCAGGCAGGCAGCGAGAAGAAATGCAAATGTTTTTTTCATCCCGATTCTCCTTGTGTCGTGTTGCAGCCCGTCACGCCGCAGGCTTCAGCGCCGCGGCGAGTGCCTCGTACTCGCTATTCATGCTCTTCTCGCAGCCGAACAGGATCCCGTAGAGCTTCAGCCATTCGAGCGAGCCGAGCTCCGTCTCCTCGTCTGCCGAGCGGTCCACGAAGCCGGGGATCCCGTAGCCCTGCAGCGCCGAGAACACGCGGCCCAGTTCCTCCGCTTTGCCGTCGTCCAGTTCGTCTCTCGTCACCGCCTCGGGGTCTTTCGCGTCCCAGCCGGTCACGCGGCAGTCTGCACAGACCGCCGGCAGCACGGCCAGCCCGCAGCGGCTGCGCAGGAGCTGCGCCAGGTCGAGTTCGTCGTAGGCGCCGGCATATTTCGTTTCTTCCCCGCCGCGCTCAAAGCCCGTCATGGTCAGTTTCTCCCGGAGGATGCCGTCCATTGCGTCCCAGAGCTCGCCGAAGCGTTCCTCATCCGCCACATATACCTGCTTCACAGGCTGTTTTACCACGTATACGTCCGCGTCCAGAGGCTCAGGCGTCTCTTTCCCCTCCGGAACGACCAGATACCGGCCGACGCCCGCTACGCGAATCACCGCGTAGCCGCCCTCATAACGGTATACGGAGAAGTTGGCGGCTTCTGTATTCTCGTCCGTGGAGAGGTAGGTGAGCCCGGGGATCTTCTGGTCCTCCCGGTCTGCGGTGTCCTTGTCCTTATCCGCCGCGGCGATGTAGATGTACAGGGAATACTTGATCTCATGCGGTACGGACATGGCCGTGGTCATGCCGATGATCGTATTGGTCGCGTTCAGCCGGACGGGGATCGTGGCCGAGGAGGTGTTGCCGCTGTGGGTGGTATAGAAGGTCTGCCCGCTGGCTTTGATGTAAACGTATTTGCTGCTGTTGATGGTGATCACCGCGTAGGCCTTCCCGCCCTGTACGATGACCTTTTCGCAGGTGATGTTGGCCCGCCCGCTGCCGCCGGACCAGGAGAACTTATCGGGGGTGTAGGTCCCGTCCGGCAGAGTGGTGGAGTTGTCCACCCGGGCGGTGGTGCCGTTGGTATCGCCCTCTTCTTTCTTTTCTTCTTCCCCGTCATCGCCTTCGTCCGGCTTCTCCGGGGCGGTGTCCACCGTCAGCGTCGCGGCCTCCGTATCGATCGTGAACTGACGCTGGCTCTTCCAGCCCTTCGAGCTCATAAACGACACCACGAACGGCGCCGCGAGCGCGTCGGTCGGCAGCGCGAAGGTGAAGCTGTCTCCCTCGCGGGCGATCAGCTCGCTCTCGGCCGCTTTCTCCGCGTCCTCTGCGTAGCCGTAGTAGGCCTTCGTGAACGTATCGGTGGTGAAGGACACCGTCAGTTTCGCCGACCCGTTCTCCTGCTCGAGCAGCGCGGTGTCCGCGATCTTGAACATGGTGGTGTTGTTCGTCACGGCCAGCTCCGCCGCCGCGGGCTTCTCCGGGGCAGCGTCCACGGTGAGCGTCGCAGCCTCCGTGTCGACGGTAAACTGGCGCTGGCTCTTCCAGCCCTTCGAGCTCATGAACGACACCACGAACGGCGCTGCGA
>JAEEGL012536528.1_pt1 | contig 13547 bp, 12 predicted proteins | sample 9134231 | NCBI WGS metagenome assembly JAEEGL01 (sample SAMN16246548, study PRJNA631951) | gut metagenome | biome: gut microbiome; feature: rumen; material: fiber-attached | host: Bos | place: Iran: Karaj | collected 2018-10
TAGCTGCAACAGTCTTGAAGCCTGTCATGTACTTACCAGCACCCTCAGATACACCAAGGATTACAGGAGAGTTGAGCTCCTGAGCTGTAAGAAGAATGGCCTTTGTCCACTCAAGGTTGTTGATGTTAAACTGACCAACTGCGTAGTGGCCTGCCTTTGCCTTATCAAGCATTTCTTTTGCAGAAACTAACATAAATTATTCCTCCATAAAAGCGTATTTAGGTCTTTTGACCCCATCTAACGCAAATTTTAACATAACGATAAATTCTATTCAATAGCTATTTCTAGGGCGTTGTGCTCATCAGAAATAACTACCGTCTCATGGCTTCCTCCAAATTCACCATCTAAAGTCCAAGGAACTTCCTCGCTACTTGTAAACTTTATTTGCTTGGTCTGGAAAGCATAAACCATATCAGAATCAGTTATGATACCGGTCATGAAACCAAGGATTTCATTTAATTCGATTGGATTTCGAGGCATTTTTATGAGGGTAACCTCGAAAACACCATCATTCAGTCCGATATCTCCACGAATAATTCCCTGGAAGCCTCCGACGGATTTAGAGTTGGTAATCATACCATAGATAAATTCTTCGTATACCACATTACCATCATATTCCACCTGCATTCTAAAGGATGGAATATCTCTCAGTTGCTTTGCACCCTCTATAATATAAGCTGCATGTCCTAGAACATTCTTCATATCCTGAGGTGTAGCATAAGAAACTTCTGTAAAAATACCAAATGCAGCTACGTAAACAAATGAGTCTGAGTTAAATCTTCCGATATCGCATGGAAATAGATTCTCAGAAACACTAATACGAGCTGCATTTAACATGTTCTTATCTATACCAAGAGAATTACCGAAATCATTTGTAGAGCCAGCTGGAATGTATCCAATTGGCTTTCTCTTTTCTGCTGGGAGCTGCATCATGCCTGTGACAACCTCATCCAAGGTGCCATCGCCTCCTGAGCAGACAATTCTATCGTAATTCTCTACCTGTTCAATTGTTTTAACAGTGGCGTCACCACCAGCCTGAGTGATGTGTACACTCACCTGATAGTCTGCCTTAATCATAATGTCTAAGATGTCAGCCAGATGTTCTTTTATTTGTCCCTTCCCTGAGCGGGGATTCACTATAAATAATAATCTTTTTGACATTATATCCCTCTGAATAATTTATTTTGTAAGGAAATCAGAAAGCTCAGCTACTGCCTTTTCTTCGTCATCACCTGCTGCATCAATAACAACATGTGAACCTGAAGATAATACCAAACTCATCATTCCCATAATGCTCTTTGCATTAACCTTCTTCTCGTCCATCTCAAAATAGATAGAGCTTGAAAATCTGTTAGCCAACTGTACCAAATGTGCTATGGGTGTAGCTTCCATTGAATTTGACATCTGAATAGTAACTTCTTTTTGCATGACTTCCTCCTGAACATCTATAAAACCTATGCGCCAGCCCCGCTATAATTCCTTTGCAATTGCTGCCAGCTTTTTGAACCTGTGATTGACCCCTGATTTACCAATAGGTGGGTCTAACAGCTGTCCTAAATCCGCAAGGGGTGTATCTGGATAGGTAAGCCTAAGCTGTGCTATCTCCTGCAACTGAGAAGGTAGGTTTTCTATTCCAAGCTTCTCCTCAATCAGATGTATATCCTCTATCTGACGAACTGCTGCATTAACTGTCTTACTGATATTGGCTGTCTCACAGTTAACCTTTCGGTTGATTGTGCCACGCACCTCTTTTACAACTCGGATATTTTCCAACTCCATAACCGAGTGTGCAGCCTCCATAACACGAAGAATCTCAACTATCTGAGCCCCCTCCTTAAGGTAGACCACATATTTTCCATTTCTCCTGACTGTCTTTGCTCCCACATCGAATGTGTTCATAGCCCGTTTAATCAAATCAGCCTGTGGGCTACTGTCGCAAACTATTTCAAAATGATATCCCTTATTAGGATCTGAAATGGAACCTCCTGCCAAAAACACTCCTCTAATAAATGAACGCTTACAGCAAACCTGCTGTATGACAAGCTCATTCACCATAGTGCCATCCTCAGAAAGCTTGAGCATTTTTTGCGTCTCAAAAAAGACATCGGCAGAAATAGCGGTGACATCTTTTCCTATAATACAAGCATTATTTAATAAAGTAAAGACTTTTCTATTTAAATGGTCCTCAGATTTTTCCTTAAAGGGCTCTATCCCCTGTAGCATCAATATGCCTGCAAGCTCAGCAACTATGCAGTGTCTCCCCTTCGGAACCACCTGAAAAAGCTCCTCTTTTACATCCTTTGAAAACGACAATTATTTTCCTCTCAAAGCATCCTTTCCAATATCTCGATGCTCTATTTTAAGTCCGTAAGACTCGTCTCCGCTCAATGCTTCAAAAATCTCATTGGCGAGGCATACTGAGCGGTGCTTTCCTCCTGTGCAGCCCACTGCGATTACAAGCTGATTCTTTCCCTCATTAATATAGTTAGGAATCAGGAACTGAATCAAATCAGTGGTCTTTTCTAAGAAGGTCTTTGCTTCGTCATATTTTAACACAAAATCCTTTATCGGCTGGTCATTGCCGGTAAATGGTCTCAATTCTAAATCGTAGTATGGATTTGGTAAAAATCTGACGTCAAAAACCAAATCAGCATCCGATGGAATTCCATATTTAAAGCCAAATGAAACTATGGTAACAAAAAGACTCTTGTACTCTGCATCTTCAACAAAGATTTTCTGCAATTCTGCTTTTAACTCTCTGGTAAGAAGATGTGTGGTGTCGATAACATAATCTGCCTCATCCCTCAGGAAGCCAATTGACTCTCTCTCCTCCTGGATACCAGCTGCAATTCTTTCTCGACCAGACAATGGATGATTTCGTCTTGTCTCCTTGTATCTTTTTATAAGAACTTCATCCTCAGCATCAAGAAATAGTATAGAAAACCTCTTTTTTTCACTATCGAGTTCTTGCAATATATCCGGCAAAAGCTTCATCGCTCTGCCATTGCGGACATCAATTCCGACTACAATTTTCTGTTCAAAGGTGCCGCTGTCAGCCAATTCTATGAATGACCTGAGTAATTGTACAGGCAAATTATCAACACAATAATACCCCATATCCTCAAGCATTTTAAAAGCTGTATTTTTTCCTGCACCTGACATTCCAGTGAGAATTAATAGCTTCAATTGATATTCCTCCCGATAATCCGTACCTCTGGAGTAAGATGAACTCCAAATTTATCATAAACCTTTGCGTCTACATCCCTCATAAGCTGTAAAACGTCTGCGGCGCTGGCCTCCGATTTGTTAATTACAAATCCGCAATGTTTTTCTGAAACCTGCGCGCCTCCTACAGTATAGCCTCTAAGTCCTGTATCATCAATAAGTTTTCCTGCAAAATATCCCTCGGGGCGCTTAAAAGTAGAGCCTGCGCTTGGGAAATTAAGAGGTTGTTTTTCAATTCTTTTTTGCTTTATATCATCAATGGTAGCCTTAATCTGCTCCTTATCTCCAGGAACAAGTTTAATTCTAGCCTTCAAAACTATTGCTGGCTTTTCCATCAAAGCAGAATGTCTGTAGGATAAATCAAGCTGATCCACTGCCATTGTCTCAACCTGACCCTGTTCTGTAAGGATCTCTACATCAATAAGAACATCCTTTATTTCTCCACCATAGGCTCCTGCATTCATATAAACTGCTCCGCCTATGGAACCTGGAATGCCTGAGGCAAACTCCAATCCAGTAAGACTAGCCTCAGTAGCCTTTGAAGCCACTGACGAAAGCATTGCTCCAGCCTCAACAGTCAGTGTATCTCCTTCAACAATGATGTCACTGGCGTTTTTTCCAAAGGAAACGACTACGCCCTCGATTCCATCATCAGAGACTAAAAGATTACTTCCATTGCCTATTACCATAAATGGGACATTCTTTTCCCTCAATAACGCAATAAGAGGAACCATCGATGTAACTGATGGCTCCACATATATATCTGCAGGACCGCCTATTCTAAAGGTCGTGTGCTTCTTCATTGGCTCGTCCAGAAGAAACTCAAGCTCTGGAAAGCGCTCCTGCAATTCCTTATAAATGTCTGTTTTAGATAAACTATTACGCATACTTAATAAATGCCTCGTATCCTAACAATGCTTCGTATAAATCTACCTTAGAAATAATCTCGCAAGGAGCGTGCATTGAAAGAACTGCCACACCTGAGTCAATTACCTGCATATTGTAATTGCCCATGATGTATGCGATTGTTCCACCGCCGCCCTGGTCAACCTTTCCAAGCTCTGCTGTCTGCCAGCATACCTTGTCCTTGTCCATTATAGCTCTAATCTCGCCAACATATTCAGCGCTGGCATCGTTTGAACCACTCTTACCTCTGGCACCTGTATATTTGTTAAATACAAGACCTCTTCCAAGATAAGCTGAATTGTTCTTTTCAAAAGCAGATGCGTAGGTAGGGTCAAATGCTGCAGAAACATCTGATGAAAGTACCTTGCAATTTGTGAGAGCACGGCGAAGCTTAAGCTCTGAGTAATCTCCCACAAGATTATATACCTCAGCTAATGTATTTTCAAAGAACTTTGACTGCATACCTGTAGCGCCAACAGAACCGATTTCTTCCTTATCTACTAAAAGTGCACATGCTGTCTTTTTAAGCTTCTTAGTGGTGTTGAGAAGTGCCATAAATGATGGGTAAGCACATACTCTGTCGTCGTGACCATAACCTAAAATCATTGAACGGTCTAAGCCGAAATCTCTGGCCTCACCAGCAGGAACCACCTCAATTTCAGCAGAAATGAAATCTTCTTCCTCAATGTCATATTTTTCTTTGAGAAGCTTAAGTACGTTATTCTTTACAGCATCCTTTTCTTTTTTGCCCTTTTTATCAAAGCCTGGGATGCTTCCAATAATAACATTAAGGTCCTCGCCTTCGATTACCTTTGCGCCCTTTTTATCGAGCTGGTCAGCAGAAAGGTGAATGAGAAGATCTGAGATTCCAAATACTGGATCTGCTGGATCCTCACCCACATTTACCTTAACAACCTCACCGTTTTTCTTTACAAGTACGCCGTGGAGAGCAAGTGGAATTGTAACCCACTGATACTTCTTGATACCACCGTAGTAATGTGTGTCAAGAATAGCCATATCAGCATCCTCATATAATGGGTTCTGCTTCAAATCCATACGTGGGCTGTCGATATGTGCGCCAAGAATATTCAGGCCAGCCTCAATAGGCTCTGTTCCGATATTGAACATAGCAAGCATCTTGCCCTTATTGGCAGCGTAAACTCTATCGCCTGCCTTAAGCTTTTTGCCCTTTGCAATGGCCTCCTCAAGGTCAATATAGCCAGCGGCCTTTGCCTTTTCAACGAAGAAATCTAGGCATTCTCTCTCAGTCTTGCAGGCTGAAAGGAACTGTCTGTAGTCTTCTCCAAAATCCATTACCTTTTTTAAATCATTATCTGAAGTATACTTACTCCAAGCGTTAATACGTTCCATTAAAATAACTCCTAGTTCTTTTATTGATTTTCATTTATGTTGTTCTGCACTCTGCGGTAAAGCTCCTCTGCAGCGTTGTAGCCCATCTTCTTCTGACGATGGTTAACGGCAGCAGCCTCACAAATAATTGCAAGATTTCGACCTGGTCGAATAGGGAGTGAGTGGCAGGTAACATCTATACCTAAAATGTTCATGTACTCATCTGTCATACCAAGGCGGTCATATTCCTTTTCCTTGCTCCAATCCTCAAGCTTGATAACAAGGTCAATTCTCTGCTCATCCTTAACAGCCTCAACACCGTAAAGAGACTTAACATCGATGATGCCGATGCCTCGAAGCTCGATAAGATACTGAGTAATTGATGGTGCACGACCATATAAGCGTTCGTTATTAGGACGACGAATTTCCACAACGTCATCCGAAACAAGACGGTGACCACGTCTGATAAGCTCAAGAGCAGCCTCTGACTTACCGATTCCAGACTCACCTGTAATCAAAAGTCCCTCGCCATAAACATCAACCAATACACCGTGGATTGTGGTGTATGGTGCAAAATCCATATTAAGTGAGAAAATAAGAGCAGACATAAACTCAGATGTAGCTCTGTCAGTTCCAAGTATTGGAACATTGGCCTTTACAGCCTCCCTTAACAAAATGTCCGCAGGCTTCTCGCCTCTGCAGTAAATAATACAAGGAATGTCGTAAGAGAAAAGCTTGTCAAAGCTCTCTGCCTTTTCCTCATCCGTCTTTTTAGCAATATAGGCAACCTCTACATTTCCTATTACCTGAATACGCTTAGGCTCAAAGTGCTCATAAAATCCATGAAGCTGAAGAGCAGGTCGATTTACATCGGCGACGGTAACATGCACCTCCTCCAGATTTAATTCTGGTGTGTAATTGGTAAGATTAAATCTCTCTTGAATCGTTGCTACTGTTACAAATTTAGTAGTTGCCATATAAAAAACCTCCATTAATTATTTACACTATAATGCAATATTAATGATACTTCATTTTTGTGATAATTCCTAGTGGTGAAAGTAGTTGTAAAGATTCTCTGCGGCCTCTTTAGTCATACCCTCTGTCTCAGCCAAATCCTCCAAAGATGCCTCTGCCATTTTTTCAGCAGACACATACTTTTTCATCAAAGCCTTTCTGCGCTTTGGGCCAATTCCCGGAATATCATCCAAAAAGCTCTTTACCTGGCCCTTACTTCTCAGACTTCGGTGGTATTCAATTGCAAATCTATGGGCCTCATCCTGAAGTCTGGTGATAAGCTTGAATCCCTCTGAGTGAGTATCTATAGGCAATTCCTGGTCTCTGAAATAAAGCCCTCTGGTACGGTGACGGTCGTCCTTTACCATACCTGCAATAGGTATGTGAAGTCCCAACTCAGCCATAACCTGCTCGGCAATGTGCACCTGACCTTTTCCACCGTCCATCATGATTACATCTGGAAATTTGGTGAAGCTATCCTCGATAACTCCTCCATTCTCTTCCAGTTCCTCAAGACCATGTGAAAAACGCCTTGTAAGGACCTCGTGCATTGAAGCGTAATCATTTGGACCCTCAACAGTTTTAATCTTGAATTTGCGGTAATCTGAGCGCTTAGGCTTGCCTTTTTCAAAGACAACCATTGAACCAACTGACTGAAATCCAGAAATATTGGAAATATCAAAAGCCTCCATACGGCTGGCTCCTGGTATTCCAAGAATATCTGCCAGCTCCTTCATGGCACCAATGGTTCGTCCCTCTTCCTTTTTGATTTTTTCTCTATCCTGGTCAAGAACCATCTGAGCATTTTTTGCGGCAAGCTCTACTAATTTTTCCTTTGCTCCTCGCTTTGGTGTGCGAATATAAACTCTGGCGTTTTTCTTATTAGAAAGCCAATCCTCAATAAGCTGTGCTTCCTCCAAATCATATTGGACAAAAACCTCTCTTGGAATAAATGGCGTACCAGTGTAGTAATCTTTAAGGAAATATTGAAGCAGCTCCTCATCCGTATCATCCACTCGCACATTAATGAAAAAGTGCTCTCGTCCAATCATCTTTCCACCACGTATGAAGAACACTTGCACAACAGCATCTTCCGATGCCTTTGCCATGGCAATAATATCTCTGTCCTCACCATCAAGCTGGGTAGCCTTTTGTCTACCAGCGCAGGCCTTTACAGACTCAATCAAATCTCGATAGAGGGCAGCTTTTTCAAAATCCAGCTCTTCAGAAGCTGCAAGCATTTTTTCCTCTAAATCCTTTAATGTATCGTAATAATCTCCATCTAAAAAGGCGATTACCTTATCCACATTCTGGCGGTATTCTTCCTGGGAAACATTTCCCTGGCAAGGCCCCAGGCACTGACCAATATGATAGTTAAGGCATGGTCTGTTTTTTCCAAAATTCTCTGGAAGTTTTTGAGCGCAGGTTCGAATCTTGTATAGCTTTTGAACCAGCTCGATAGTATCGTGCACAGCACCTGCTGATGTAAATGGACCAAAGAACTTGCTACCATTCTTTTTTAAACGACGCGAAAAAAGCACCCTCGGATATGCTTCTGTAAGGGTGACTTCAATGTATGGGTAGGTCTTATCGTCACGAAGCATCGTGTTGTACTTCGGGCGATATTCCTTTATTAAATTACATTCTAAAATGAGAGCCTCAAGCTCCGAATCGGTCACTATAAATTCAAAATAATCTATATTGGCAACCATCTGTTTTTTCTTCAGGCCCTCGTCATGGCTAGGCTGAAAATACTGACGTACTCGATTCTTTAGGGAACGAGCTTTACCAACATAGATTATCTCATCATTACTACCGTGCATTAGATAAACTCCCGGTTGATCCGGGAGTTTACTTAAATCTTGTTCTGTTACCATAATTTATTCATCAAAAATGTTATCTGTAACTACATTGTTAGGATCCTCTTCATCCTCGAAGATACTCTTCTCTGCTGGAGTCTCATCCTTCTTTTCATCAGGATCAGGAAGCCCCTTAATCTCTCTGAAAATCTTCATAAACTCTTTACCAGTAATGGTCTCGTGCTCGAAGAGGTAATCTGAAATCTTGTCCAGACTCTCCATATTCTCTGAAAGAAGCTCCTTAGCCTTTGCATAAGCATCGGTAATCATCTTGAGAACTTCATCATCAATCTGACCTGCTGTGTTCTCACCACAGATAAGGGATGCTCTACCATCAAGGTACTGGCTCTCAACAGTGGCAAGTCCCATCATACCAAACTTCTCAGACATACCGAAACGAGTAACCATTGCTCTGGCAATCTTTGTAGCCTGCTCGATATCGTTGGCTGCACCAGAGGTGTATGAACCAAACTTGATATCCTCGGCTGCACGACCACCCATATAGGTGACAATCTTTGCAATAAGCTCATCCTTTGTCTCAAGGAATTTCTCCTCCTCAGGAGTCTGGAGTGTGTATCCCAAAGCACCCATGGTACGAGGAACGATTGTAATCTTCTGAACTGGCTCTGCATCCTTCTGAAGAGCTGAAACAAGAGCGTGTCCAACCTCGTGGTAAGAAACGATTTTACGTTCCTTCTCGCTCATGGCTCTGTCCTTCTTTTCCTTACCACCTACAGCAACAAGCTCAAATGCCTCAAATAAATCTTTTTGAGTAACATACTGTCTCTTTGCCTTTACTGCAAGGATAGCTGCTTCGTTGATAATGTTTGCAAGGTCAGAACCTACCAAACCAACTGAAGCAAGTGCAAGTGCATCCAAATCAACTGACTCATCCATCTTAACATCCTTGGCGTGAACCTTGAGGATTTCAAGACGACCCTTCTGATCTGGTCTGTCTACAATAATACGTCTGTCGAAACGTCCTGGACGAAGAAGCGCTTTATCAAGAACCTCTGGACGGTTAGTAGCTGCAAGGATAAGAAGACCCTTGTTTGAATCAAAACCATCCATCTCTGAAAGAAGCTGATTAAGTGTCTGCTCACGCTCGTCGTTACCGCCACCATAGTGAGCATCACGGCTCTTACCGATGGCATCAATCTCGTCGATGAATACGATACAAGGCGCCACCTTCTGTGCTTCCTTGAAAAGGTCACGTACACGAGAAGCACCAACACCGACGAACATCTCTACGAAATCTGAACCTGCAAGTGAGAAGAAAGGAACTCCTGCCTCACCGGCAACTGCCTTTGCAAGAAGTGTCTTACCTGTTCCTGGAGGGCCTACTAAAAGAGCTCCCTTTGGAAGCTTGGCACCAATTTCTGTATATTTCTTAGGATTGTGTAGGAAATCAACCATTTCCTGAACAGATTCCTTTGCCTCGTCCTGTCCTGCAACATCCTTGAAGGTTACGCCTGTAGCCTTCTCCATATTGTAAAGCTTAGCATTGGACTTTCCTACGCCCATTGGGCCACCGCCCATTTTCTTCATAAGGAAGCCAAGTACTACCCAAAGAAGAACTAATGGAAGTATGAATGAAAGGATGTTGTAAATGATGGCAGCTGTAGAATCAGCTATAGTGCCCTCATATTTAATCCCGTGCTTATCAAGCTTGTCCAGCAGGTCATCATCCCTCAGATAGGCCGTGTACAGGGTGATCTTTGTAGGCTGCCCTGCCGCCTCATAAATCTGCTGAAGCTTAGCATCATCGGGGGTAGTTCCTGAATAGGTAACGCCTTCCTTTAAAGTGATATTAATCACATCATCCTTAAAGTTTACCTCAGAGACCTTGTCCTCTTCAATCAACTGCAGGAACTCTGTGTAGCTAATCTCCTGGTTAGTAGAAGCACTAGCCCCTTTATACATCATGCTTGTAAAGAAAAGTGCGATAAGTACCAAAATACCTAATGTATAAAACGGCTGACGATTATTCTTTTTATCTCCACCATTCTGGTTGTTATTATGTTCGTTCACATCTGCCTCCGCTTTGTATTCTAAAATGTTCTACTCTAATTTATCATAAATGGAGGTAAAAGTGTCGATTTTAATAAATTTTTAATACAAATAAATAGCGCACCATCTTTATATAAATGGTGCGCTGTAATTATTTAGATAAAATCTCTGTATCGTTTGTAAATTCAGTTCCTGATACCTCTTCGAACTTGTGGAGCAAGTCCTCAATAGAAAGATGTTTCTTCTCTTCTCCGCTGATATTCAGGATTACACGACCTTCATTCATCATGATTAAGCGGTTACCATAGTTGATAGCGTCACGCATGTTATGTGTAACCATCATGGCTGTAAGTCCGTGCTCTTTGATAAGCATATCTGTAATTTCTAGGACCTTTGCTGCTGTCTTTGGATCAAGGGCAGCTGTGTGCTCATCTAATAAAAGAAGCTTAGGTTTTTGGATTGTAGCCATCAAAAGTGTAAGCGCCTGGCGCTGTCCACCTGAAAGCAAGCCTACCTTTGCTGTAAGACGGTCCTCAAGACCCAAATCAAGCTCTTTAAGCATCTCATGGTACTTTGCCTTCTCATCCTTGGTTACGCCCCAGCTAAGGCCTCTAAACTTGCCTCTACGGGCTGCCAAAGCCATATTCTCGTCTATCTGCATATTTGCAGCTGTTCCAGTCATTGGATCCTGGAATACACGGCCCAAATATTTTGCACGCTTGTGCTCTGGTAAACCTGTAACATCAATACCGTCAATTGTGATGCTTCCGCCATCAACTGGCCAAACACCTGCTACAGCATTTAAAAATGTTGATTTTCCTGCTCCGTTACCACCGATAACTGTGCAAAACTCTCCCTCTTCAAGATTGAGAGTAGCTCCTGCCAAAGCAACCTTTTCATTTATAGTGCCAGGATTGAAGGTTTTCTGAAGATTAAAAGCATTAAGCATTTGCCTTACCTCCTCTCTTAGCTGCCTTTCTAAATGAACTGTTGTGCTTATTTTTTAAATAAGGAACGGCAAGGAAAATTGCAACTATAATTGCTGTAAACAGCTTCATATCGTTTGCTGGCATCTTGAGCCATAATACGATTGCGATAAACAAGTAATAAAGAATTCCACCAAATACTACAAATGCAAGTGTAAGCATAAAGTTACTTTTCTTTTTAAATAGGGCATTGCAGATTACATCGCCAATGATGATAGCAGCAAGACCGATAACGATTGCACCACGACCCATATTTACGTCTGCGTTACCGTTAAACTGAGCTGAAAGGGCACCAGCAAAAGCAACGATAGCATTTGACATAACAAGTCCAAGTGCCTTCATAAGGTTTACATTGATACCCTGCGCCTTTGTCATGGATGGATTTGTACCTGTAGCACGAATTGCAGAACCCATTTCTGTTCCAAAGAACCAGTACATAATGCAAATAACAATTACAGCCATCACAAAAACTGTAGCCAATGCATCAGTCTTGTATCTCAAAGAAATTGCCAGATTGTACTTGTCTACCGAAATTGGTGTATTTGGCTGATTGTTTGTAATTCTAAGATTAATAGAATATAAAGCCAATTGAGTAAGAATTCCCGCAAGAATGTCAGGAATACCAAGTAATGTGTGAAGCACACCAGTAATTAGACCTGCTAATGCACCTGCCACAAAAGCTAAAACTACGGCCAAAACCCAAGAGTGTCCTGAGATAATAACCATGGCTGCAACTGCGCCACCTGTAGCAAAAGAACCATCAACTGACAAATCTGCGAAATTTAATAATTTAAAAGTAATAAAAATGCCGAGAGCCATAATGCCATAAATAATACCCTGAGCGGCTGTTCCCGGCAAACCTGCTAATAGTGTTTCTATTCCCATTTTTAACTCCAAAGAGCAAGGTCAAAAATGACCTTGCCCAAAATTTTCTTATTTTTTAATTAATACTTATTCCATCTCAATTGCTGTATAGTCATCTGGAATTGTGATTCCAAGCTGCTCTGCAATAGTAGGATTGTATTCCTTTGTAAATTCTGAAGCATACTGAATGTCCATTGTTGCTGGGTCAGCGCCATTTGCAAGAATGTCGTATGCCATAAGGCCTGCAGCATATCCAATGTCATAATATGAAATTGAAAGTGTGACGATACCACAACCCTTGCAGAGTCCTTCCTCACCTGCTACGATAGGAACCTTTGCTGTTATAGCTACGTTATTGATTGTCTCTGCACAGTTAGCAGCTACGTTGTCTGTAGGAACATAAAGCACATCGCTTGATGAGCATGCAGACTGTACAACTGTAGCGACATCACTAGAATCTGAGAAAGTGTAGGCTGTTACGTTGTAGCCATAACCCTCAAGATATTCTGTCATCTTCTTTGCCTGATATAAAGAGTTATCCTCACCAGAACAATAAATTAAGCCAACCTCTTTTGCATCAGGGAAAAGCTCGTTAAGCATTTCTGCCTGACCATCAAGTGGTGCTAAATCAGAAGTACCTGTTACGTTTACTCCTGTTGCGCCATTCCAATCTGAAATATCAAGTGCTGTTGCGTAATCAGTGATAGATGTTGCAACGATAGGTATTGTGCTTGTAGCTGTCTCACTAGCCTGTAATGCTGGAGTAGCATTTGCCATAATCAAATCAACATTGTCTGAAACAAATGAATTTGCAATTGTAGCACATGTTGAATTGTCACCAGAAGCGTTCTCGATAGTAACTGTGACACTATCTCCAAGCTTGTCCTTAAGTGCCTTCTCAAAACCTTCTGTGGCTGCATCCAAAGCTGGGTGCTGAACTAACTGAATAACCCCAACATTATAAGTTTTAGCCTCATCGCTTACCACTGTCTCCTCTGCTGCTGGCTCAGGAGCACTATCAGCCTCTTTCTGTGCTGCAGAATCTGTTCCACAAGCAACTAAAGAAAGTGTTAAAGCAGACGCCATGATTACACTAAGTAATTTCTTCATACAACTCTCCTCCTAGTCTTTATTCATGGTGTACACTTTAGCACTTTTATCCGCTAAAGTCAATTGATAAATAAAAATCCCAGGGATAAACCCTGGGATAATTGAAAGTTCTATAATTATTATACTAACTCAAGAACAACTTCCATAGCTGCATCGCCCTTACGTGGTCCGATCTTAACGATACGTGTGTAACCACCCTTGCGATCAACGTACTTTGGAGCAA
>JAEEGL014495680.1_pt1 | contig 13547 bp, 7 predicted proteins | sample 9134231 | NCBI WGS metagenome assembly JAEEGL01 (sample SAMN16246548, study PRJNA631951) | gut metagenome | biome: gut microbiome; feature: rumen; material: fiber-attached | host: Bos | place: Iran: Karaj | collected 2018-10
CTTTGTTCAGGATATAATTACTCGCAAGAGCATGAAGAATGAGGAACAGCTACCCAAATACTATGTAAACAACTGCCACCCGGCCATCATTGATCGCACAACCTTCCAGAAGGTTCAGGAGGAGATCGCACGGCGCTCCAGCAAGAAAAAGACCTCCGCAAAGGCAAAAACGGAACTAGGCAAGTATAGCGGGAAATACGCCCTCAGCGAATTGCTGGTATGCGGCGAATGCGGCAGCCCCTACCGCAGACAGACCTATATGCCAAAGGGCGACGAGTATTATGTGTGGCGCTGCCTGAATCGGCTGGAAAACGGGAAGCGCATCTGCAAGCACTCCCCGACCTTTCGAGAGGAGGATATCCAAGACGCAGTTGTCGCAGCGATGAATGAGCAGCTTGACCGACAGAGAGCGAAAGAGGCTCTAAAACAGAGTCTCTTCACAGCGTTGGCCGCCAATGAACCGGATATGTCGCTCCCTGTCGTAGAGAGTCAGATCAAGGGACTGCAAGAACGGCAGATCGAGTTGATTGGGCTCGCGACAGCGGTGGGAGCGAAGTTTGAGGACTATGACGAAGAGATCGGTCGCGTCAACGGGGAGAAGTTGAGGTTGCTGGTGATCAGGGCGGAGCTGGAAACTGCCCAGCAGGGCAGCGCCGCCTTCGATCATCGCATGGAGGAGATCGACGCGGCGCTTGCGTTGGACAGCGGTATGATCAAGGAATACGACGATATCCGGACAAGGCAGCTCATCAGCAACATCAAGGTGCTGGACAAGGATCGCCTGCTCATCCGGTTCAGGGACGGGACAGAGTCCGTGCAGACTGTGTGAGGGAGGAACAATTGGGATTCAGAAAGGGAGACCAAAACAATCGCATGATTGATGGATAACAAGCGCTGTTTTCTGAAAGAGAGATTTTTTCTGTCGAAAAGTGTCCTGAAATGGCCTTCTCAAGACATTATTGAATACAGGGAGGAGTACATTGACCGACGCAACAGTTTATAGGCAAGAAAGCATCATTCTGTTATTCCAGCATACAGAGGAGAGTTGCGGCCAGCAGTATACAACACGAGTTGTTTTGAATCCGCACTATTACGAATTACAATGCACCGCCGCGTCCCGTCGGGAAGTGTGATTGCCAATTCCTTGTATTCTTGATAAATCCAATGTGGTATTGATATGTCTTGGCATATGCAGCTAAACAGACTTGGAGCTACTGATAATACTGCCGCCGCACTGTATTCGGAAGGCTTTCTGCAAGCCTTTTTCTGTTCTGATGAGAGCTTCTCTAAATCATTCCAAGACGTGCCCTGAGACACTTTAAATAAATAACAAATGGCCATCAGCCCCTCCTTGATTTCCGGTATGCTATATGATATCATAAAACTGATTTATTATAACCAGCGGAGAGGCTATTTGCATGACAAAAAAGATGTACTATATAGATTTATTTGCTGGTTGTGGAGGCTTGTCGACCGGGCTGCAAAATGCCGGATGGACAGGCCTATTTGCCATTGAAAAGAATTCGGATGCATTTTCCACGTTAAAGTTCAATTTAATAAAAGATAAAAACCATTTTTGCTGGCCGTCTTGGTTGCCAATTAAAGAATGCGATATTAACGAGTTGCTGAAGGTGCATAGAGAGAGTCTGAATACTCTCTCGGGAAAGGTTGATCTGGTCGCAGGAGGCCCTCCCTGCCAAGGATTCTCAATGGCAGGGAAAAGGAATAAGGATGATCAGAGAAACAAACTTGTTAAGTCATATATAAGAATGATTAGAATAATTCGCCCGAAGGCCATCATGTTTGAAAATGTTTATGGTTTCACCATACATTTTAAAGGGAAAAAAGGTACCAAACAGTACTCGTCTTATGTAGAACGGGCTTTAAAGCGAATGGGATACCATGTGAAACACAAGATGGTAGATATCTCTGAATACGGAGTACCACAGAAACGAATTAGATTTATACTTATTGCACTTCAAGAGGGAGATCCCCAAATAGTATTTGAATTACTTGACAGTAAACGTGATTCGTTTTGCAAAAAAAAGGGCATAGCTCAGATCACGACTGTTAATGAGGCTATTGGGGATCTAGAAAAACGATTTGGTACTTGTCCCTCTCCAGATACGAAAGGATTTGAAGCAGGGGTGTATGGCCCGGCAGAATCCGGCTATCAGAAAATGCTTCGAGATGGACTTGAGGGCACAGAGAAGCTTCCGGCTGATAGTCATCGGTTTGTCAACCATCGCGAGGGAACAATAAAACTTCACACTGACCTATTAGAAAAAGCACCAAGAGGTAAAAGAATAACCCCAGAAGATCATTATGTTGAAAACTTGAACAGACGAGGTGTCACAGTTCTTGATCCAAATGCGCAAGCACCGACAGTTACTTCAATCCCTGACGAGATCGTTCACTATTCTGAGCCTCGGATACTTACTGTAAGAGAGTGTGCTCGTCTACAGAGCTTTCCGGATTGGTTCCAGTTCAAAGGTAAATATACATCTGGAGGAATGAGCAGAAAGCATGAAGTGCCGCGTTATACCCAAGTTGGAAATGCAGTTCCCCCTTTGTTTGCCGAACAGATAGGAATAGCTCTCAGGGAGGTGCTAGTTAGTGGCAACAAAACAGGAAAACCTAACGTTTCGCATTAGTGCGGGATTGAAGAATCTAATAGGCCGTGATCTAATTAGCGATAAGTATATTGCAATCTTTGAGCTGGTTAAGAATGCATATGATGCTGATTCGACTAAGGTAGATGTTTCTTTCAATCTGGGTGAAGCTGGAATATCTCAGATAGTCATCTCTGACAATGGTTCAGGAATGTCCTATGATGATATTATCAATAAATGGCTGTTTGTCGCATATTCAGAAAAAAAGCCGCAGAATCGTAGCCGAAAAAGCTATCGTGATGCTATTCGGCGTGAAGCTGCAGGCGCTAAAGGCGTAGGCCGGTTTTCATGTGATCGCTTAGGGTCAGCTTTGACTATGATAACAAAAACGGCTTCTGAGCCTATGGCGAATCGCATTGATATCGATTGGAATATTTTCGAAGCTGATGATTCTCAAGAATTCATTAGTATTCCGGTCAAGTATAGCACAGAATCAACCTTGCCAAGTGATTTCCATTGTGGAACAACTCTTATCGTTGACAATCTGCGAGAGGAGTGGAAAAGGGAAGACCTACTGAAGCTAAAGCGTTCACTTATGAAGCTTATCAGCCCTGATGCTGATATGGGCAATCTTCCTTTTGAAATTGAGTTAATAGTTCCGTCAGAGCGAGATAAAGATAGTAAGGTGTTGGACAAACCTGGCGTAAATCTGGACAGAGATATTGTCAACGGGATTGTCCACAATGACATTTTAGAGAAATTGAATATCAAAACCACAAGTATTCTGGTTGAGGTATCACCAGATGGAAAAGAAATCACCAGCGTTCTGACAGATAGAGGAAAGTATATTTTTAAAATCGTAGAAAAGAACCGCCAGTATCCATACCTCAAAGATATTAGCATAGTAGTGTTTTATCTAAACCAGAGTGCAAAGCTGAGTTTTACTCGTCAAATGGGAGGGGTAACCCCCAAGAGTTATGGCTCAATATTCATCTATAAAAATGGATTCAGGATTAATCCTTATGGTGAACCAGGGGAGGATTTTTTCAATATTGATCAGAGAAAAGCGCAAGGATGGCGACGGTTTTTGGGAACACGTGAACTGATGGGCAGGATTTCTATAAAAGGAGATAATGAACAATTTGTTGAGACAACCAGTCGTGCCCACGGATTCATTCAAACTCCGGCTGTTGAAATGCTTGAAGCACTTTTCCTTGACAAAGTTATCAAGGTATTGGAAAAGTATGTAGTAAATATGATTAACTGGGGGGAACCGCTAAAGAATAATCCAGATCATGCAATTGCACCGGATGAGATTGGCGAACAAATAATCACTCAACTGATTGCAAAGACGGATTCTAATGACATAATCAGTTTAGACTATAATGAGGAACTCTTGACATCCCCGCAGAAGGAATTGTCTAGCGATACTCTGATAGGATCAATAAAGAAAATCGAAAGCATAGCCCAACAAACGGGGAATGCAAATCTTGGGACCCTTGCTTTGTCGTTAAAAAAACGAGCAGAATACATCGCCAAAGAGAACCAGGGATTATTAAACGAGAATGCTGCTAAAGCAAGAGAACTTGATCTTGCGAAAAAGGAAAACTCAGCAAGACAGCGCCAAGTATTCTTTTTAGAAGGCGTCAAGAATCAAACAGCAGCAAATCTAGTCAATGGTTTTCATTCGGTATATACGCTAACAGATGCAGCGAGAGGCAACTTAGAGTTCCTAAGAGAACAATTATCATCGGTCAGTTTTGAGAACAAAGAATTGATCCTTTCAATAATCGGACAAATACACAAGTCAAATGAAAAAGCTCACAAGATTGCGGAATTTGCCATTCATGGGAATCAAACGCTAAAGCTAAAGGGTAGCAATAGTATTTATGATTTTATAAGTCAATATCTATCTACAAGTTTTATAAATAAGAAGTTTCTTAAGTTCGATATCCCACAGGAGACCCAGCCATTTAACTGTAAGTTTGATTCCGCCTCTATCGCCGTGATTATTGATAATATTATAAGCAACTCGATAAAAGCAGGAGCATCGCTGTTGAGCGTCACATTTACAGAAACTAACAAGCATGTCGTAATCGCTTTTAGCGATAATGGAGTTGGCTTAGCTAAAGGTGTGGATGTCGAAAAACTGTTTGAATATGGATATTCATCGAATGCGACAAAGACAGGTTTTGGGATTGGGCTATACCACATTAGACAACTAGTAACTGAGATGAGAGGATCTGTTGAAATTGACGATTCTTTTAACGATGGGTTCAGACTGGTGGTGAAACTAAGAAAATGAATGTGTCGTTTAAGATTTTATGGTTTGAAGATGAACCAAACTGGGCTGGCATGGAAAAAATGAGGATTATAAACATCCTCAAGGAACATGAACTAAAGCCAATTATTGATATGAAAACTGGAGAAGATTTTGATATTCGTGAAATTCAAGGAAACGAATATGATCTTATTCTAGTTGATTATATGCTAGAAGACGATACAAAGGGCGACGAAATAGTTTCTGCGATTCGTCAGAACAGCATTTTGACTGATGTATTATTCTATTCTTCTCAAGAGCAGGACATGATTAATGCAATTGCTAACAAGTTTCCGGCTATAGACGGTGTGTACTTTACTCAACGCGACTACACAGTATTCACTGAAAAAGCTAAGAGTTTAATTAGTAAAATCGTCCGAAGGTCTGAAGACATAGTTAATCTGCGAGGCTTTGTTTTAGATAATACGAGTGAGTTTGAACTTAGAATCAAAGAAATACTTAACTTTTGCTGGGAGAAATTCGGTGTAAGCGAACGTCGGCAATTGGAGGATAAACTATATTTACTACTTGACAGTAAATTGCTTCAAATAAAAGAGAAAATCGAGAAAACAAAAGCTGCTGAAGCGATGTTTTCAAGCGCAAATAACACTGAAGCTTTGCTGTTTATCTCAGACCGACTTTCACTTTTTCAAACGGCCATCGGCATTCTTATCAATACATATCAAATGCCGGCTTCTGCTAATGCAAATGCCTTTCACAAATTCTACTATGATAGTATTGGGACATACCGAAATAAACTTGGACATTTAAAACTGGGAGATACGAATATCATGATAAATGGGGAGGAGATTTGTATTGACCAAGCATTACATCGCAGATTACGATCTAATATTGCTTTAGTCGATGAGGAACTCTCATTTATAGAGAATTATATTACCACGCAAGTATAAATGAGTGCCATTCTTTATACACACCGTCAACGACTATGATAGTGCCGATTAAGCGCCGGTATCCCTGCGATAGAAAAGACGAAACTGTGGCCAGCATTTCCTCTAGGCAATAATACGAGGAGCAATGAAAACTGCTTTTTTATAGCAATTCGATGTTATCCTTGGGAAGACGGTTTTATTAAATTAGTGTAGCTTCGACAGCTTTGAAAATCCTTGCATTCTGCGATCATTTGAGGTATAGTATTGCTTAAGCTACTGAAAGGATGTTTGCTATGTGTGTCAGGCTTTATCCAGATATCATTGTGGCTACGGAAATCGACAGTATCAGGTCTTTTGAAGGTAATCCCGATTCGGTTTTTGTTTCTATCGGCAACTGCCTGGCACATCAGAGGGCCTATGCGTCTTTCGGGATTCGCAACGCTTTTATCGGATTCGAGGGAACGGTATGGAACAAAGACGATTATACCGCCTACCTCAGAAGCCTTCCGCAGTTTTTCACACCAACGGACGAGGGTTATCGTGTGAATATGGCGGCGCTCGAAAAGAAGGCAGCAAAACAGGACAAATCGTGCTCTCAGAAAATGCCGGATGAATCTGACGGTGCTCACTACAGTTACGGCAAGCTGCTTACGCAGGGAACATATTCTCCAAAGGTTTTGAGCGCCCTTGGTCTTACCGTATAGCGATATATGTAGTTTTAGGATGGGGATGCTGGAACGGCATCCCCTTTTTCTTACGAAAGACGAGAGGAGAATCCTGAAATGGGGATCGAGGAAAACAAAAAGAAAATCTTTCAGGACGCGACACAGGGCTATATTCAAATCCCCAGCAACATGGTAAAAAACCTGATAGACACTTTCGAGATGCAACGTCTCAAAGACGTCGCGCAGACCGGAATCCGTTCGATCTACAGCGGGGCGACGCATGATCGATTCTCCCACTCTATCGGCGTTTACAGCATTGGCACGAGGATCTACAACAGCTTTAGGCAGAATCTGCTGGAGGATCTAAAAGGCTGCGGCATAGCTGATGACTATGTTTCCCATGTCACTGCCCGATTGGAGGAATATGAATACTATTACTACACTGCCTGCATCCTGCATGACATCGGTCATCCGGCTTTGTCACACACGTTCGAGTATATCTACGACAGCAGATACCTCTCTTTGAATAACGCACCCATCGACATAAACGAGGACGAGGTCAAACGCCTTTATGATACCCATTCCAAAAGGACGGCGAAGGACACCCCTCTCAAGGCCGTACTAAAGCAGGAACTGCACATCCAGTCAAACAGCATGATCCTCACGGATGAGATCCGTGCCAGCCAGCATGAGATGATGGGGGCATACCTGATTCTGACCGACGCATCAATTCAGGCGATGATCGGCAATTACTTACGCGGCTTGCTCAAGGAAGAAAACTACGACTATGCGTTTATTGCCAGCATGATCGTAGGCGCCCAGTATAAGCTGCCAGAAATTGGAACACCACCTGCTGATATGGAAAAAAACAAGAACCGGCTCGACACCAGTCTTAGGAACTGCATCATCCATCTTCTCAACGGTATGATCGACGCAGATAGCATTGACTATCTGAACCGAAACACGCATTTTGCCGGTTACTCCACCTCAAAGCTGGACGTGGTCAGGCTCTGCAACGCGTTTTCAGCGCATTTCGATCCTGATTGTTGGAGCTTTGAATCCTGCATGGAAAAGAGCGCGATGAGCGCTCTGGAGGGGTTTGTCAGCGCACGCAATTATGAACCCCGCTGGCTCTATAGCCATCATAAGATTGTCTATTATGAAGCCTTCCTCGTTAAGTATCTATATAAAAAGTGCGCTCGCTATCTCTATGCTCTTGATCAGCCAAAGTGGGATTCTTTGATTCAAAAAGTGTTCGTCAATATCGATGAGGTAAAGCGGGTGGTCATAGATCCCTATCAGGGCTTGCCCCCCCATGAACCGTTGCCATCCTGGGAGCGCTGCTTATCGGAATTCCGCTCCGCCCTGCTCTCAAAGTGTCCTGACGGTTCTGAAGGAAATGTCCGACTCATCAGCCATATTTCAAAGCTGATCAAGGGGGATCAGAAGGCTGAATTCGCAGACGAACAGAAGGAAGAATTTGAAAAAGCGGGTAACAGGCTCAGGAAAGGTATTAGTATCGCGCTTCTACGTTATTATAAAATGAGGATCCCCGCAGGTCAGGAGGCAGCCTTTGCGAAAGCGATCATGCACGAAAAAGACCGACTTCTCAAAGGCGAGAAAACTGAAACAGAAAGCTTGGATAGCGTGCGAAGAATTGCGGAAGCAGCAAAAAAATGGGCCGAATTTTGCACCTATATCCGCGAAAGCTACTATGGTTATCTTATGTCCCCTGTTGGGGAATATCGAGGCTTTTCACATCATGTTATCTGGTACAAGACCTCGGATTCAGATATTAACACCCTTTTCAAGCAGTTATATCTTCACTACAGGGAGCTTGAAGAGGAAAAACTGAGCGATGCAGAACGGGAAGTAAATGACCGTTATGACTTGTTTCAAAGCGTTCTGGAGGAATACCACACCCATCAGTACCGCCAGAGTCTTTGGAAGACCGAAGAGGAGTACGACCTCTTTTTGTCGGAAATCGAGAAACGGACCAGCTTGCCGAGAGAGATCATCAGCAGGGTCTTTATCGACTTCATAATAGAGAATGGCTTCCGCGAGGAATTCGACGATCCGGTGAGCTTTGACAAAAAGAACAAGCAGAAGTATAAGGCGGTGTACTTTAATTGGGCATCAAACCCAGCAGGTGATGATTACAAGAAAAGAGAACGCTTTAATCGGCTTTTTGCCCCCTTTGGAGCGGGGCTGGTCATCTGCATCTACGGATTTCATTACAAGGATTTTGGAAAGCTTAGAATTCGCTTCAAAACGGGTAAGGGAGCAGAGCTGGTGCCCTACTCCAATCTGGTTGGGGATACCAAAAGAGAGGATGAGTATCTGCCGTATATTTATTACACAGGAAACGACAGTGAGTTTAACGATAAAAGCGAGACAGAGTGTGCGGAAAGCCTGCGCGATCATCTGAAAAGGGAATTTATAAACTATCTTTTGGGGATGAACGAGGAAAAAGCCATGTATACGACAAGCTATCAGCCAGCAAAGGGCAAGATTATCCGGGATTCGGTTCATGGCGACATTTTTGTGCCGGATCGCTTCTTAAGGGTGATTGATTCCAAGGTGTTTCAGCGGCTTAGGCGGATCAAGCAGCTCTCCACGGCGGATTATGTGTTTCCGGAGGCTAACCATACGCGCTTTGCGCACTCACTCGGTACATTTCACATCATGACGATGATGATGGATCGAATCTGCGGACTATTTGATTACCTGCACATCGATTATTCCCAGGACGACAGAGACGTGATACTAATGGCCGCTCTATTGCACGACGTTGGACACGGCCCCTATTCGCACGCTTTTGAAAAGCTTTCCGTGAGCGGAAAGAGCCACGAGATGTGGACGCGTGAGATCATTGAAAATGATCCTGAGTTGAAGGAAATATTTGCGCTTTGTTTTGGCAGCAATTTTGCAATACGTGTCACTGACTGCCTGCAGAAGCGGGATGGGTCATCCGGCTCTGGAGCAGCTACCTTGCAGAATGTGTTTTCCGCGCTGATTAGTAGCCAGTTGGATGCTGACAGGCTCGATTATCTGATGCGCGATTCCTTCAACACAGGAGTGAAACTGGGCGTTGTTGATTTGCAGAAGATCGTCGCTTCTCTGGAGTTGACGCAGTATAACGACAGACTTTCGGTTTGTGTTTCGGAGGATGCGCTCTCCGCAGTAGAGCAATTGATCGTCGGAAGGTTTAATATGTATGATTCGGTTTATTTTTCGCCGTACAAGGCGTTCAGCGAAGAACTGATGTGCAGGATCGCAGACCGGATCAGTAAGGACCCCGATCTGTCCCCGGATTGCCTTTTCGCAAAAATCAAGCAGGAGTGTCTGTCGCTTGAGGACTATATCCGTTTGGATGACTCCGTATTCCAGAGCGAACTATATCAGTATCAGCAATGCAGCAGCGACTCCATAACCAGAGAGATGATCACCTGCTTCTTTAACCGCTGCGGGTACGAGCGCCTTCGCATTATGGACGAGAGTCCCCGTGCAAACGACTGCTTTCTCAGTGAATTGGAGACAGAACTCAACATCTGCGTGGATAACATCTATGGTATCATTAATCGGGTAGCGAATTACAGCGCCTATGACAACTCCGTTGAGAACGGAATCCTGATCGTTGGAAAAAACGGAGTGATCTCTGATTTAATGCAGCGGAGCAAGATCGTCGGGCGTTCGAAAGCTACTGCTGGAGAGGCCGGGGCGTTGTGGGACACGATCCGCTCGGTAATTTATGTGAATTATAACATTTTGCGGCAGGAAAAGGATCTTGGTGGGGAGAGCATCAATGTGGAGAAAATGAAAAAAATGGTTGATTCATATTCACTACGCAAGCATACCGAAATCGAAGAAAAATACTCCTGCGGGGAGTCCGCTGTTAAGCGGGGACGGGACGCAGAGACCATCCTCATCGATCCCCGGTTGGATCGGTACATGATAGACGGTGAGCCGGAGAGAAAGCTCCAGGAGGATGTCTACTATGACACGGAGGATTATTTCCTCGCGAAGAATGAATCCTCGTTACGGTGCAGAACACTTCCCAACGGCAGATATACCTTTACGGTGAAGCAATCTATTGATCCGAACAATCGAGAGAATGGCGGACAATTCATTCGCTCTGAATTTGAATTGGAGGCTACCTCCCCGGCATTAGATGCATCGGTTTGGGCGTTCGTATCGAAACATTTGTCAGAACTGTTCGCGCGGGAAAAGCGCGATCTGAGCCTCGGGAGCTTCAAGCCGACGATTACCGTCAGAAATGACCGCACTAGTTACAATGTGCGCCGCAAAGATTCCGATTTTTGGTGTGAGGTCAGTCTGGATGCGGTAACATATCAGCACGATTGCCAGGAACGTCAGGATTGGCAGATTGAGATCGAACTAAAAAGCCTTGCACCGATCCATCGCATTGAGTTGAAGAGCTTTGCGGAAAAATACAGAGAAGTGATCGGCGTGGCATCAAGAGATAAAGAAACGCTCTCCAAGTATGAAAAAGCATTGAACGCTTTCAGAATGAGGCAATGAGCAACCGAGGGGTATCCGATATCACATGATAGTGCTGATTGTTTTGCTGCTCATACAGCAGCAGACTGGATATTGACAACGAAGTAACCTCTGACATTATTTTAAGGCTGTTTTAGATTAGCTTATGAGCAAACTTCTGGCATTGCAAGACTAATCGAAAACGGTCCAGAAATAGATGCTTACATCGCGAATCTAATTCCTTTGGAGGGAATTGAAGTGGTAAGTAGAAATGTGCCTATCTCTCCGAAGTCGCAGGATGCAGTGGGACCTATTGACAATTTTTTACGAGTGGTTATCATCTTTAGAAACACAATAATAGAGGCTGCAGAATATGAATACAGCAGAATTCGAGAAGATGCTTTTAGAACAAGATCATCAACTTTTAAAAGCGGTTGTGCTTCCAGAACATGAGTCCTTACTGCAAACAATTCGCGCTCTATTCCCGACAACTGGCATTTTGCAGAATACGTTCTGCAATGGATTTATGACGGAGTCCGTAGAATTAATAAAACATGCCCTCTTCTTATATGAGGACGGTTACTTTGACTGTGCGTTCTATTCCTTAAGACAATCTGTGGAAATAATGAATAGCATGCTCTTGTTGTCTGACGATGAAGATCGATTAAAAGAATGGAAAGCAAAAGCGTGGTTCCCGATGGATAAGGCAGTTAAAGGCTTGCTCGAAAAAAACAATGCGGCATATTCAGAAATAAGAGCAAAAATCCCCGAGTTCTTTACGCGCTATGATGAATTACTGAAAACAGCAAACAAATACATACACAAACAAGGCTTTGACTCCTTTTATGCGTATTATGGATGGATAGGGACAAATAAAGATGCAGAAAAAGATAGGACAGATCTGTTCGTAGAATTGATGAAACATGCTATTGGTATGATTCTTATTATGGACATAGCATTAGATCCCTTGTCCTTAGCATTATCTGATCCAGAGGTGGACAGTCATATACCTTTTGATGCGATGACTGAACCAATACCCGTTAATATGTTTGAAGAATTTCTCTCAATTGAGCTTCTGAACAAAATTAAAGAAACAGATCATTACCAAACTATTAGACAGTATTTTTTGAATCAGGAAGAATTAAATGTCGCCACCTATGGAGTAAGACGTTATCAGTTTTTTGATATTCATTCATTGAAAGATATTGAAAAGCAAAAGCAGTTTTTAGATATTTATGAGGTGCTGATGCTCCGCATTTTACAGGCAGGTATTCCAGCTACTCATTTCTATACCGATTGTGATATTCTTGGATACTCGACTAGCATCACGCCCAAAAAGCATATTACACATCATAGCTCCAATCAGTTTGAAAAATATATAAGCGAAAAAGATGTGGCAAACATTCCATGGAACGAGATGTTCATTAGCATATTCAATTTTCTTGATATCCACTTTGTGATTCAGCATGATCAAGTATTAAACGACACAGATGTCAGCACGGTTGACTCCTTAATAAGTGACTTGAATAAGCAATATCAATCACTTGAAGAAGCCCGAAATTGAATCACCCTTTGCGATCTGAACCCCCTGGGTTTTGACAGCGAAGGGTAATACTCTTTTTTCCTTGGTTTCATGCGGGTTTGCGCGGCCTCGTTCCGGACTTCAAATTGAATACGGAAACCGAGATCTGAAAAGAAGAATCGTTGCGATTTGCACCCATCTGCCCAATTTGACGATTGCGCTGAAGGCACATTTTTGCTGTGTTGTTCAAGTTCTTTCCTGAGCGGTGTCTTGTATCCGTTTCTTTCTGCTTATGGGAAAATAGGAGTTTTAACCGATTGATGCAATTCATTAAAATCTCAACACTTTAGTGTTGAGATTTTAATATTACTCGTGCCGTTTCAGGGATTTCAGGTCTCATCCTTTATGTGTCCGTGCCAGGTTTTCCAAGCGAATTGCGAAAGCTGAAACGCGAGTATAGGTGAAATACGAGTGTGCCAATGCTCCCGAATTCCTCTCCGAAAACGGCTTTGACCCACAGCTGACCCACACCAGAAAAAACTGAGAATCCATGCATCAAAATCATACATCGTCAAAAGCGGCAGGAGCGCTGAACTTTTCTCAACGCTCCTGCCGCTGTTTTCTTTGTTTACTGCATCACAGACTTTGCGCCACCAGGCTGCCCATCATGTCCGCCGCTTCGGCTTGCTGGCGGCTGGTGGTGTGGGTATAGGTGCGCAGGGTGAAGCCAGCGTCGTAGTGGCCCAGCATCCCGCTGACGGTCTTGATGTCCACCCCATTCTGCAGCATCATGGTCGCCGCCGTATGCCGCATATCGTGCAGCCGAATGTGCTTCAGGCCAGCTCCTTTGAGAATCTTTTCATGCAGACTGTTTACGGTGTCCGGGTAGTACATCCCGCCGGTCACAGGGGAGGGGAACATATAGGGATTGTCCGGGTGCTTGGCGTGTTCTTCCTCCAGCAGCCGGATCACCTCCTTGGAGACGGAGAGGGTGCGGACGGAGGTTTCCGTCTTGGGCCTTGTCACCCTGACCCCGCC
>JAEEGL015119882.1_pt1 | contig 13547 bp, 13 predicted proteins | sample 9134231 | NCBI WGS metagenome assembly JAEEGL01 (sample SAMN16246548, study PRJNA631951) | gut metagenome | biome: gut microbiome; feature: rumen; material: fiber-attached | host: Bos | place: Iran: Karaj | collected 2018-10
ACAATGGTTGTCTCACTACATGCGTTGAGCGCACAAAGATAGCACGCCTGGACAACGGACAGGTAGCTTATCGTGCTGACAACAAGGACGATGGCGAATGGGTAGGCATAGAAGACAATGCTCCCGTATCTATGAACATGTGGGGATTCACACCTGATTATTTCAAGTATAGCGAGGAGTATTTCAAGGAATTCCTTTCTGATCCCGCCAACATCTCAAACCTGAAGTCTGAATTCTTCATCCCCCTGATGGTCAACAAACTCATCAATGAGGGAACTGCGACCTGCAAGGTGCTTGACACCACCAGCAAATGGTTCGGAGTAACATACTCGGAAGACCGTCCTGACACTGTGGCACGCATAGCTAAACTCGTTGAAGAAGGCGTTTATCCCAACAAGCTCTTTTGAGAATGGGAATAGAACTGTTAACAGACAATGAGGTAGCCCGACTGCGCTCCCTCATTGTCTCTGTTAGAAACGTCGTCATCATCTGTCATGTCAATGCTGATGGAGATGCACTGGGATCTAGTCTCGCATGGGCTGAATACTTGCAGCAACAAGGCAAGAGCGTACATGTCATAGCACCTGACCAGTATCCAGACTTCCTGCATTGGATGCCTGGACAGATGAGTATCATCCGCTATGACAAGAAAAGCGACGAGGCAAAGGCTCTCATTCAGGAGAGTGACCTCATCTGCATACTTGATCTCAATGTACTTTCACGAGCAGGAGCAGAACTGGAGTCTATACTACAGAAGGCTGATAAGCCTACCCTGCTCATAGATCATCACCTCAACCCCTCTGTCAAGGCGGTGCAGAGTGTCTCGTTTCCAAAACTCTCAAGCACCAGTGAGATTGTCTTTCGCTTAATACACCAGCTGGGCGACTATGAAAATATGACGCGCAGCATGGCAACAAACATCTACTGCGGCATGATGACCGACACGGGAGGTTTCACCTACAATAGCAACCAACCGGAGATATATACCATCATATCCATGCTCTTGGCAAAAGGTATAGACAAAGACAAAATCTATCGCAACATCTATCATGTCTTCAGCATAGACCGTCTGCGCCTTACGGGGTATGTTCTCTACCAAAAACTCCGCATGCTCACTCCTCTGCGAGCCTCCTATTATACGCTATCAAAGGAGGAGCAACGTCGGTTTCACTTCATCAAGGGCGATGCCGAGGGATTGGTAAACATGCCTCTGCAGTTGCGCAATCATCGTCTTTCTATCTCTCTACGTGAAGATAGCGAGAAGCCCAATGTAATATGGGTGAGCCTGAGAAGCGTTGATGACTTTCCATGCAACGAAATGTCGCAGCGGTTTTTCAATGGTGGCGGCCACAAAAACGCCTCTGGCGGTAAGCTCTTCTGCTCCCTGCAGGAGGCCGAAAAGATAGTTCGCGATGCAATACAAAGCTATGCATCACTACTTTGACAACAACGAAAAAAATCTCAAAACATAATGAAAAAAGCACTTTTCCCCCTACTCCTTGTCATCATCGCTGTATTTGTCATCAGCTCATGCAAACAGACAGAGACTTATGCCGAGCAGCGTGAACGTGAGCTCAATGCTATTCAGGAATACATTAAGAAGAACAATATCAAGGTCATTGACGAGGCTACATTCAAAGCCCAAGGCGAAACTACCGATACAGCCAAGAACGAGTATGTCCTCATTCCCTCCAATGGCATCTATATGCAAATCATTAGCAAAGGTAAGGGACTGGGTAAGAAACTGGAGAGCGGCGAGAGTGCAAGCGTTCTGGTTCGCTATGTAGAATGGAATATCAATGGAGACTCTCTGCAAAGCTTCAATGAGGGATTCAATGTACTTGCCAATTCTGTTGACAAGATGACTGTAAAGAACACCAGCGGCACCTTCAATGCCACCTTTGTAGAAGGTATGCTGAAGACACAATACGGTTCATCTTCTGTACCCACAGGTTGGCTCTACCCACTCGGTTACATCAATCTAGTACGTATAAACTCAGCAGAAGCAGAGTTGGCTCATGTTAAGGTTATACTTCCTCATGATCAGGGACACAGCTACGCACAGACCGGTGTTTACGCCTGCGAATACGAACTGACGTACGAGAGAGGAATATGACGAATTAACAAACCAACAAATTATTGCTCCACACTGATACGCAAGCGTCTCAAAGGGCTGAGCGGAACGAGTTAACAAACATTGTGTGTCGCGTGACTCTCAGAAGCGCAAACGTACCACAACATATTATTATTACTAACACAAAATTGTCACTATGTCATTAATCAAATCCATATCAGGCATTCGCGGCACTATTGGTGGTCCTGCGGGTGATACACTAAATCCTCTTGACATTGTAAAATTCACCTCTGCATATGCAACCTTCATACGTCAATCTACCCCATCTGGTACAGGACGCATCGTAGTGGGTCGCGATGCACGCATCTCTGGCGAGATGGTTAGAAGCGTCGTCTGTGGCACCCTGCTCGGCATGGGTTATGATGTCATTGACATCGGTCTTGCTACGACACCCACCACTGAGTTAGCGGTCACTATGTCTGGGGCTGATGGCGGCATCATCATCACTGCCTCACACAATCCACGACATTGGAATGCGCTGAAACTGCTCAACAATCAGGGAGAATTCCTCAGCGCTACTGATGGCAATAAGGTTCTCACCATAGCATCTGACGAGGCCTTTGAGTATGCGGATGTCGATCATTTGGGCCACTACACCCAAGAGGATTACAATGAGCGCCACGTTGACGCAGTAATGAATCTTAAGTTGGTGGATGCTGCTGCCATCAAGCAGGCCCATTTCAATGTTGTTGTTGACTCTATCAACAGTGTCGGCGGCATCATACTGCCACAACTTCTTGACCGTCTCGGTGTGTCATACACCTTCCTAAATGGCGAAGCCAATGGTGATTTTGCACACAATCCAGAGCCATTAGAGAAGAATCTCGGAGGTATTATGGACACCTTGAAGAGTGGTGGCTATGACCTCGGTATCGTAGTAGACCCCGATGTTGACCGTCTGGCCTTCATCTGTGAGGATGGCAAGATGTTCGGCGAGGAATATACCCTCGTCAGTGTAGCCGACTATGTTCTCTCTCACAGTGATGTCCCCAACCCTACGACAGTCAGCAATCTCTCCTCTACCCGCGCCCTACGTGATGTGACCAGCAAATACGGCGGTACTTACAGCGCAGCAGCCGTTGGAGAGGTCAATGTGACGACAAAAATGAAAGAGGTCGGTGCACTCATTGGCGGTGAGGGCAATGGTGGTGTCATCTATCCAGAGAGTCACTATGGCCGTGATGCCCTCGTGGGTATAGCACTCTTCCTCAGTTCACTAGCACAAAAGGGCTGCACGGCAAGCGAACTGCGCAAGACCTTCCCAGAGTATTTTATAGCTAAAAACCGCATAGACCTCACAGCCTCCACGGATGTTGATGCCATCTTGTCAAAGGTAAAGGCTCTCTACTCTGAACGCTCCGACGTGCAGGTCAATGACATTGACGGCGTGAAGCTCGACTTCCCCGAGAAGTGGGTACACCTCCGCAAGTCAAACACAGAGCCTATCATCCGCGTTTATAGCGAGGCCCATACCATGGAAGAGGCTGAGGCACTTGCCAAAGAAATCATGGACATCGTTTATGATATGAGCAAATCGTAAGAAGCCCCTAACTATCCTAATAACAAACGGCACCGTATCTTCGTTGATACGATGCCGCTTTTTTATGTCTTTATATTTGGTCTTATTTTCTTTCCTTACATTCTTGGAAGGCTTGCTTTATGCCTGTACAGCAGCTACGCCAGGGAGCACCTTACCCTCGATAGCCTCGAGCAGTGCACCACCACCAGTAGAGATGTAAGACACCTTGTCTGCCAGTCCGAACTTGTTCACACAAGCTACAGAGTCACCACCACCGATGAGAGAGAAAGCACCCTCTGCGGTAGCCTCCGCTATAGCCTCGCCAATAGCGCGTGAACCAGCAGTGAACTCGTCACACTCAAATACGCCAGCAGGACCGTTCCACAGGATTGTCTTTGCGCCCTTGATAGCGTTCTTGAATGCCTCGCGGCTCTCAGGACCTGCGTCCACACCTTCCAGGTCAGCAGGAATTGCGTTAGACATGCATGTTGTAATCTTTGCACCTGGCTTCACGCTCAGAGTAGCGAAGTCCAGACCATCTGTTGCTGTGCAGTCAGTACCCAGCACCAACTCAACGCCATTCTTCTTTGCCAGTTCCTCAACGCCAAGAGCAACATCCAGCTTATCCATCTCAACGATAGACTGACCGATCTCGCCGCCGTGAGCCTTGGCAAAGGTATATGTCATACCACCGCAGAGGATGAGCTTGTCAACCTTGCCCAGCAGGTTCTCAATGATGCCAATCTTAGAAGATACCTTTGATCCACCCATGATAGCCACGAATGGGCGATTGATATTGTTCAGCACATTATCAACAGCCTGCACCTCTTTCTCCATCAAGAGTCCGAGCATACGGTTGTCCTTATCGAAGTAGTCAGCGATGACAGCAGTAGAGGCATGCTTACGGTGTGCGGTACCGAATGCGTCCATTACCCAGCAATCAGCGTATGAAGCCAACTTCTTAGCAAACTCTTTCTGACTTGCCTTCATGGCCTTCTTAGCCTCCTCGTATGCAGGATCAGCCTTGTCAATACCTACAGGCTTGCCCTCCTCTTCTGGATAGAAGCGAAGATTCTCCAGCAGCAGTACCTCACCGGCCTTCAGCGCGGCAGCCTCTGCGTCAGCCTTTGCACAGTCAGGAGCAAACTTTACCTCAGGCACACCCAGTGCAGCAGCTACTGCATCCTTAATCTGGCTCAGTGACAGTTCTGCCTTTACCTTGCCCTTTGGCTTGCCCATGTGAGACATGATAATAAGTGCACCACCCTTCTCAAGAATCAGCTTCAGTGTGGGGAGGGCACCCTTGATACGAGTGTCGTCAGTGATTTTGCCATCCTGAAGAGGCACATTGAAGTCCACACGTACGATGGCCTTCTTGCCTGCGAAATCATAATCGTTAATGTTCATTTTCTTTTTTAGTTTTTGAGTTTATATAATTGTTGTTATATTGTTGTTATCATTAAATAGTCAAAAGTACTTGCTGCGCTGGCCGAGTGATACATTACAAATTATGAATTATGAATTATGAATTATGAATTATGAATTACTCATCACCATCCGAATGCTTTTTCCGTGCTGAGCCATTTTCCTTGTGCTTTGAGCACCTGCTCCAAGATATCCCTCACGCATCCTGCACCACCATTGCGCGGACTGACATATACAGCCAGTTCCTTTATCTCAGGCGCTGCATCAGCAGGACAACAGGGACATCCACAGCGTTTCATCACCTCATAGTCAGGTATGTCATCGCCTACATAGATTATCTCACCGTCCTTTATTGCGTTCTCTTCCTTATAGGACTCATAACGTTCTATCTTCCTTCCGCACCCGAGGAACACATCCTTCATTCCGAGTTTTACGAAACGTCGCTCAATTGCCTTCTCCCTTGCACCGGTGATGATGGCAAGCCTCAGCCCCATCTTCACTGCCAGTTGTATAGCATATCCGTCCTTGATATTCACTGTGCGCAGTGGCTCGCCGTCGTCGCCCACGGGGATTGTGCTGGCAGACAGTACGCCGTCAACGTCAAAGATAATCGTCGTGATATTTCCCAGATTATAATCTATCACCTTCTCTATCACTTCTTCGCCGTTTCGTCCTTATACAGCCAGTGTGCAGCCACACCTTGCTCTGCCTCATAGTCCATACGCTCTGAGCGCAACTGTATCTCTATCCAGTTACAGTCCGGTCCCATCACAGTAAACTGTAAGGCCTGATAACCGGAGGGTTTGGGGTGTGCCACCCAGTCCTTGATGCGATCAGGATGCACCCTATAGAGCATTGCAATGATATTGTATATTCTGTAACAGTAGAGTTTCTCCACATCTACATTCTCTGCCAGCAGGATATTCTGCGGCACCTTATATACAATACGCGTGCCGAACAGGTCATACACATCGTCAAACTCCTTCTTGTCTATGCGCATCTTGCGCCAAATGGAGTAAACAGACTTCATCCTGTATTGGAAGTCATACTCTATGCCAGCATCATCGAGCATTGCGCAGATAGGTATCTTGAAGGTCTTGAATACCACCTCACACATCACCTCTGAATCACTCAGCAGTTTCTTAAGCGCCTTATAGTCCTCAGGGTATCCAATTCTGACGCAGGTATCCTGCATCTTTGTCTGCTCTGCATGCATGCCGAGACGCTCAGCCATAGGCACCGTCTCGTCCAGCACACTGTCTATGAGGCTTTGCAACAACTTCTGCGGGAGAGTCTCCCCCGCATCAAAACGCCGAACATAACTGTCCAGCTCAGCCATCTTGGTCTTCACGACCTCCATCTGTTGCAATTCCTCTTCTGTAAACTCGGTCTTTGCAAACATCTCTTACTGGAAGTTAAACAACGAATAGAAACCTGTGATGGCAAACACCTGCTTCACGTCTGCTGTCACTCCTGCAATAGTGATATCACCACCCTTGGCAATCGTTGCCTTGCGTAGCGAGAGGAACAGTCTCAAGCCTGATGATGAGATAAACGTCAGCTTCGAGCAATCCAGCACGATATGCTTATCCGCATTATCCATCAACGGCTCCATGTCAGCAGAGAACTGCATACAAGCTGCTGTGTCCAGACGTCCGTCCAATACTCCTGTAATCTGATTGTCCTTCTCTAAAATTTCAAGTGTCATAGTATATATGTATCTAAAATGAATTTTGTTATCTGTTTACCTAATGCTCTCTCTTATTTTCTCCACTCCATTGTGAGGACGTTGCTCTCGCCCTGCCTCTCGTATTCCACTCTGCTCATCAGCTGCTCCACGAGGAATATGCCCAATCCTCCTATCTCCCTTTCTTCTGCAGACAGTGTTATGTCGGGTGTATCCGCCTTTGTCGGGTCAAAAGGCACACCATTGTCCTTCAGGCTGAACACTATTCCTTTTCCGTCCTCGTCTGCGGTAGCACACAACACGATAGGCATATCCGTCTGTCCCGGATAGGCATAATTTATAACATTCACGACAGCCTCCTCCAGAGCTAAGTTCAGCTGAAACACATCGGCAGGGTTCAGTGCCAACTCCTCACCCAAGCGCTCCACCCATTCGCCGAGTGCAACCACCTGTGAGACGTCATTCGTAAGATGTAGTTCCTTCTTCATCCGTTTTTTATTCACTGCACCACAATGTGCAACATAATTGCTTTTAAGAAACTTAATCTCTATTTTCCGCCACAAAGTTACGGAGTTTTCTTGAAATGCGCAAGAAAAACTATTGTCAAAATGACACAAATATCACAAATAGACTGATTGTTACGTCACTTATAAAGACATTGCAAAGACGACTTTACATTTTGTCCAAACATAAAACAGGAGTAAGCTGACATAATACTAAGGAAGAAAAAGCTCCTATTATGGCTATGGTTTGAAAAATAATGATTAATTTTGCAGGCGGGAGAGATGATGTTGTCACCATACCCGCAACACCTTACTCTATAATACTCGCAACACCTTACTTTATAATTAATGCAACACCTTACCCAATAATATAATGACGAGAACTAATGATATTAGAATAAGAAAAGCCTTGGAGAGCGATGCTCCGGCGCTGCTGGCTGTCTATGCGCCTTATGTGAGACATACCGCTATCACGTTTGAATATGACGTACCTACCGTGGAGGAGTTTCGTAGGCGTATTGCCAACATCGGCAGCAGCCACCCCTACCTCGTAGCCGAAGACGCACAGGGTGAGGTGTTGGGCTATGCATACGCACATCAGCTTGGGGAGCGCGCTGCATTTCACTGGGCTGTGGAGACTTCCATCTATGTTGACCTGCAGCACAGGCATCGAGGCATAGGACACATGCTGCAACACGCACTTGAAAACGAGCTGCGCAGTCAGGGCATCAAAAGAATGTATGCCTGCATTGCCTACGCGGAACCGGAAGATGAATACCTGACGCATGACAGCATACATTTCCACGCAAGAGAGGGCTTCACCCAAGCGGGGCATTTACACCGCTGCGGCAAGAAGTTTGACCGTTGGTATGATCTTGTTTGGATGGAAAAGGATCCCGCTTAAAATGAAATCGCAGAACATCCACCACATTTTTGGGGAGTAATGTGATATTCATGCCCCCATTATGGGTGTTCAGTCCTCATACTTTTCCATCATGCGGCAATGGATTTAAACATTCTGCCTAAACAGTTCTGCTATACTCATTGATAGGAATTCCTCTGCATTGAGTCCACCGTCACCAACAATGAATGCAGACTGTGGATGAAAGATTTCCCTGAACTTACTCAGCCCTGCAGTACTCTTCTCTGCATTGCTTTTCACCTCAATGGCTATGACGGTTCCTTTCTTCCTTATTATGTAATCAACTTCATCATTTCTCTCGCACCAGTAGAATACTTCAAACCGGTGAACAAAAGCCTGACTGACGAGATAACTGCCTATACAGGACTCATATATCCTGCCCCATTCTTTCCTATCCATGATGGCCTGCTCAAAGGTGCGAGGATTGAAAACTGCCTTCAGGGCATTGTTATACACTTGAAATTTAGGAATACTTGCGCGCCTTCGAGCGGTGTCTATACTATATTTCTGTACACCGCTCAGCATTCCACTCTCATCCAACAGGTTGACATATCCCGCCAACGTAACTGTGTTACCAGCATCCTGAAGGGAACCGAGCATCTTAGTTAGCGAAAGCAACTCACCTGAGTATGCTGCACCTAATTCAAATGTCTGTTTTAGCAGGGCAGGCTTGCTGATGGGAGTATTCATAAGAATATCCTTGTTGATGGTTGCATCGATGATTGCTGACTGTATATACTGCTCCCAACGATCTGGATCATGAATCAGTTCTGCAGAACCTGGATAGCCACCATAATAGATATATTCGTCAAGCGATATCCCGAAACAGTCCCTCATCTCAGGATAGCTCCAGTGCGTCATACGTATTTCCTCAAAGCGACCACCGAGTGACTCAGACAATCCTTTTTCCAACAGAACACGACTACTGCCAAGAAGCAGGACCTTGATATTCCTGTCGTGAAAACTGTCATCATCCCATTCCTTCTTAACGACCTCACTCCAGTTCTGTATCTTCTGAATCTCATCAATTACCAGAATCATCTCAACATGGGCTTTGGCATTCATCAGACTGCGTACTGCCGCCCAGCAGTCAGAAACCCATCCAGTGTTGGATGCAGGTACATTGTCGGCGGAATAAAACAGATATGGTATATCAATCTCTCCCAATACCTGCTTAACTACTGTCGATTTGCCGACCTGACGAGGCCCCATAACTACTTGAATGAACTTTCTGTGCTCTTCAAGCCTGTTCCTAATTATCTGAAATTCAGCCCTTTTATACATATTATTACAATTTACTCAGTGCTGTGAGTTATTTTACTCAGTGCAAAGTTAAGAATAAATTTTGAGACTCCGGGCTTTTATTCAGTATTTTTTTTATTGACTTCAAAATCTCCATCTTGTGTTTTTTGAAAAAAAGGAGTCATAGCGGAGCAGAAAAACATTATTTATAATATAGACCACCAAGGAGAAGTTCCCTTTCGAGCGTTCAGTCCTCTATTTTTCTTATCATGTGGCGATGGATATCGGCTGTTAGGTTGTCATAGCTCTTGCCTTTGTCCTCGGGCAGGGCAGCGGCGAATGCCTGGCGTGCTGCGAGCCATTTTGAGAAGGCTGACTTCAGCGTCTTCACCCGTTCTGCCACAAGGCTGTCAGAGGGTATGCGCTCCTTGTCACCCATCTCCTTAAGGAGATCTATATCTTCCGGCACAGAGTTGTCGGCAATCCATTTCTCCCATTGCGCAGCGCTTACCGTTGCGCATTTCTTCACGTATGGCTTACCCTGCAGCACTATGCCACGCTCCAGCTCCAACTCATTACGTCGGTCTGTGGCAAGCGTCTCGTAAAAGCCGTGTATCTCCATCGGCTTCATGCTATACCACTCCTGCCTGTACGACACATCGTTCCAAAAGGCATTGCGCGCCTCATTGAGTTCGTGCCACGCCTCATATTCCTTCTGTGCCAAGGGCTTCAGCGCCGCAGGCAGGTCATGCAGCCACTGCCGATATGTCTCAATGGTGCGATAATACTCCACCATTGCCGACACATACGCCATATAGTTCAGCTCCATCTGTGTCTCCGAAGAGAACTTCTCCACCACCCGCATTATCTCCCCCACCGCAGAGTCGGCAGGCAGCGACGGCACCGCAGCGCGCAGCGTGTCGAGAGCCGCATTGACAGCCAACGCCCATTGCAGTTTGTCGTTAGCATTACCCTTATTGCTTACCAGGCCTCCCATACGCATGAAACGGTTGCCCAGCTTCACGGCTGCCACATCGCGAGGCGTTGCCACTATCCTCGCAGCATCATCGGGATTGTCCTGGGCGTATTCCGTATTATTATAATAGTACATCGCCTCCTCCAGGGTATGCACCTCAGCCAGTCCCAGCAGGTCTTTGACCGTAAAGGGACTCTGAAGCACAGCGTCCTCGATATAGGCTATGCTGTCCTCGCCAGTGAACCATTCCGGCACCACCACCGTGTCACGCGGATCGAACGTCTGCCCTGTGGGTGACGACGCACCGCCACATCCCGAAACTGTCATAATTGCGGACATCATCATTATCGCTATACACATATTCTTCATCTCTATTTGTCTGCTTTTCTTTTCCCCCATCGGGGGGAGTATCGGTTATTTGCGGCAAAATTACAAAAACAAATGCAATTTTACAACACAAAAGCCAGATAATTCAAAAAAATTTCTTAACTTTGCACTTGCAAAAAAAGAGGGCATAAAGAAAATTCAGATGGTTTTCAACGGGAAAACCGTTGAACACTCGATTTTACAAAATGACAGTTTTTTAACAAAAAAATGAGCAAATTGACTTTTTGAGTTTTTCCACTAAAAAATGAAATCTAGAGTGGCGCGAATTGAAGAAAACAGAAAAACAGAACAAAAAATTTGCTTTTCGGGTGTGAGAAAATCTATTTCAGGGGGTAATAGCAGGTCTTTTAGGGTGTCCGCGATGGTGCGGAAGACCCATGTCGTAGGTCTATTAGGGGGTAATAGTAGGTCTTTTACCCTGAAATTTGTGGCCGGTTTTTCGGTTCTGTTGTTCTGTTTTGATGGGTAAACCGTCAAACACTCTGATGTTCAGCGTGTTAGCTATTCGTGCTCCCTCGTGCGATATTTGCGAGCGCGAGTGACCTCGGTCCAAAATTTGCCCGATTTTTGAAGGTTGAAAAATCACTTTTGTCACTTTTTTAACATAAAATTGAACAAAGTGTCAAATTGGGGTTTTTGATATTTTGGCGTTAAGATTTTGCAGTATAAGAAAAAAGTATTAATTTTGCACGCGGTTAGAATTAATGCATAATGCATAATTCATAATGCATAATTGAGAGTGCATAATTAAAATAACGTAAACTCAACGATAAAACAAGAATAGAAATCAGAATGCTATTAGAGAAGATAGAATCTCTCATTACAGAGATTGAAGGCCTGCATGCCAATACTGCAGAGGAGATAGAAGCTCTGCGTTTGAAGTATTTGTCAAAGAAGGGCGAGGTGAATGCCCTGATGCAGGATTTTAAGAATGTGGCTGCCGATGACAAGAAGACCGTCGGCATGAAGATTAACGCGCTGAAGGCTCTGGCCTTTGAGAAGATTAACGGCCTGCGTGCCGAGCTGGAGAGCGGCTCACAACAGACTGAAGACCTGGACCTTACACGCACCCCCTACCCCGTCACACTGGGTACGCGTCATCCACTCTCAATTGTGAGAAATGAGATTGTGGAGATATTCCAGCGCATGGGCTTCACTCTGGCCGACGGACCAGAGGTGGAGGACGACCTGCATATCTTCACAAAGATGAACTTTGCCGCTGACCATCCAGCCCGCGACATGCAAGACACATTCTTCGTAGAGGAGAGTCGCCTGAACGATGTGACGAAGAACATCCTTCTTCGTTCACACACTTCAAGTGTGCAGGCTCGCGTGATGGAGCGCCAGCAGCCCCCTATCCGCGTCATCTGCCCGGGCAGGGTATATAGAAACGAGGCCATCACAGCCCGCGCACACTGTTTCTTCCATCAGATAGAGGGACTCTACATCGACGAGAACGTGAGCTTCACGGACCTCAAGCAGGTGATGCTGACATTCTCACGCGAGCTGTTCGGCCCCGATACGAAGATTCGTCTGCGCCCGTCATACTTCCCGTTCACGGAGCCATCAGCCGAGATGGACATCTCCTGCCACATCTGCGGCGGCGTAGGATGCGGTTTCTGTAAGCACACCGGTTGGGTGGAGATACTGGGATGCGGCATGGTAGATCCTAACGTATTGGAACTGTGCGGCATAGACTCAAAGAAATACTCCGGCTATGCCTTCGGTCTCGGCGTGGAGCGCATCACCAACCTGAAGTATCAGGTGAGCGATCTGCGTATGTTCTCAGAGAACGACAAGAGGTTCTTGGAGGAGTTTGAGGCAGCGAACTAGACAAATTAACGAATTAACGAATTAACAAATTAACGAGTTGACAAGTTAATACCTTAAGGACAGAGTTTAAACGGTAAACCATAAACCGTAAACGATATCAGGAGTCAGGAGTTAGAGTAAAAACTTCTGACTCCTATTGTTTTTTTCTTTTGATACAATATATTTCGCACGCGTGCGTTACTTTATTTGATTTATTAGCTGCAAGATTTCAATTCTATGATAGAATACATCAAAGGTGAATTGACAGAGGTTTCTCCCACAATGGCTGTGGTGGAGGCTCACGGTGTGGGATATGCTTTGGTTATCTCACTCAATACGTTTACGGAGATACAATCCAAGAAGGAGGTGAAGCTCTATGTGCATGAGGCCATCGTGACCGGCGGTCGTGATGACTCCTACACGCTCTATGGTTTTGCCGACAAGCAGGAGCGCGAGCTCTATCGCATGCTCATCACGGTGAGCGGCGTGGGGTCGGGTACTGCACGCATGATACTGAGTGCCAGCTCCCCAGCAGAACTGGTGAACATCATCGCCTCTGGCGACGAGCGTTCGCTGAAGGGCGTGAAAGGTATAGGCCTGAAGACAGCACAGCGCATCATCGTGGACCTGCGCGACAAGATGGCTGCAATGGGTATCATCTCCACCGGTACAAGCGGTCAGGGTGCGCAACCCACTGCCCCTGCGGTGAACAAAGAGGTGAGAGATGAGGCTGTCGGTGCGCTGACAATGCTGGGCTTCTCGCCCGCTCCGAGCAGCAAGGTGGTGACAGAGATACTTAAAGAGAACCCCGATATGCCTGTGGAGCAAGTGATAAAACAGGCACTGAAGATGATTAAGTAAGCCCAAGCCCCCTCCGACTCCCCCACGGGGAAGGGCTCTAGACCACGAATTTCACAAATTCCACACACCCAGAATCCTA
>JAEEGL017034093.1_pt1 | contig 13547 bp, 6 predicted proteins | sample 9134231 | NCBI WGS metagenome assembly JAEEGL01 (sample SAMN16246548, study PRJNA631951) | gut metagenome | biome: gut microbiome; feature: rumen; material: fiber-attached | host: Bos | place: Iran: Karaj | collected 2018-10
GAGACAGAGCCTGAGACATACCAAAAGCTTGATATTCAGAATTTGGTATGTCTTTTCGGGCGGAGCTCGCTCATTTTCAGGCCGGAGACAGAGCCTGAGACATACCAAAAGCTTGATATTCAGAATTTGGTATGTCTTTTCGGGTGGAGCTCGCTCATTTTCAGGCCGGAAACGGAGCTTCAAACATAGCAAGACCGGTTTTGTACGATTTGCAAAATTTCGTACTTCCTAAATTTATATCGCAGCATTAAATAAAAGGGCAAAAAGGTATTACGATTTTGGGAGTAGAGCCTCCGGCTTTTTTCCGGTTGAAGATTTTCCTCCGAACAGTTATAATATTGACAGTTTGAGCGGCCGCGTTTTGACCGGCCCCAAAGAGAGGAGAGACAGGTATGGACAGCGAGATCGGCGCAAGAATAAAAGACCTCAGAGAAATTGCCGAAACCACCATTGAGGAAGCTGCAGCAGGTATAGGAATCAGCCCGGAACTGCTCAGGAAATACGAGAACAGCGAACTTGACGTACCGATGGGAGAACTTTCGGACATTGCTAAATATTATCACGTAGAGATGACGGATCTGCTCTCCGGCGGAGGCCCTATGCTGCATACTTTCAGCTTCGTTAAAAACGGGCGCGGCATAAATATCGAGCGCGGAAACAGATATAAATATCAGCATCTCGCATATAATTTTGCGGACAGGATCGCCGAACCGTTCCTCGTGACCGTTGACAGCGCACCTGACGAAGAGATCCATTTAAACCGACATGAAGGGCAGGAGTTCAACTACTGCGTCGAAGGCAGGCTGATGATACTTATCGACGGGCAGGAGTGTATCATGGAGCCGGGAGATTCGCTTTATTTCGACTCTATGGCTCCGCACGGTATGAAATCGCTCGACGGAAAGCCCGCGAAATTCCTTGCGGTACTGCTGTAAAAACAGGAGAATATTGATGATAAGATTAAAAAAAAGAATTGCTGCGTTATTGACCGCGCTTTTAGCGCTCGCCATTTTTGCGTCCTGTGCCGGAAATAAACCCGGACCTGCCGCGACGGATAACGTTGACCCCGCACCAACCGAAAGGCCGACGGAGGTACCTATGAGAGATATTTCGAATGATACGCCACTCGCCGACACGCTCTTATACGCTAACCGTATAGCGAACGAAGTCCAGGCATATAATACGCTGCCTGACCGTACTAAATTCACCGTACAGAATTCGAACGCTAAATTCGAGTTTGAACTGGCAGAACCCGAAGAGAGGGGCATTTCATATTTCGGAGATTATTACGGAAAGCCGTATTTCACTCAGTCGATGGATATGTACGTGATCGATTCGGAGGGCAACGAATGGTCCGACCGTTATTCCGGTTCGAGAGGCAGGCAGAATACGTACAGGCTCGGATATTATTATACCGAAGTCCATCTGATGGATCTTGCGCTGGGGCTTGCAAATGCCGGAGAGATGACGTTCAGCCATACCGCCGACATATTTTCAAAAAACGGCTGGAACGCTAATATGGTCGAAATCGAAGCAGTAGATAACGGTATCAAGTATACAGTGACAAATCCCGCCGATCCGTACGCAGGAAGAAAGCTTGACAAGACGGTTCCGGAGGAGGAAGTCGACGCGGTCCGCATACGGCTGATCTCGGATGTCGACTGCTCGGGCGAGATCTATTTTTTTGACACTGAATCGGGCGGCTTTAACGGAAATCAGCATACGTCTTTCTCAATTGTAGGCGATGGAAAAGAACACTGGTATTATGTGTCGCTGCCGGCGCTCGAAGGTGATCTCGCAGGCGTGCGCCTGGACGCTAACGGCTCGGTAGGGGACGTTTTCTACATAACCGGTTTAGAGGCTGTACGCAGCGATACGAGTATGGACGTGCGCACGGATCGCGTTTATCACGTGTATTCGGATAAGCTTCACCAGGCGCTCAGATTCGTTGCCGCAGCTCCGCTCGCAGGCGCAAAAGAGTACGGACTCGTCTGGAAAATGAGTAAGGACAATATTGACGCTCTGCAGATCCGCGACGTGAACGGTACGCATAACGATCTTTCGTTTGACAGTTCGAGCGTCGAATACGTGGCGTTTCACGTAAAGGACAACGGCGTCGTCGGTATCATTATTCCTTCTGAAGACAGCGGTACGAACAAAGTTACGGTCGTCGAAGAGAACGGATATTATGTGGTGCGCCAGTTCACCGATTCTCCCAAAGATCTTAAGAAGGGCAAAGATTATACCGTCGGGAACCGCATATATTGCGATAAAAACGGCACCTTCGACGCGATCGACGGTCAGGCGTACCTCGAGCGCCATCCGCTTACGGATATGGCCGTAGGCGAGACGAACGCTAAAACTAAATTCGCAGGATATAATTATCTGCGCGGCTGCTATATGTTTACTAAAAAAGGCAGCGATTTTAATACGGCTTATGCTAAAAAGAACGTAAACAAATATTTTACGACCGACGTTACGGTGAACGGCGACAGCAGCGACAGAAAAATATATATGTGCTTCCAGGGCGCTGACGGAAGCCTTGAATGCGCGGCACTGCTGGACGAAAACAAAGTGCTTGTCCCTGTTCCGATGGAAGTGTGCAAGAATTTCCACGGCGAGATAGAAGAGCCTTTTTATGAACCGGCCGATCCTATGTACGGCGACAGCATTTTCCCGCTCGTCGTAAAGAGCGGAAAGAGTGTTAAATTCACCGAGCTCCATCTATACCAGAACTGGGGCGTATTCCCGCTGAAACAGATCTCTTCGATCCAGTTCTTTATCGGCTATTATCATCTGTCCACCGGCGTGACGGAATCCAACTGTATCGCGCCTTATTACGTTTACGGTAAAGACGGCTGGACGCTTCCGGACTTCAGAGGCTGCAGCGGTGTGATGTGGAATTCACAGCCTCAGTTCACTTCCGTCGGTATCCATAAGTGGCTTTCATATACTGACGCGGACGGTAAGAAGCAGCAGAGTGAATATACCGGGACGGAAATTCATTCCAGCGGTCCTACTTACGCCGATATCGACTACAGCTACGTTTCCGACTGCGGTTCGTATAAGTATACTCTGCGCCACGTAGAATTTCCGCAGAACGACGAAAACAGGACGTATTACACGATCTCGGTCGAGTTCCTGAAAGATCTTACGATCGACGACGCGAGGGAAAAATTCACGCTGCTTCATTTCAACAGCCGCGACAATAACTTCTCCGAATTCCTGTACCTCGGAGCCGACGGAAATCCTGTCACTGAATCGCTCCCGCTTACCGAGAAGACCTCGAAGACGTACAGCCTCAATAAAGACTCGTTCTACTATGCGATCTACGGACCCAAAGATTCGACCTTAAGGGAGAAGAAGGGTACGGATATCATGAACTACGCACTCATAATGCGCGGTTCGGACGTTACAGTCGGAGGTAAAAAGTGGGACGGCTCGTTCTGCGTGCGCTATTACTTCGACGGCGGTCTCGATAATCTTTATCTCACGTTCGACGAAGGTAAAATGGAATTCAAAAAGGGTGACACGATGGTATTCGACGTGATCCTGCTTCCTTACGGCGGCGAAGTAAAAGAAGCCATGGACCACGCACCTGTCGTTTACGAAGATTCTGTGCTCCATCCCGTTAAGATCACCGCCTCCAAAGGCACTGTCATAGAAGACACTTACGTTCCGAAAATTCTTGCCGAGGGGAATTCCGCTGAATTTACCGTTACCGGATCAAGGAACAGAAATACTGTGGCCGTGTACGGATTCGACGTGCTATCAAAGCCGAAGATCGAGGTCAATGAAAACGGAGTATGGAAGGATTACGTTACCTCCGTTGCAGATTACGACGGGTATGCGGTGTCAATGTCCCCGGACGGCACCTACGTTTATTCTTTCGTCTACGAGATCGGTTCTCCTTCGGACGAGCTGACGTTCAGGATCAGCGCAGGAAAATAACGGCACTGTTCAGCCCGGCACGTCCGGGCTGATTTTTTGACTGAAATATAGCAAACTATATATGAATTGAAAGGAAAAATTGGCAATATGTTAAAAATCGTATCGATTCTGTTAGACGGTGCTCCGCTTGAAAAAGAGGCGAGATACCGCGTCACTTCTAAACGTGCTCCCGTATTCGGCTGGCGCGTGCTGAGCGATAAGGGCGACGACCGCACCGCTTCGTACCATGTGAGTGTGCTGACGCTTAACGGCGAGGTCTGGGATTCCGGCGTTCGCGAAGGCTCGAAAAGCGGAGAAGAATGTAAATATATCGGCCCGCTGCTGCCTGAGTTTACTGAACTTTACGTACACGTCGAAATAACTGACGTATACGGTGAGAAGGCGGAGCGCGAAGAATGGTTCTACAGCTTCACGTCCGAACCCGATTTTCCGTGGATCAAAGCGGAAAACAGCGCCAAAAGGCGTCCCGTCGTCTTTAGAAAAACGGTCAGATTAAAAGAAGTACCGTCTCACGCCATGGCGCTCTATTGCGGCATCGGTTATGCGGCATTTTACGTGAACGGCGTCAGAGTCAGCGGCGCCCGCCTCGATCCGGCTTTCACCGATTATTCTAAACGCTGTCAGTTCGTATTTGAGGAAGGCTTCGAGGCGCTTTTAAGAGAAGGGGAAAACGAACTCGCTTTTAATGTTGCCGACGGATACCGCAACTTCGACAGTCCTTTCCTGATCGGCGACCTCGGCTTCCCGAGACCGCGCTTTGACGGCGACAATGCCCTCAGCGCAAAGATCGTCATTGACGGCGAGCAGGGCGGAGAAGTGGCAGTTCAGACGGACGAAAAGTGGGAATGGTCGTACACCAATATATTGTCCTCGAGCGTGTACGACGGCGAGGTGTACGATGCGCGCGAACGTTCGTTCGAGTCTCATCCCGCGGTCATATGCCCCAAACCGTGCGAAAAAGCGGAGCTGATGACGATCCCGCCCGTAACGAGGCAGGAAATATACAAACCCGTTGACCTCTTTATGAACCGCGGCGAAGGCGGGAACGGTACGGAATACGTGGTGGATTTCGGGCAAAACATTGCCGGCGTCGTGCGCCTTAAACTGCCTGAAGCTCCCGAACCCGGAAGAACGATCATTCTGCGCTTCTCTGAAGTCCTTGACGACGGATTCAGACTCTATACCGCGCCGCTTCGTAAAGCGCTTGCGACGGACGTGTACGTTTGTTCCGGCGACGGCAGCGACGGTGATTTCTGGCAGCCGGAGTTTACTTATCACGGGTTTCGCTACTGCTCGGTCTCGGGTTACGGCGACGTGTTTACAGAAGACCGTATAATGGCTGTTTCGTTATATACCGATCTTGATCAGACGGGTGATTTCAGGTGCGGAAGTCCCGCGCTTAACGCGATCCATAAGGCGTGCGTACAGACGGAAAAAGCGAATATACACTCGATATTGACCGACTGCCCCCAGCGCGACGAACGCATGGGCTGGATGAACGACGCCACGGTCAGGTTCGAAGAAACGCCTTATAATTTCGAAATAAACCGCATATTCCCGAAGGTCGTTGACGACATGTGCGACACACAGGACGAGGCGGGAAGGATCACTTGCACCGCGCCGTTCGTTATAGGCTCGAGACCGGCCGATCCGGTGTGTTCTTCGTTCCTTGTCGCCGGATACGAATATTACAAACGCACGGGCGACGTATCGTTCGTATCTGCGCATTACGATAACTGGCGCCGCTGGGAGGAATATCTTCTTTCGCGGTCAACAAATTATATTGTCGATTATACGTATTACGGCGATTGGGCAGGGCCGATGGAAAGCTGTATGTCGCAGGAGGACGCCCGTTCGTCGTCAACTCCCGGCGTATTGATGTCTACAGGTTATTCGTATTTCAACTGCCTGCGCCTCGCCGGTTTTGCGTCGCTTCTGGGCCTCACAGGTGACGTGGGCAAATGGCTGAATCTATCGCGCTGCATACGCACCGCTTTCCTTGAAAAGTGGTACGATCCCGCGACGGGGAGAGTGGCAACGGGTTCGCAGGGCTGCCAGGCTTTTGCACTGTGGCTGGGCATCTTGCCTGATGACGGCAGGGACAAGGCATTCACGTTACTGCTGAGCGACATCAAGTCCCGCGGCTATAAATTCACGACCGGAAACCTCAATACGCGCTATCTGTTCGACGTCCTAACTGAATTCGGCGAAGCTGATACGGCAATGCGCATCCTGCTCGACGAGTCATATCCGGGCTACGGCTTTATGCTCGAGAACGGTGCGACAACGATCTGGGAGCGTTTTGAACTTAAAAAGGATCCGGGCATGAATTCACATAACCACCCGATGTACGCGAGCGTTGACCGCTGGTTCTACAGATATATCCTCGGGATCGGCCGAACCGGTAGAAATGCCGGGGAGTTCTCGGTGCGTCCGTATTTTCCGGAAGGACTGCTCAGCGCTCAGGGCTGGTTTATGACGCCCGGAGGAAAGCTCTGTGTCCGCTGGAAACGTACGTACGGAAAAACGCAGCTGTCAGTTTCCGTGCCTTTCGGCGTAACCTGCCTGATCGAAGCGGGAAATATAAAGGAACTTGCAGGCTCGGGCGAGCATACGTATGAGTTTTAGTTGATCATATAGCGGTCAAAACACATCAAAAAATGATCATGGGCAGCACGTTCTGGCATGCTGCCCCTGACCGTTTGAAGAGGAGTTTCATATTGACCTCCCACGTTTTGCGCTTTTTCTGTAAAGTTTCAGCCGTTAGCCAGGAGCGTTTTGGAATCTGCGCATATCCAGCCCCACTTGCTGTCGCCCGAAGATTCAAGTTTAAGAACGTATTCATTGCCGTTAAGCGCTGCTTTGGCGGTCTCGAGTTCGGGCGCGAACGGGCCGAAGCGCACTTTGACTTTTTCGGGAATAGCGGTTTTTTCTGACCCGGGTTCTTTTGCGCTCAGTTTAAGTTCGATTGACTGCCTGTCTTTTACAGGGTAAGAGGCGGTGAGCGACGCGCGTACGGAACTGTTGGCAACAGGGAAATCTGTCACGTTCACAGTCCAGTCCTCGGGAAGGCGGGGCATGAATTTCAGCTCGCACACATTCCCTTCGCACGTTACGGGGGCAATACCGGCGACGATCAGGAAGCATTTCATTGCCTCCGCCTGCTGCACGAGATTTCCCAGATCGCCCTGGCGGCGGAACAGACCTCTCCCGGCGTCAACGGATATTCCTTCCGGCACCATATACGGTTCGGGCAGAGCGGGCGCGTAGCAGATGCGGCAGAGCGATTTTACAAGTTCGGACGCATCTTTCATCATATCGAGGAGCAGCGCGTTCTGCGTGATCATGGAGTGGCCGTAGCCGAGGCCTCCCGGTGCGTAATAGCCGAATTTCTTCGTCTCATACAAGTCTTCGGAGTAGGAAACTCGCGAGCGTGCGATCCATTCTTCGGGCATATCGGCGGCGTCGAAGCCGAAATGATCCGAAAGCATTGCCGGGGCCGGATCGTGCAGGAATCCTTTATGCTCAAGGTCCCAGCCTCCGCCTTCCTTAGCCGAAAGGCGCGAATCTATACCGCCCTTGATTATCGCCGCCGCTTTAAGCCAGCGCTCCTGCTCGGCTGTCCTGCCCGCCGCTCCGGCCATCTGAGCGTAACCTAAAAGGCCGAGGTAGCAGGGGAGATTAGCGTAAAGCGTCCAGTCCGACATTGCCGCCTCCGTCTCGCCGTAAAGCAGTCCGTCTTCAGACAGCGACAGGTCGGTATGCGCAAGGCACCATTCGATCCAGTACGCGGCCTCGTAGATATATTTCCAGTTATCATTGACCCAAGCCGGATCGGCGCCGAGGTTCTTCCATACTTCGAAATTCGCCATCATCATCAGTCCGTGGCCGTCGGTCTCCTGATTTCCCAGATTCTGATATTCATCACCGAACGCTTCTTTAGTGTACCTGGTGGGCCAGTTCGCGACGGGTACGAGCACTGTGGAATAGATAAGCGGTTTGTTCGGTATCACGCTGAAATGGCCCGGGATAGGAATACCTCCGAGCGTAAGACCCTGCTCGGGGTAGTACATCATCCATTTGTTTCCGAAGCCGCAGCCTGCCTCCGCCTTACGCGCGTAGCCGAACGAATTCAGCGTCATTATTGCCCGCGAAGCGTCGCGCGAATAAAACGCGTCGTAGTAGGAGTTGGCAATATTTACGTACGGTCCGAAGCCGTCGTACCTCCACGAAGGTGCGTCTTTATAAGAAGTGTGTATGAAACCGTCGCCGTCGGTGCGGTCAACAAGATTGGATATGTTTACGTCAACGATTCCGGTGGCGGCGTTTGCGATGCTGTCTCCCGAGAAAACAAATCTGCCGTGAGCACTTTTCACCCCGGCGTCAAATTCGTATTCTGGTATGGCTTCGAACGCGTCGCTGTACGTATGAAGAGCTCTGCATACCTTTCCGAGCTCGTGCATCGCCTCTTCGGGGAGAGGGTCGAGCACGTTTACCGTATGCTGCTCAAAAAAGCTGTCGTTTGCGTCGACTTCCGCTTTTCCGCCGGTGAGCGTTCCGCCGGTGAGCGTTCCGCCGCACTCTGCGCCGGTTAAGTAAAAACCGTGGAAAACAGGTGAGCCTTCGCGCTCTTTGTCTTTGACTACAGAAACTGAACAAAGCGTTCCTTCCGGCAGTTCGATCTTCAGGATCCCTTCAGGCTCGCATTCGAATCCGCCCTTAAGATAAAGCGCTTTTTTTAGTGACGAGACGAGAGAAGCGTCGCTGAAATTATAATCGTTGTCGAAGAAAGGAGAAGGACGTTCTCCCCAGATCGCGTGGTACCACATCGTATAACCGAAAACGAGCGGTATTTTATACGTTTTTCCGTCAGCGTATCCGATCACGATATCTCCGGCGCGGTCGCCGATATATCTGACGCGTGAAGGGTCGCTGGTGCCCCAGTCCGGGCAGCCCTTATCGGGATCCCAGTATCCGCCTGCCAGATAAAGCGCGCTCTGTTTTTCTAACGTGAGGCCGCCGGGCAGCTTTGCGCTGAGACATCCCTGATCAGTTTTGAGGTCGATCCATTTTATCATGTGTTTTACCCCTCTTTCTTAGAATCATTACAGCGGTTATTGCTCCGGCCGCGACCAGAACGGCTGCTGCCGGAATAAGAATTTTCAAAATATTGCCGGATCCGGGGATATCGTCCGAACCTTTTTCGGGAGTAGTGTGTGACTGCTCCGGCGTTGACGTATCGAGTTCGCTCCAGTCATCGGGCCATGCAGGGATATTGTCAGTGTCTGAACCGTAGATCACAGCCACGCGGAGCTCATTGTCCGACGGCGCACCGAGATCGACCCATGCCCACGTGCTGTCACCGGAATCGACCATCTCGCACTGTGCGTTGTTACCGTTTACCTGCGCCGCAATGAAAGCGATGCCTGCCGGGAAAGGCCCTAAACGCAGTTTAACCGTATCTATTCCGTCCGTTCCCTCGAGTTTTATCTGAGCCGTCTGTACTCCGCCGGAAGGGTAGGAAATATTCATATTCGCATACCCGGAAGCGTCTCCCGTTACCGGCAATGTTTTAACGTTCACGGACCAGTTTTCGGGGAGGCGGGGCATTATTTTTAGCGTGTTTCCGTTTACCGGCGACAATCCCGCGACGATAGAGTAGCATTTCAGCGCTTCGGCGAGCTGTACGAGATTTCCCAGATCCCCCTGGCGCCTTATTATGCCGTTTTCTCTGTCAACAGATACGCCTTCAGGGACCATATAAGGTTCTGGCAGACCGGGTGCGTAAGATATGCGGCAAAGGTTTTCTACAAGCTTCGTGGCGTCGGACATATGGTCTGACAGCAGCGCATTCTGCGTGAGCATCGAATGGTCGTAGCCTATTCCCGGCGCCCCGAACCAGCCGTTTTTACCAGAACTGCCGGTGTCTGCCTCGTAAGAAAGAGCCGAAAGTGCAGCCATTTCGTTGTCCATATCCGCGACGTCAAAGCCGTAGAAATCCGCCATCATTGTCAGCGCCGGATCGTGGTAAAAACCGAACCTTGAACCGACCCAGCCTTTTTTATTCGAGAGTCGGTCAATTATTGCCGCCCTCAGTTCATCCGCCATACGGCTCCATTCCGACGCTTCTTCCGCGTGCCCTGCCGCCTGCGCCATTTCCGCGTATCCTTTAAGGCCGAGATAGCAGGGGAGGTTGCAGTAGAGCGTATATTTCTGCATGCCGGCTTCGGATTCGGCGTACAGCAGGCCGTTTTTCGCGAATGAGAGCGAAGGATTATCAAAGCACCAGCCGATCCAGTCGCACGCCTCTTTTATGTACGTCCAGTTTGATTCGACCCATGCAGTGCCTCGCCCGGAACTGCGCCATGCGCTGTAATTAGCGAGCATCATAAGGCCGTGGCCGTCCGTCTCCTGATTACCCAGATTCTGATACTCATCTCCGAAAGCCGCTTTTGTATAAGAAGTAGGCCAGTTTGCTTCCGGGACAAGGACTTTCGAATAGTGGAGCGGCTTATTTACGACGACCGTATAATGCCCCGGTATCGCCTTTCCTCCGAGCGTCAATTTGTTTTCGGGGAAATACATCATCTGAGCGTTCGCGAATCCGGCGGCGGCCAGCGCCTTCTTATTCTGCCCGTAGATCAGCAGCGACATTATTCCTCTGCCTCCGTCCCTGGAGTAGAACGAATCGTAATATGAATCCGCGTTCTCGACCCATACGCCGAACCCGTCGTAACGCCAAGAAGGAGCGCCTTTATATGAGGTGTGCATAAAGCCGTCGTCATCAGTACGGCTTTCAAGATTTGCCAGATTTGTATAGATTATGCCGCCTGCCATATTCGCAAAAGCGCTCCCCGAAAACGTGATCTCGGGGCCGGTGTGACCGGACGGATATACGAACGGCTCGGCATTTTCATAATCTGCCTCGAAAGTGTAAAGCGCGTGTCTGAGAGCATCGAGAGCGTCTTTCACCTCAGCAGGGAAAGGATCGGCGCTGTTTACTGTATGGGAGCTAAAGAATGCGTCGCCGCCATTGAATGAATAATCTTTATACGACAGTTCTACGTGCTCGCCGTCGCCCGCGTTAGAGAGGAAAGCGCATTCGAAAACAGGCTTTCCGTTTTTATCCGGATCATCAGTGATTTTTATGCTTTTAACAGTCTGATCGCGCAGCCGTATTTTAAAAACGCATCTGTTTTTACCTTCAAATGCGTCTTTTAACATAAGCACGGACCGGAGCTTTGCAGTAAGCGCAGCATCCTCTCCGGCCCCTTTAAAAGGCGAAGCCGCCTCGCGCCAGTTATTGTAAAACCACATGGTATAACCGAAAACGAGAGGTATCTTATCTATGGTCCCGTCCGCGTATTTGACGTCGAGCGTGCCCATTCTGTCTCCCACGAGCCTGATGTCCGCGTAATTTGAAGTGCCCCAGGCGGGCGCTCCGTTGTCAACAGAGTGGTATCCTCCCACTGCGTACAGCGTTTTATACGTTTTTCCGGTTCCTTCTTCGGCGTTATACGGAAGGCTGATCCTGACAGCACTGCCTGAAGACGCAAAGACGTCCGCCTTTCTGCCTGCACCCGTCAGAGACAGCAGAACGGCTGTGAAAAAGATAAAGACAAATAATAATATTTTCACTCTCAGACGGCGCATTCCTCCGGACCTCCTTCGTCGGAAATACTGATAAGTGGATTATATGTTTTTCGCCGTCAATTTAAAATGCAGAAAATCGTTGTCCGGATGGACAATTACGAGGGGATAAGGTTTTCTTTTCGCTCCATTATACTGACGTAAGCCGGACGGATGATCTTATCCATGCATACGAGCTCTTCTATTCGGTGAGCGCTCCATCCTACGATGCGCGCGATAGCAAACATTGCCGTATAAAGTTCGCGCGGAATGCCCAGCATATCGTATACAAAGCCGCTGTAAAAATCCACGTTCGGACTGACGCCCTTGTAAATGCGCCTCTTTTTCGCTATTATTTCAGGTGCTGCTTTTTCGACGTTTTCGTACAGCTTAAGATCGGCTTCGCGGCCTTTTTCCCTCGCGAGCTCTTTTACGTATTTTTTAAAGACTACTTCACGCGGATCGGACAATGAATAAACGGCGTGTCCCATGCCGTAGATCAGCCCTTTTCTGTCGAATGCTTCGCGGTCAATTACAGCGGAAAGGTAGCGCCGGATCTCTTCTTCGTCCAGCGGATCGGTCACGTTCTGCTTAAGGTCGTCCATCATATCGACTACTTTGATATTAGCCCCGCCGTGACGCGGACCTTTCAGCGAAGCCATTGCCGCCGCAAGTGTCGAGTACGTATCGGAGCCCGATGACGTAACGACGCGGGTCGTAAACGTTGAATTATTGCCGCCGCCGTGCTCCATATGAAGTATAAGCGCCGTATCGAGAACTTTTGCCTCTGTGTCAGTGATGACGCGGCCGGGGCTAAGCATCATAAGCAGGTTTTCCGCCGTGGAAAGAGTTTTATCCGGGTGATGGATCACCATGCTTCCCTTACGGGAGTAGTGATTAAAAGCATGGAATGAATACGCTGCAATGATCGGCAGCACACTGATCAGTTCGATACACTGCCGCAGTGAATTTTCCGGCGAAGTGTCGGAAACGCGTTTATCGTACGAAGCGAGTGTCAGGATCGCTTTCATCAGCGAGTTCATAATGTCTCCGCTGGGAGCTTTCATTATGACGTCGCGCGTAAAGTGTGTGGGCAGACGGCGGCATTCTCCTATGACCTTTTTGAACTGTTCCTCTTCCGCCGCATCGGGAAGCTCGCCGAAAAGCAGCAGGTAGGCTATCTTCTCGTATCCTTTTTTATCAGGTTCGAGTTCCTTTAACAGCGTTTCGACTCTGTAACCGCGGTACCAGAGTTCGCCTGGGCAGGGGATCTTCTGCCCGCTTTCGTCAGTCCTGAACGATATAACGTCGGAAATGTTTGTGAGGCCGGATACCACGCCGCTTCCGCTTTTATCGCGAAGGCCGCGCTTAACTCCGTATTTTTCATAAAGCTCCGGTGAAACCGCGTCATTTTTGCGGCATAGAACCGCTTTTTCTGAAGCGTAGTTATTGATCGAGATCTGTGCCATTATCAGGTCCCTCCTGCAAAATAACGTGTGAAAGCAATTTAATCTTACCGACGATCTTCAGCAGCGAAAGCGTGTCGGTCTCCCCGAGATATGAAAGCAATGCCGAAGTGCGTCGCAAAACCGTCTCATGGTTCGATATAGCCCGCGCCTGGCCGTCGCCCGTAAGTGCAACGACAGTCTGCCTGTTATCCTCAGTGTCGATGCTTCTTCGAACCAGCCCTCCCGCTTCAAGTCTGTTGAGTACCGCCGCTATCCTGGCGGAGCTTACTCCCGTGATCCTGCACAGATTCTTAGGAAGCGCCTTCCCGCCTGATTTATAGATACAGTACAGGACAAGGTTCTCGCCGGTGATCAAGCGGCTATAGTCATGTTCGATTTTCAGTATCGCCGCGTCTTCTACTGTGGCAATGATCGTTTCTGCCGTTTTTTCGTAATCCATAAAAGTACCTTTCAGGTGACAATAGCTAACAGTGTTAGCAATCGTTATTTTAGCACAGA
>JAEEGL017320068.1_pt1 | contig 13547 bp, 10 predicted proteins | sample 9134231 | NCBI WGS metagenome assembly JAEEGL01 (sample SAMN16246548, study PRJNA631951) | gut metagenome | biome: gut microbiome; feature: rumen; material: fiber-attached | host: Bos | place: Iran: Karaj | collected 2018-10
CATACTCAAATACTTCCCTGACTCTATCGACTATATCCTTATATGTCATCGCGCTACCTCCGTCAGATGCTAAAATGTTTGAAATGAGGGTCATTTTTATTATATCATATAAAATAAAGAAAATATATATATTTGTTTGACATTTTTGCGAAAAATTGATATTTATTTGTATTGTTTGATAAATGTGTTTAATTGAGCGAACAAATCGTGCTATAGTTTGCCAATATTGTTCTGTGATGTAAGTATTGCAGAAAATCACAGGCTGAATCGGAGGAATTATGACTGTAGATGCTTATCTTAATCCGGACTTTGATACAACCGAAAAGCTGATATTCCTTTGTATGTCATTTGCGCTGGTGACATTATGTGTATTTACCATACTTGGCGGAGTAAGGATATCGGTTATGTCGGCAGACCGTAAAGAAAGAAGGAGAAAGCTGTATGACAGGTCAATGAACCGTGTGCAGAGGTTCTATGAAATGATAATATCCGCGACTTCCGTCATGTCGTTTTCCTGTGCATATATCATATGTAATCATATTTATTCCGTGCTGCAGGGAGAGGTCGGAAGCGCCGAATATGCGCGTTTTGGAACGTTTATAAGTGTATGGGAGGGGTGGAAGGATTTCGTTCTGCTTCTGTTTATATGCATTTCCTGCGTTCTTAATTCCATTCTTGACAGGATCGTTATACCGCTTAAGAAGATCGATAAAGAAGAGAAAGCTTCGGTAAGGATGCTTGGAATGTTTTATGTGATCTGTATTCTTCTTTATCTGAATATTATCGGGGATGAAAGTGAGTACAGTCCGGTCATGCTTTATTACCTGGGTCTTATGGTGGGCAGGTTCGTATATTTTGATGCATCCTTTATTGATTTTCTCCTGGCTCTTAAAAATGTTTTCAAGAACCTCTATCTTTTGATATTTGGACTTCTCATTACCGGTATCCTGTGTTATTTCGGCTTTGAGAACGGATATCTCCTTGAACGCAATTATTATCTCATCGGTGCGTTCTATACACATCTTTTCATGCTTGTTTCCGTGTTCGTACTTCATCACAGCCATCTGATCAACCTTATTGTAAGGAAGCCCAGGGGTTATAAAGAGGAGGGTGAAGAAGGGGAGAATGATTATGAAGACGGTGGTTATGACGGTTATGTCGGAGAGTATGACGGCGAATACGACGAGGGATATGAGGAAGAGTACGAATATGAAGATGAGGGCGGATACGACGAATATGAAGAGTATGAAGAAGATGAAGGATAAGATGAAAGCCCGGATGCATATGAGGAGTACGATGATTACGAATAGGAGCAGAGGGTTCGTTGGAAGATTATAAAGATTTCGAAGTGAATAAAAACACGGAAGATGATCATTGTGTACCGAATAATACAGGTACAGTGACCGGAAAGAATAAAGATCTGCTATGGAAGCTGTTGGAAACAAGATGCTTTAGCGGCAGTACCATAAAGATAATGGCATGTGTAAGCATGTTCGTGGATCACAGCTTTCATATGCTTCTGCGTAAATACAGGAGTTATATCCTGGGCCTGGATTATGACAGCATTAGGAGGATAGATACGGTCTATAAGGCAGGAAGGGCATTTGGAAGGCTGGCATTCCCCATATACTGTTTCCTTTTGGTAGAAGGTTTTTTCCATACTCATAATCTTAAGAAATATCTGCTCAGGCTACTTGTTCTTGCTATATTGTCGGAGCATGCGTTTAATCTGCTGGCTACCGGAAATAACTTAAGCCTTGCGTATCAAAATGTATTTCTGACTCTGTTTATCTCGCTGCTGACCATCTGCGGAATGAATAAGGTGAGGATGAGAAATGACTATCCTATAGGAGTAAAAACTGTGGTAATGGGTGTGATTTTCGGAGCCGGCTGTCTTGCGGCCTGGTGGCTTAAGACGGATTATGATTATTTCGGAGTCATTGCCGTTGTTGTTATGTACATACTGCATTTCAACCGTCTGCTTACATGCATCGGAGGAGCACTGGTGTTTACCTTTGAGCCATTTGCGATCTTTTCGTTCATTCCCATCTTCCTGTATAACGGTAAGAGAGGCCTTAAGGCAAAGTATGTCTTTTATTTCTTTTATCCCATCCATATTTATCTGATCTATTATGTGGTAACGTATCTTTTGCCTGACCTGTAATGGGAACGAAACCTTGTAAAAGAGTATTGTATATCCTGTTTTAAATATTTTTGGTACTGATTTTTGATATTTTTGAAAACAATCTGATATATATGATCTTCTTTCTTTAGTAGAATCGTCTGGTAGTATCCTTGACATTATGATATTTGTGAAGATGGATGAATGCTTAAAGTGATGCTCTTTATTACGACGTGGGAGGTAATGCTATGTATCAGATTCGCTTTAATTCAGACAGGGAGACATTTCTTTTGGAAAGTGCCGAGAATTCCGCACATCTGTATTTTCCCATAGCAGGTGAAAAGGGGCTTAAAGGCTCTGTAAATCCCAATCTTGCCGGTGATGCGATGGTCGATCAGGAAACCTTTGTTCTTGAACCTGTCACAGTCGAGGGACTCCATAATAATAGAAGTACCAGAAATTTCTGGCTCAACATACATGATTACGGAATATGGTCCGTTACGGGTAATTCAGCCAGGCAGGAGAGCGATAAGTTCACCAAATACCAGGACAAAAGCTCCGTGGAAGCCGGATATATGTGGCACCGTATACGGAGAACCTCATACAGATACATGGTAAGTGCCGAGGTGACCTCTTTCATACCCGTTAATGAAAATGTTGAGATCATGATGGTTCATATAGAAAACCGGAGCAGAAACAGAATGGAGATAATACCTGTTGCTGCAATACCGATCTTCGGAAGGTCTGCGGACAACATAAGGGATCACAGAAACGTGACTTCAATGCTTAATCGTATAAGGACCACCGAATCGGGAGTCAGGATGAAGCCCACTCTTTCCTTTGATGAGAAGGGACACAGAAAAAATAACAGGATCTATTATGTGAGCGGCTTCGACGGCAGGGGAAATGCGCCCATATCATTCTATCCGACCGTTGATTCTTTTATAGGAGAGGGCGGAAGCTTTATCTGCCCGCGCGCGATGTACCGTGAAGAGAGCGGAGTAAAGGAAGGAACATGCATAGACGGAAGGGAAGCAATGGGCGGACTTCGGTTTGCGGATGTTGTACTGCGCCCGGGAGAAAGTGCAGACTACGTTGTGCTTATCGGGGTGTCGGAGGATGATGGTTCAATAGACAGAATAGAGAGAAAGTACTCTAAACCGGGAACGGCGGCAGAAGAGCTTAAGGCTCTTAACGCATACTGGAATGATAAGGTAAATGTTTCTTTTAAAACGGGAGACAGGATATTTGATCATTTCATGCAGTGGGTAACCTTCCAGCCGATACTGCGCAGAATTTTCGGCTGTTCCTTCCTGCCTTATCACGATTACGGAAGAGGCGGAAGAGGCTGGAGAGACCTGTGGCAGGATTGCCTTTCGCTGCTTTTCATGGAACCCGATGATGTCAGGGAGATGATCGTAGCGAACTTCGGCGGAGTAAGGGCTGACGGTACCAATGCGACCATAATCGGAGATGGAATAGGTAATTTCATAGCAGACCGTAACGGCATTGCAAGGGTATGGATGGATCATGCTTTCTGGCCGCTCAGAACTCTTGTTCTGTATATTGACCAGACGGGTGACTTCCATATATTTAATGAAAAAACATCTTATTTCAGAGATTCTATATTTATGAGAGGAACAGAGTTCGATAAAACGTTTTCGGACGAAGATCCGAGGCTTAAGGATGCGGATGGAAACGTATATCTCGGAACCGTGCTTGAGCATGTACTGGTTGAAACGCTGACAGCGGTAAACGAAACCGGAGCACACGGTATTCTGAGGCTTCGCGGCGCGGACTGGAACGATGCTCTTGATATGGCTTCGGAGAATGGAGAGAGCGTAGCCTTTACCTTTGCTTATATAATGAATCTTAATGACCTTGCGGATTATATGGAAAAATATGGGGAGCTTACAGGAAACGATGAGGTCATGGTTTTTGAAGAGCTTGGAGATCTGATAAATGGTGAGAATCCCCGTGATCATGAAGCATCCCCTGAATTACTGAAGGAATACTGCAGGAGCTGCTTCCCGTCCATAACAGGAAAACAGATCACTATATCAATTAAAGAAACGACCGTTATCCTTAGAAACAGAGCAGAACAAATGACCGCGCGCTTAAGGAATCAGGAGTGGTTAAACGATAACGGACAGAGAGGCTGGTTTAACAGCTATTATGATAATGACGGTAATCAGGCAGAGCGTGTGGGAGAGGATGCCGAAGATACGCGCATGATGCTGACAGGGCAGGTGTTTGCTGTGATGAGCTCTGTTGCAGATGATGATATGACAGCAAAGATAGTGAAGGCTGCCGACCGTTATTTATATAGGAAGGAAATCGGCGGATATCGTCTTAATACCGATTTTGGCGAGCTTAAGCTCAATATGGGAAGGATGTTCGGATTCGCATACGGTGAGAAGGAGAACGGAGCGGTATTTTCCCATATGACGGTTATGTATGCTTATTCATTATACAAAAGGGGATTCGTAAGAGAAGGCTACAAAGCCCTGATAACTCTGTATGAAGCGGCCGCTGATTACGACAGAAGCAGAATGTATCCCGGAATTCCCGAGTATTTTAACATAGACGGAAGGGGAGTATACACCTACCTTACAGGTGCGGCATCCTGGTATCTTCTGACAATGATCACAGAGGTGTTCGGAGTGAGGGGAGAAGCCGGAGAGCTTAAGATAGATCCGAAGCTTATCCCTGAACAGTTCGATGATAAGGGTATGGCAGGAATCAGGCTCTGCTTCAGGGGAAGGCTCCTTAACATATGCATCAGCAACCCGGATAAGCTGGAATACGGAAAATACAGGGTAGAAAAGATCTTCTGTAATAATAATGAAATTAAGACAGATGACGGGGTTCTGATCAAAGCTTCGGAGTTGAGTGAGGAAGGGGAAAACAGTATTGAGGTTATTCTTGGAAATAAATAGAGACTGAGCAGATAAGAAGATATTTCAAACTTCGAATCGCTGTAGGAATATATGGTAACTGAAGTCATTTAAAGGAAGAAGCCGCTACGAATCTGTAGCGGCTTCTTCCTTCCATATTGAACCGGCATAGGCTTCTCTGTATTTACGCGGAGACATGCCCGTTTCTTTCTGGAATATCTGTATAAAGTGACTCTGCGATGAGAAGGACAGATAATTGGAAATCTCAACAAGTGAGTACTCGGAGTATTTAAGCATGTTCTTGGCGCGTTCCACCTTGGTCTGTCTTATATAATCACTGGCGGATATTCCCAATTCTTCCTTAAACAGCCTTGAGATATAGCTGGTTGAGTTCGAGGTGTACTCGGCAAGATCCTTGATGGTAACACGATCCCTCACGTGAGCATAGATATAATTAAGGCAGTCTGTCATCGGCCGCGAATATGAAGCGCTTCGCTTGAGAGTATTCATTCTCTTGGTGAAATCAAGAGCCATGGCATCGTGTAATCGGTCCATCTCTTCGAGGCTGTGTATATCGTCAAGCTTCTGTATATAGAAATCACTGAGACGGTATGCCTGTTCCATTTCCATTCCTGCTTCCGAACATATACGGGTGATCAGGGCTGTGCTTACAACGAAATGATATTTTTTATTGGTTAGACGATCGCGCGAAAGCCTTCCGATACCCTCTCCTTCGGCGAAATCCTCCTCTTCACAGTTCTTTTTTACAGCCTCGATGTCGCCGTCGGCAACTTTTTTATAAAACCACTGTTCCTCATTGGGGCTGCAATGGATAAAGCCTTCCTCTGATGTATTCAGTTCGGAATTGATCCATTCTTTATCTATATTGGACATAGTTGCTTCCTGTTTTTTGGATGGTTTACAATTCAGAACAGGCTCAAATACATAAATTTGTAAAATATGCTGTTCTGAATTGTTATACAGAATATAGCATGAATTTAATATTTTTTCAATTTATTTGATATAAACTGATGACCGGCAGTAGTACTATAGAATCACAATAAACGTGGTATTCAAGGGGAATACCCCAGATAATATCATTTATTTCAAAGGAGGAAATAAAAATGAAGAAGAAATTGATCAGTGCTCTGCTCACAGCTACAATGGTACTCGGTCTTACCGCTTGTGGCGGCGGACAGGCTGCAGCTCCTGCAGCACCCGCAGCAGAACCCGCTGCTGCAGAGGCAGCAACAGAAAGTACAGAGACAGCCGAGGCTCCGGCAGAGGACAGCTCAAGTGAAGCTGCAGCACCTGCTGCATCAGGAGACCAGGGAAAGGTTCTTAACATCAGCGCATGGAACGAGGAGTTCAAGAGCCGTCTGGTTGATCACTATCCCGGATACGAAGAGGTAGACGGAACTACAGGTAAGATCGGTGATGTAACGGTTAAGTGGCTTATAACACCCAACGAAGAGAATGCATATCAGAACAGACTTGACGAGATCCTTCTCGGACAGGAAAGCGCAGCTACAGATGATAAGCTTGACCTCTTCCTTGTAGAAGCTGACTATGCTGTTAAGTATACAGATACAGATTACACACTTCCCATCAAGGATATTGGAATCACAGATGATGATATAAAGGATCAGTATAAATATACCCAGACAGTTGTTACAGATTCAAACGGTGTTATAAAGGGTTCTTCATGGCAGGGCTGCCCCGGCGTTATGATCTACAACAGAGCAATAGCTGAGGAAGTATTCGGTTCTCAGGAGCCTGCAGATATCCAGAAGGAATTCTCAGACTGGGATAAGTTCTTTGAGTCAGCAAAGAAGCTTAAGGATGCAGGATATAACGTAATATCTTCAACAGCTGATACCTTCCGTGTATATCAGAACAATGCCAAGCTTCCCTGGGTAGACGGAAACAAGATCCAGGTGGATGACAACCTTATCAAGTGGGTTGAGGATTCCAAGAAGCTTGCAGATGCAGGTTACTGCGGAACACATGGACAGTGGACAGATGACTGGAGCAAGGGCTTCTATCCTGAAGGAAAGGTATTCGCTTATTTCGGACCCGCCTGGCTTATCGACTTCAGTATGGCAGCTGATACAGAAGGCTCTATCGCACATGACGGCGGCTGGGCTGCAACAGAAGGACCTCAGGGCTTCTACTGGGGCGGAACATGGATCTGCGCAGCAGCAGGTTCAGATAACACTGAGCTCGTTGCAGATATCATGAGAAAGATGACATGCGATCCTGCGATCATGAAGGATATCGTTCTTAAGGACAATGACTTTGTTAACAACAGGCCTGTAATGGAAGAACTCGCTAATGATGATTCATATCAGAATAAGGTACTTGGCGGACAGAACCCTCTTAAGATGTTCTGTGCAGGTGCTGACAATATCGATATGGCTAACCTTACAGCTTACGATCAGGGTCTTCTCGGAGACTTCCAGACAGCTATGGGTGACTACATCAACGGTAACTATGCAACAATAGACGAGGCTATGAATCAGTTCTATACACTTGCAACAACAAGATATCCTGATCTTACATACTAATCGGATTCTTCAAAACAGAGAATTAAATTAAGATCAAACGTCTGCCGGGCACAGTCCCGGCAGACGGATACTTATAAGCAACCGGCAGGTAATCGGGAGGATCGTCATGGAAAAGAAAAAGACATCCAAGGTGGTGAAGTACAATAAATGGGGCTATATTTTTCTTGCTCCTTTTTTTATAGCTTACATTATCTTCAGCTTCATCCCTCTGGTAACTACAATATACAACAGTTTTTTTGAAAATTACCGTTCGGGACTCAAGCAGATCGGACCTACCTTTATCGGTATTAAGAATTACGTGAGCCTGCTTGGCGCTCCCGAGATATGGAAATATCTTGGAAATACACTGATCATGTGGATCGGTGGATTCATTCCGCAGATTTTGGTGGCACTTCTGCTGGCATACTGGTTCTCGGATCCTTCTTTAAGGCTTAAGGGTCAGAGATTTTTTAAAACGGCCATCTATATGCCCAATCTGATAATGGCATCGGCATTTGCAATGCTATTCTTCGCCATTACATCAGATTCGGGACCGATAAATCAGATTCTTATTAGCTTGAATATAATATCACAGCCGTATAAGTTTATGGAGCATATCGGCAGTGCGAGAGCACTGGTTGCTTTTATGAACTTTCTGATGTGGTTTGGAAATACAACTCTTCTGCTTCTGGCAGGTATGCTCGGTATCGACTCGGCACTTTATGAAGCGGCCGAGGTGGACGGAGCAACAGCATCACAGATATTCTTCAACATTACTTTACCGATACTTAAGCCGATCCTCATATATGTTATGGTGACTTCGCTGATCGGCGGACTCCAGATGTATGATGTGCCTCAGATACTCACTAACGGACGTGGTAATCCTATGGCTACAACAACAACCGTTATCATGAACTTAAATCAGTATCTTACAAGCAAGAACTTCGGTATGGGCGGTGCGCTTTCGGTATTTATGTTCTTCGTGACCGCAGTACTCAGTCTGTTTGTGTTCCGGTTCAACAGCAGGAAGGAAGAAGGATAAGGAGGATATGATGGAAAGTACAGCGAATAGAAATCATGGTATGTCGGTCGGCGCAAGAAGAGTCCTTGCTTATGTTGTTCTTATCTTCTTCACGATTGTCTGCCTGATATGGTTCTACATATTGATCATTAATTCAACAAGGTCACATGCTGAGATGACCAAAGGTTTTACGGTTATTCCCAGTACTCATTTCATGGACAACTGGCAGAATCTGGTAAACGGAACGCTGCCTATAGCGAGAGGATTTATAAACAGTCTTATCGTATCGTTCGGAAGTGCAATACTGTGTGTATATTTCTCGGCAATGACTGCTTATGCAATACATACCTACCGTTTTAAGGGAAGGGATGCGATAGCAGCATTCATCCTGGCTGTCATGATGATACCCGGCCAGGTAACTGCCCTTGGTTTCATACAGCTTATAGGTAAAATGAAGCTTGACGACACTCTGATACCGCTTATACTTCCGGCTATTGCCTCTCCTGTAACTTATTTCTATATGAGACAGTACATGCAGAGCAATCTTCCCATGTCGCTCGTGGAAGCAGCCAGGATCGACGGTTCGGGAGAATTCAGGACATACAATACCATTATGTTCCCTCTTATAAAGCCTGCGCTTACGGTTCAGCTTATCTTTGCCTTTGTGGGAAGCTGGAATAATTACTTTACTCCCGCCCTTATTCTTCATACAGATGTAAAGAAGACGCTTCCGGTACTGATCGCACAGCTTCGAGGCGCTGATTATCTCCGTTTCGATATGGGTCAGATATACATAATGATCGCTGCTTCTATATTCCCTGTTGTCATCATTTATCTGCTCCTTTCGAAGTTCATAGTCGGAGAGATGACATCGGGTGCTGTTAAGGGCTGATGAAGGTATAGTTACAGCTGTCTTCAAACAGATATTTATAGTGAAAGATCAAATCAGTTCACTATAGTTAATGGAGGAATTTCTAATGCGTGTGTTTGAGGGTTTCAGGAAAGGTGTTAACCTGGGAGGATGGATATCCCAGTTTGATAAATATGATATAAATCATTTTGAGAGCTTTATACAGAAAAAGGATATAGAGGATATTGCATCATTGGGCTTTGACCATGTCAGAGTGCCTGTTGATTACAATGTGCTTCAGGATGAAGAAGGAAACCGTATCGAAGATGGCTTCGGATATTTAAGAAGCTGCCGTGAATGGTGTGAGGAATACGGCCTTAATATGATAATAGACCTGCATGAGTGCTATGGGTACAGCTTCGATCCGCTTAAGGATATGGACAGGGAGAAATTCTTCTATGATGAAGCCCTTCAGGACAGGTTTCTGGCGCTCTGGAAGGAGATAGCCGAGGAGTTCAGGGACTATCCGAAACAGGTTGCGTTTGAGCCGCTTAATGAGGTGGTGCTCATGGAAGTGGCGGATGCATGGAATGCAGTGGTTAAGCGCTACATTGAGGTAATGCGCAGTGTAGTACCCGAGAGCTTTCTTATAATAGGCGGCGTATGCTACAACAATGTAAGTACCGTTCCGCTCATAGATATTCCGGTGGATCCTTATATTGTTTATAATTTCCACTGCTATGAGCCTATGATCTTCACACATCAGGGAGCATACTGGGTAGAGCAGATGCCGAATGATTTCCGGATTTCATATCCTAAGAGTCTTGCGGAATACAGAGAGGCAGGCAACAGCCTTACAGCGGATCTTGGCGGTGCTATTTACAGGGAAGGTATCAGTGAGCCGGGACCTGCGTTCTTCGAGGACATATTCAGGCCGGCGGTGGATAAGGCTCAGAAGGATGATGTGCCTCTTTATTGTGGTGAATACGGCGTTATAGATCTGGCCGATGCAGAGAGTAATCTGCGCTGGCTTAAGGATATACATACAGCGTTTGAGAAATTCGGTATAGGAAGCGCATTGTGGAATTACAAGGAGAAGGATTTCGGGTTCGTAAATGAAGCCTTCGCGCCTATTAAGAGCAGATTCATGGAAATAATCCGGGGATGAACGCAACGATCGAACACTCCGTTGGAAAAAAGTATGGTAGTGTTACTCACTGAATCATTTATGCAAGTGTCGGGAATAGGGAATGAGATTGAAAAAACAGCAGATATCTGCTGTTTTTTTACTTTATTAAACAATAATCCGAGCAAACGTAAAGCTATCAAAAGAAACAGTAGCGAATGACGGAAAATATGATATACTGATAAGTGCATGTATGGATAACGGATTTCATCAGAAATACTGTGTTCGGGATTGGTAGGTGACTGTTATGGATGGTGTGAAATTCCTTTTTGATCTTGCGATTCTGCTGTTTAGTGCCAAGATGCTCGGACTTCTGGCAAGAAAGATCGGGGCGCCCGAGGTTGTGGGAGAGATAATGGCCGGCCTCATCCTTGGTCCTGCTGTTTTTAACCTGGTCCAGGATACGGATTTCCTTTCCAAGATGGCTGAGATCGGCGTTATAATGCTTATGTTTGGTGCCGGGCTGGGTACTGATCTGAAGGAGCTTAGGGAAACGGGATTAAAGGCAACGCTTATAGCCTGTGCGGGAGTGGCGGTGCCGATAATACTCGGAACGATCCTGTTTATGACCTTCTACGGGTTTGACGTGCCCGGGTCTGAACAGTTCCTTAAGGGGCTCTTTATCGGTACGATCATGTCAGCTACCTCCGTAAGCATAACCGTTGCGGCGCTTAAGGAGCTGGGGAAGCTTAATGATTCGGTAGGAACTACGATAACCAGTGCCGCCATAATAGATGATGTGATAGGCATTGTTGTCCTGACAGTAGTTATAAGTATGAGCGGAACCGGAGAAAGCTCCGGTATAGGAACGGTAATAATAAAGGTGATCCTTTTCTTCATTATAGCGATTATCTCGGGGTATCTTATTTATAAAGGAATGGTATGGCTTGATACCAATCATCCCCATTCAAGAAGGATCCCGATAGTAAGCCTGTGTTACTGTTTCCTGTTGGGATTTATAGCCGAAGAGTTCTTTGGCATTGCGGATATAACAGGAGCATATGTTGCGGGTGTTATATTATGCAACTTAAGCGACCGTGAATATATAGAGAGTAAGGTGGATACCAGCTCATATATGGTATTTGCTCCTCTGTTTTTTGCGGGAATAGGACTTAAGACAAGCATAAGCTCTATGAACGGACGCCTGCTGTTGTTCAGTATATGCTTTGTAGTGACAGCTTTGGTGGCCAAGGTCATAGGCTGCGGACTGTGCTCAAGGCTGACGGGCTTTAACGGAAGTGATTCGTTGAAGATAGGTATCGGTATGATGGCAAGAGGTGAAGTGGCTCTTATAACAGCGCAGAAGGGGCTGTCCGCAGGTCTGCTGACATCGGACTATTTTACGGCTGTCATACTGCTTATACTTGCAAGCTCGATCGTAACACCGGTACTATTAAAAAAATGCTACAGTAAAGATAACGGAGGGGAAAATGAAATCGAGAGAACTTAAAGCCTATATTGAAAAAGGCTGTTTGGATGAAAGACTGACAGATGTATACGCTGATGCCTCACTTACGGAGGGGCAGAAGAAAAGATATGAGAAAGCGATAGATAAATATATTGATCTGTTCGGAGACAACGAGGTGGAGATCTATTCGGCTCCGGGAAGGACAGAGGTGGGAGGTAATCATACCGACCATCAGCACGGACAGGTGCTTGCGGCAGCGGTTAACCTTGATGCGATAGCTATTGTATCGAAGACTAACGACAGTATAATCAAGGTCGTATCTGATGATTTTGATATAGAGCCTATAAACGTAAACGACCTGGAAAAACGTGAAGAGGAAGAAGGCAGCAGCGAAGCTCTTATAAGAGGCGTGGCTGCAAGGATAAAAGAGGATGGTTATAAAGTAGGCGGTTTTACGGCGTATATGACCAGCGATGTTATCGTGGGTGCGGGTCTTTCCTCATCTGCAGCCTTCGAGGTAGCCATTGGAACAATCCTGTCAGGTCTGTACAATGACTTAAGCCTTGATGCGGTATATATTGCAAAGGTAAGCCAATATGCGGAGAATGTATATTTCGGCAAGCCCTGCGGACTTATGGATCAGATGGCATCAAGTGTAGGTGGGCTGGTAAACATTGATTTCGCTGACGTGGAAGAACCGGTTATTAATCCCGTTAAGGTAGATTTTGATGCATTCGGCCATAGTCTGTGCATCGTTGATACGGGAGCCGATCATGCAGATCTTACCGATGATTATGCTGCTATCCCGATAGAGATGCACAAGGTGGCGGAGTATTTCGGAAAAGATTTTCTCAAGGAAGTAAGGCCGGAAGAGTTCCTTGAGAATATTCCGGATATAAGAAAAAGCTGTGGAGACAGAGCGGTACTGAGGGCTCTTCATTTCTATACGGACGATGCGAGAGTGAGTGATGAGGTTAAGGCATTGGAGGACGGCGATATCGAGCTGTTTAAGAAGCTCATCTGCGATTCCGGCAACAGTTCATTCAAGCATCTGCAGAATGTGTACAGTAACCGGGACATTAATGAGCAGAGTGTATCTCTTGCTCTTGCGCTTACCGGCGAGATGCTGGGAGAAAAGGCCGGATACAGGGTTCACGGCGGAGGCTTTGCCGGAACGATCCAGGTTTTTATACCCACGGAGCTGGTTGACGAATATAAAACATATATTGAGAAATACTTCGGGGAAGGAAGCTGCCATGTTCTCAGGATAAGGAAATACGGCGGAATGAGAGTGTTTAAGGACATTAAATAATCATACGGAAAAGAAATAATAAATTACAGAAAAATTAATAACAGAAATAGAATGAATCATCGTTAAGATGAGAAAGGTGGGAGAATTTATGAAGATACTGGTAACCGGAGGAGCAGGATATATCGGAAGCCATACCTGCGTGGAGCTGCTTAATGAAGGATATGAGGTGGTTATAGCAGATAACCTGTATAATTCCTCCGAGAAG
>JAEEGL010065057.1_pt1 | contig 13546 bp, 9 predicted proteins | sample 9134231 | NCBI WGS metagenome assembly JAEEGL01 (sample SAMN16246548, study PRJNA631951) | gut metagenome | biome: gut microbiome; feature: rumen; material: fiber-attached | host: Bos | place: Iran: Karaj | collected 2018-10
CGCCGACGAGTCGTTCAGAAGCACGACGACGCTGAAGCAAAGTCCGAGAAAAGCTCCCGCGACCGGCCCGCAGAGCGCGCCTCCGACGATTATGGGAATAAGTGCAAGAGTGATCGAAAAAGGTCCGAAATGAATGTATCCGGAAAAGATCTGGAGTATGACGACTACCGCAACGAGTATGCCCGTAAGAGCAAGCTTTCTCGTAAGTGCCGACGAGCTTTTGTTTTTCATGATACGCCCTCCCGTGTGCATAATAATGAGCCTGTGACAGTATTGTCATAATATATCTTTTTTGACGTTTTGTCAATCGTTATCTTGCTCCCCGCGGCAAAGCGGGCGGCGGAAGGCGCGTCTTCAATAAGAAAGCTCGGGCAGGCGGAGAGTCTTATCTGTCGCCGCCTCCGTATCAGAAGTTCTTGAACCCGAAGTCGGAGAAAGAACAATCCATATTCTCCACCGCGACAAAATGTTTCAAACAGCGTATCAGATCGCACATGCCGACCCGGCTTTCTTCCATAAACTCGTTCTGTCCGGTCGCGCTGCCTTCATACTTATCGCAGTAAAGCGGATAACTGTCGGAAAAGGCCGCAGGGTCGATACGTCCGGTCGCGCTCCTCAGGCTCGTGCCGTCGGTTCTGAAATAGCGTGACGTCAGATATTCGTAAGTCCCGTCGTATCCGCCTCTCATCCTGAGATAGAAATTGACGCTGTAAGTCTGATCAAGGGGACAATGGAGGCAGAACTCGACCATATTGCTGTCTCCCCAATAGGACAAGGAAAAATACTCGTTTTCATATCCGCCGTACAGCGTCGACGGCTGCTGATACATGACGAAGTCTCCGTTGAGCGTACCTATTTTTATCGCGAAATCCTTACAGTATGAGAATAGATCGAAGGGCTCCTGCGTCTGTCCTGCGGGCGGCGTTGTGGTCTGCCCGGTCGCCGGTGTGGTCGTTTGTCCCGCGGGCGGCTCGGTCGTCTGTCCCGCGGGCGGCTCGGTCGTCTGTCCCGCGGGCGGCTCGGTCGTCTGTCCCGCGGGAGGCTCGGTCGTTTGTCCCGCGGACGGCGTGGTGGCAATCTGTCCCGAAGTCGGCTCGGTCGTCTGAGTCGATGCCGAAGCGGAGGTCTGTGAAACGTCCGCCTGTGAAACGGGCTCGTTTCCCCGATCTCCCGACGCCGTCCTCGCCGGTTTGCCGTTGCGCGCCGCCAGCACGATCACGACCGCGAGGATCACAAGCAGGGCAATGACGGACAGAAGGACTATCCACCGTTTATTCTTCTTTTTTTCTTCTTTTTCTTCCGGGATCTTCTCCGGCGCAGGCTCGGAAACGGCGTCGTTTCCCAGGATAACGTCCGAGGAAACGCCGAATATTTTTGAAAGAGCAATGATATTATCTATCGTAGGCTGCGTCTGCCCGGTCTCCCAAAGGCTGACGCTCTGTCTTGAAACACCGAGCTTTTCGGCAAGCTCGTCCTGAGACAGTTTGTTCTGTTTCCGCAAGATCCGTATATTATCGGACAGCAATTGCATCACTTCCCCGCAAGAATTTTTGCATATTATAGCATACCTCTTGCCCGGGCACAATAAAATAAGCTTTGAATTTTGTCAAGCAGCGCTTGCATTTTGCCGAAAAGCGCCGCAAAACGCCTTGTCTCAAAGAAAAAGCACCCTTCCGGGTGCTTTTGAAAGCCTCTCTCTGCGAGGCGGGTTTTATTTGACCGTATGATGACTCAGGAAGTGTTTGAGATCGTTCATCGCCTTCGTCAGCACGTCCGGCTCCGGAAGCATGACTATACGGAAGCGCAGATCTTCGTTCCAGTCAAAGCCGTTTCCCGGGATGACGAGGACGTGATATTCGTGCAGGAACTTCATGGCAAAATCCTGCGCGTTTTCAAAGTCGAAAAGCTCCTTCTCGATCCGCGGGAAGAGATAGAACGCCGCTTTGTTCTCGACGTAATCGACGCCCTCGATCTTATCCAGCGCCGCGCAGGTCGCTTTGCGCTGTTCGAAGAGCCGACCGCCGGGGACAAGCATTTCGTGAGTGCTCTCGCTGTCCACGAGCGCCGCGGGGATGACGAGCTGCGTCAACGCATTCCCGCACAGGCGCATGGACGCGAGCTTCATCACGCCGTCCCTGACCTCGTCAAGCTCGCCCTTCGGACCCGAGAAGACCATCCAGCCGCAGCGGAAGCCGCAGACGACGTGGCTTTTCGACAGCCCGTTGAAGGTCACGCAGGGCAGATCGGGCGCGATGGCTCCCATCGACTCATGCCTCAGACCGTCCATCACAAGACGGTCGTATATCTCGTCCGCGAGGATCACAAGGTGATTCCGCCGCGCGACGTCCGCAAGCCCGACCAGCGTCTCATGGCTGTAGACGGCTCCCGTCGGGTTATTCGGATTGATCACCAAAAGCGCCTTCGTTTTGGACGTGACCTTCGACTTTATATCTTCTATGTCGGGATTCCAGCGGTCGTTCGGATCGCAGCGGTAAAAGACCGCCTTTCCGCCGGACAGATAGGTCGAGTTGCTCCACAGCGAATAGCAGGGCGAGGGCAGCAGCACCTCGTCGTCGGTGCCGACGAGCGCGCTCATTATCATCGACGCCGCTTCGCTCACGCCGTTGCAGATAAAAACGTCGTTGGGCATGATGCCCTGCAAGCCGCGGCCTATGTGATAGGTGCAGATGACGTTGCGCGCGTCCTTCATGCCGCGCACGTCGCAATAGGGCACCGCCTCGTCGATATGCAGCGCCAGCGCCTGGCGCACCGTGTTGGGCAGAGCGAATCCGAATCTGCCCGGATTTCCCGTATTAAGTTTCAAAACGTTCGTTCCTTCCGACTCCATTCGAAGAGCTTCCAGATACAGCGGTCCGCGAATGTCGGAATGGACGTGCCGGAGACGGTCTGAGGATGGTATCATGATGCTGTTGTTTCCTTTCGGTCTGAGTATAAAATAAATAAAAATCCTGCCTGAGCAGGATCTTTCGTTTATAAGCGCTTTTTGCCTGCGGGCTTGCGCCCTATCCGGGATTCAGGTATTATCTCCAAACAAATCAGCAGCCGTCCGGCTGCTGATTTGTTTGGAGGCGCCACCCGGAATCGGACCGGGGATAAAGGTTTTGCAGACCTCTGCCTTACCGCTTGGCTATGGCGCCGATTATAACGGCAGGAGCGGTATAAAACTGGCTCCTGCCTTTTTTGGAGCGGATTACGAGGCTCGAACTCGCTACCTCCACCTTGGCAAGGTGGCGCTCTACCAGATGAGCTAAATCCGCAGGGGATGGTGCCTCAGGCCGGAATCGGACCGGCGACACGCGGATTTTCAGTCCGCTGCTCTACCAACTGAGCTACCGAGGCATATAATGGCGACCGAGATGGGGCTCGAACCCACGCCCTCTAGCGTGACAGGCTAGCGTTCTAACCAACTGAACTACTCGGCCGTGTTTTGTGGTGGGAACAACAGGGCTCGAACCTGTGACCCCATGCGTGTAAAGCATGTGCTCTCCCAGCTGAGCTATGCTCCCCCCTGTATAGCGGCAAAGTTTATTATAACTGCACATTTAAGCTCTGTCAATACTTTTTTTGCCGCCCTCGATCAATTTTTTGATATCCTCCGCCGTGAAATCATAGCTTTTATCGCAGAACTGACAGGTCACGTTCACCGTCTCTTCCTCGCTTGCAAGACGGGTAAGCTCCTCTCTCCCGATGCTTATGAGGGCCCTTTCGACCCTTGCGCGGGAGCACTTGCACTCATACGCGACGGCGTGCTCGTCCATAACGCAAAAGCTCTCTCCCAAAAGATCGGAGAGCATATCGCGCGGGCCTCTCCCGCGGGACATGGCGGAGGTCACGCTGCCGTATGCGCGCACCTTTTCCTCTATCTCGGCGGCTATTATATCGGGCGCGCCGGGCAGGAGCTGTATAATATACCCTCCCGCGCACGAAACGCTCTGATCGGGCGCGACGAGGACGCCGAGGGCGCACACAGTGGGTATCTGCTCGCTTTCGGCGTAATAAACGGCTATATCCTCGGCTATCTCTCCCGACAAAAGCCCTACCTTGCCCGAAAAGGGCTCTCTCTCGCGAATATCTTTTATAACGGTCAGGATGCCGTCGGCTCCTACGGCTCCGCCCACGTCGAGCTTCCCGTCGGGGCGCAGAGGCAGGGTCACGGCGGGGTTCTGCACGTATCCGCGCACGTTGCCGCGGTCGTCCGAAACGGCGGTCACGGTGCCGATGGGTCCGCCGCCCTTTATCTGCAGGGTCACCGAGCCGCCCTTGACCTTGAGCTCGTTCCCCATCATCGCGGCGGCGGAAAGCGCGCGTCCGAGCGCCGCCGTCGCGACGGGCAGGGTCTTGTGTATATTGCGCATCCGCTCGCATATCCCGGTGCTGCATATCGCGGACGCCTTGACAAAGCCGTCCGCCGTCATTCCTCTTACTATCGTATCGCTCATAAAAACACCCTCAAAGCCTGCTCAAGGTCGCAGAGCATGTCGTCGGCGTTTTCAAGCCCCGCGAACATGCGCGTCACGCCGCCGCGGAAGGCATAGTTCGTATACTCCGCCGCCGGCTTCGCGGTGCCGAAGGGATAAACGAGGCTCTCGTGTCCGCCCCAGCTCGCGGCGTAAGTGAATATACGGAGCCTCTTGACGAACTCCTTCGTCTGCTCATACGATCCGACCGTCTTGATGCTGAAAAGTCCGCCGCAGCCGGTCATCTGCTTTTTATAAAGTTCGTGCTGTCTGAAGCTTTCGAGCGCCGGATAGTTGACCTCGGTCACCGCCGGATGCTTTTCGAGATACTTGCACACTTTAAGTGCGTTCTCAAAGTGCTGCTTCATCCTCGCGGGCAGGGTGCGGAGTCCTCTTTCGACGAGCCACGCGTTGAAGGGCGCGCTGTTGTAGCCGTAAAGCACGCGGTTTTGCTTCACTCTTTCCATAAGCTCGCCGTCGTTGCCGCAGACGAAGCCGCATACGGTGTCGCTGTGCCCTGCGAAATACTTGGTGCCGCTGTAAAGCACGAGGTCTATGCCGAACTCCGCCGGCTTCTGGAAGATCGGCGAGGCGCAGGTATTGTCTATCGCGGTATATATCCCCTTCGATCTCGCGAGCGCCGAGATCGCGGCAAGGTCCTGAAGGTCCATTACCATGGACGATGGACTCTCGAGATAAATGAGCCTCGTTTCGGGGCGTATCGCCGCCTCGATCTCGTCAAGGTCGGTGCCCGAGACGAAGGTATGTGTGATGCCGTATCTCTCAAGCGCGCAGACGAGCTTGCGCGCCGTCGGATATATGCTGCGGACGACTATCATATGGTCGCCCGTCTTCATGGTCGCGAGGAAAACGGCGTGCACAGCCGAGATCCCGCACGAGGTCATTATCGCCCTGTCGGTCCGGTTGAGCGCCGCTATCTTCTTTTCCACCGTGTTGAAGTTGGGGTTGGCCCCTCTCGAATACTCGTATTCGTATCCCTCGAGGAAAGAGGAGGTCTGATATATCGGCGTGGTCGTCGCGCCGAGCTGCTCCGCGGGCTCTTCCCCGAGATGAGTGCATATAAACTCGTCCGTCATTTGTTTTTCGTTCATTCCAATATCTCCTTAAGGTCGCTTATGACTCTCGTTCCGGTCTTTTCCAAAGCCTCGCGCGGCTGATGTCCCCTGTCGTAAAGAACGCAGGAGGCGCCCATCTCCGCCGCCATGTCGAAATCGTGCACCATGTCCCCCACGACGATCACGTCGCCGGGATCGGCGCCCTCGTCCCTCATCCACTTTTTTCCTCTCTCGGTCTTGGATAAGCAGAGGATGTCCGAGGCTCCGAATATCCCGTCCATGAAGGGCTCAAAGCCGAACCTTGCGGCAAGAGCCTCGAGCCGCTTTTGCTCGAAGGAAGAAATGATGCACTGGACGGCGCCGCGGCGCGAAAGCTCGCTCACCGTGTAAAGCGCCGACGGGGACGCCTTCACCGTCCCGATGTGTCGCTCGAAGCCCTCGAGAAACTCCTTCGTGAAGTATTCGAGGGGCGTCTTTGTCAAATCGGCGTGCTTTTCATAATATTTATATATCGGCATATCCATGTTGCGGCGGTATTCTTCTCGCTCCGTTCTCGGTATCCCGAGCTTATCGAAGGTGTCGTTCACCGACAGGACCGCCGTATCCACGTCGTCGATAAGGGTGCCGTTGAAGTCCCATATAACGTACTTTTTCAAGCGCATCCCTCCGCGCTTATGATATACTTTTTGCTTTTCACTGTCAAGCGACTTGAAAGATGCGCTTGAGCATGATAAAATATATAATAATTATCTAAAAAGCACGCCCGCGGAGGTCATAATGATCATTTCGGGAATGAACGTCAATTACATATACGAGCCCTCCGAAAGGGAAACGGTGCTTTTCCTTCACGGCTGGAACGCTCCCTTCGAAATATATTCGCCCCTGCTTTCCTATCTCAAAGGCAAGGGCTTCGGCATAGCCGCCTTCGATATGCCCGGCGTGGGAAAGACCGGCGAGCCCGCCTCTCCCCTCACTCTCGACGATTACGTCTCCTTCACCGAAGAGTTCTGCAAAAATACCGGGCTCGAAAAGGCCCTTATCGTCTGCCATTCAAACGGCGCGAGGATAGCTCTGCGCATGCTCTCGGACAAAGACTGTCCCCTTTCGTGCGAAAAGGCCGTCTTCATCTCCGCGGCGGGCGTCAGGCCTCCGAAAACGGCGAAGCAGAAGCTTTCCGCCGGGCTTTACAAATGCCTGCGCGTCCTTGGCACGGGAAAGCTCACGGCTCCCCTTTTCTCCGAGCTTTACGAGCGGGTGCGCGACAAGCGCTCGAGCGCCGATTACAAAGCGGCCTCCCCGGTCATGAAAAAGACCATGTCGAACCTTCTCTCTCGTGACCTCTGCGATCTTATGCCGTCCGTCAGCGCCGACGTGCTTTTGGTCTTCGGCGACCGCGACACGGCGACTCCCGTCTCCCACGGCGAAAAAATGAACTCTCTTATCAAAAACAGCGGGCTCGCGGTCATACAAAACTCCGGGCACTATCCCTTCGTCGACAATCCCCGGCAGTTTTACGCCGTGCTCGACGCTTTTCTGTGAGGTCTGAGTCATGCTCATAAAGACCCTTATCCTTGCCGTCTGCGCCCTGCCCTGCTTTTATCTTTCCCTGCGCGGGGCGATCCATATCTATCAGCTCGAGGGCTATTTCTCCGCGGGCTATACCCGCGCGCTCCGCGCCCGTCTTTCCCGCCTTTTCTGCGCCAAGACCCTTTTCCCCATGCTCCTTTACCTTCTTGCGGGGATATTCTTCCCCTATCTGTGCTTTATCGGCGCGGGGCTTTTCGTCCTTCTTAACCTCCCCGCCAAGATGAAAAAGCCCCTCGTCTTCACGAGCCGAGTAAAAAGGCTCCTTTTCACCTCGGTGTTTCTGACGGCGGCGCTCTGCGCCACGGCGTATTTCCCCGGGATCATATGCTTCGCCGTCACGCTCACGCTGGTCATACTGCTCACCCCCTTCCTGCTCCTCGTCTGGGGAAGCGTCAACGCCCCGCTTGAAAAAGCCATATCCGACGGATATATAAAGGACGCCGCGCGCATACTCCGCGGCATGCCCGAGCTCTCGGTCATAGGCATAACGGGCAGCTACGGGAAAACGAGCACCAAATATTTTCTGCATAAGCTCCTTTCGGTAAAATACCGCGTTTTCATGACCCCCGGAAACTTCAACACCACACTGGGCGTCACCCGCGCCGTGCGCGAGGGGCTCCGTCCCTATCATCAGATATTCGTCTGCGAGATGGGCGCGCGCCATCTCGGCGACGTGCGCGAGATATGCGAGCTCGTGCATCCCGGCACGGGCATTATAACCTCGGTAGGCCCTCAGCACCTCGAGACCTTCGGCTCCCTTGACAACGTCCTTCGCGGGAAGCTCGAGCTTTTCGAGGCTGTGCGCGAAAAGGGGACGGCGATAATCAACGCCGACAGCGAGCCTCTTAAAAAAGCCCTTCCCTCGCTCACGGGAAACAAGATCGTCGTCTGCGGAGAGGGCGGGGACTATGCGGCAAGCAACGTCGTCACCTCCCTTTCGGGCACGACCTTTGAGCTTACGGCGCCCGGAGGCGAAAGCTTCGTATTCGACACACCTCTTCTCGGCAGATCCAACGTCTGCGACCTCACCCTCGCCATAGCCTGCGCCCACGGCTTCGGCATCAGCCTTTCCGAACTTGCGCCCGCCGTGCGCGAGCTCAAAAGCGTCCCCCACCGCCTGCAGCTGATACGCCGCGGCGGGCTTTCGATAATAGACGACGCATACAACTCCAATCCCGTGGGCGCAAGGACGGCCCTTGACACCCTTTCCTCCTTCGGCGGCTTCCGCATACTCGTCACGCCCGGTCTCGTAGAACTCGGCGCAGAGCAGGAAGCGCAGAACCGCGCCCTCGGAGAATACGCCGCGTCGCGGTGCGACCTTGCGATACTCGTCGGCGAGACCAATCTCGCCGCCCTGCGCGCCGGTCTTGAAGACGGAGGCGCCGCGGAAGATAAGATATTCGCCGCAAAGAGCCTCGACGAGGCGTTTTCACATATATACTCGATCCGTGCGGACGAAAAGCTCGCGCTTTTATTAAACGACCTGCCGGACAACTATCTGTAAAGGAGACCGTCATGAAAATAAACGTCGCAGTGTTTTTCGGAGGAAGATCGGTGGAGCACGAGGTCTCGGTCATCTCGGGACTTCAGGCCTTCGCCGCCTTCGACCGTGAAAAATATTTCCCGATACCCGTTTACCAGGCAAAGGACGGACGCTTCTACACGGGCGAGGGGCTCTCGGAAATAGAGAATTACCGCGACCTCAAGGCGCTCGTCAAAAGCGCGAAGCAGGTCGACGTCGCGGCCGCCGACGGGGGCTTTTATCTCCGCACCGTCGGGCTTTTCCCGAAAAAGCTTTTCCGCGTCGACGTGGCCTTCCCCGTTTTTCACGGCACCTGCGGCGAGGACGGCTGTTTCCAGGGATTTATGGAGCAGCTCGGTCTGCCCTACGCCGGGAGCTCTGTCACGGCGTCCGCCGTCGGCATGGACAAATACATGATGAAGGCGGCCTTCACCTTCGCGGGGATCCCCTGCCTGCCCTGCGAAAGGATAACCAAGCACGAATATTATTCCTCCCGCGAGGACGCCATCTCCCGCGCCGCGGAAAAGATAGGATACCCCATGATCGTAAAGCCCTATAACCTCGGCTCGAGCGTCGGCATAGGAAAGGCGCGCGACCGCGCCTCACTTGAAAACGCCCTCACCGACGTTTTCGATTATACCGACGCGGCGCTCTGCGAAAGATGCATAGAGGACCTGCGCGAGATAAACTGCTCGGTCTTGGGCGACGGCGACGGGGCGATCCCCTCCGTCTGCGAGGAGCCCTGCACCGGCTCGGATTTCCTGACCTACGCCGACAAGTATCAGGGCGGCGCGAAGGGAGGAGCCAAGGGCGGCGCAAAAGGCTCCGGCTCAAAATCGGGACAGGGCATGTCATCCCTTGCCCGACTCGTTCCCGCGCCCCTCTCTCCCGAGATGACCGAAAAGGTGCAGAAAACGGCCGTCGCGGCTTTCCGCGCGGTCGGTGCCTCGGGCGTCGCAAGGATCGATCTCATGATAGACCGCGCGACGAACGGGCTTTTCGTCAACGAGATAAACACCATACCCGGCTCCCTTGCCTTTTACCTCTGGAAGGAGAGCGGGATAAGCTTCTCCGAGCTTCTGGACCGCCTCGTAGACATTGCGCTCAAGCGCGCCGCGAAGCGCTCTGAGCTCACCTCCTCCTTCGACACCAACCTGCTCTCGACCGCGACACTCGGCGGATCGAAAGGAGCCAAAAAATAAAGACCCGGGCGTCCCGTTTTCGGGACGCCCGAAGTGATAAAACGGTAAAAACGGGGAGGGCGCCGCGCCGGCGCCCTCCGGCGTAAGCTTCGATATGCGAAAGGAGCTTTTAACATGCCCGAGCTTTTATGCGGCGGCGCCGGAAGCGGAAAAAGCGCCCTGATATTCGAAAAAATAGGCTCTCTTGCCCGCGAGGGGAAAAGGAGCCTTCTCATCGTGCCCGAAAATATGTCCCACACCGCCGAGCGCAGACTGCTCGAGCTGTGCGGCAACCCCGTCTCCCGCCATGCATCCGCGATCACCTTCTCGGGCATAGAATCATCTATCCTTTCGCTCGCGGGGGACGAGAAGCCCTCGCTTGACGGAGGCGGGCGCATTCTCGCCATGTTCAGCGCCATTTCGGAGACCGAGAGCAGCCTTCGCCACTACCGCGGCGCCGCCCTCAAATCCCGCCTCGTATCCTCCATGCTCGAGACGGCGGAGGAGCTCATCTTCGCCGGAGTCTCTCCCGAAAAGCTTCGCGAGGCGGCGTCGGGCGAGGAAATGAGCGACAAGATAAAGGACATAGCCGACATTTTCGGGGCTTATCTCGCCGTCTGCTCGCAGGGCAGGCTCGACCCCGCCTCCCTTCTCGACCGCGCCGCGGACCATATCGCCGAAACCGGCTTTTTCGACGGCGTCCACGTTTTCATAGACGACTTTTCCGGCTTTTCGGGACAGAAATACGCCTTTTTGGAGCGCGTCCTCGAAAGGTGCGCCGACATGACGGTCTCGGTGCTCCACAACGGCGACGACACCGTCTTTTCCGAGCAGGGCAAAATGCGCGACCGCTTCATCGCCATGGGCGGACGGTGCGGAAGGCCCTTTACCGTGAGGCGCCTTGCCGCGAAGGGGCAGGACAAGCCCGCGGAGCTTCTGAAATGCTCCGAGGTCTTCGACATGAAGGCAAAGCCTCTGATCTCGGGCAAAAACAGACCCTCCCTGCTCAAAGCGCTCTGCACCGGCGGCGGCTTCTGCCCCGTTTCGGTATGCAGCGCCGCCGATCCCGCAGAGGAAAGCGAGCTCTGCGCCGCCCTGATACGCGGCCTCACCCTCGCGCGCGGCGCAAGACTGCGCGACGTGGCGGTCGTCTCCGGCGACCCCGACAGATACGCCGGGCTTCTGGAACGCAGCTTTTTCAAATACGGCGTCCCCGTCTTCTTCTCAAGGAAGGAGAGCATACTCAAAAAGCCCGTCCTCGCCGCGGCGCTCGGTCCGCTCGAGGCGCTTCGCGACGGCATGCGGACAGGGTCGGTCATCTCATACGTGAAAAGCGGCTTCCTTCCCCTTTCGGACGACGCCGTTTCCCGGCTCGAAAACTATGCCCTTTTGTGGAATATCCGCGGGAACGCGTGGTTCTCCCCCTTCAAAAAAGCGACGAGCGGCTTCGAGCGCCCCTTCCGCGACGAGGAAGCAAGGCTCGCGGATATAGAAAAGAGCCGCGCCGCGGCCGTGGCGAACATAGAACTCCTGCGCGGGCTACTCAAAAACTGCCGCACCTGCGGAGACTTTGTCGCCGCCTTCAACGCGTATCTCGAAAAGAGCCGCCTCGCGGAGCTCATAACCGAGCGCTCCGAAAAGCTCGCCTCCGCCGGCATGGATCAGGAGGCTTCGGAGCACGCACAGCTCTTCGGGATCCTTCTTAACGCGCTTACCCAGACCGACGGCGTCCTTCACGGCGCCCAGGTCAGCCTCGACGAGTTTTACTCCCTTCTCGTGATGATCCTTTCTCAATACGACGTCAGCTCCATCCCCTCCTCGCTCGACGCGGTGCAGGCAAGCTCCTTTACGGCGCTTTCCCCCGCGGGGGTGAATCATCTTATCATACTCGGCGCGACGGACGGGCTCCTTCCGCCCGACGTGCCCCACAAGAGCATACTTTCGGACGCCGAGCGCGCCGCCCTCGAGGGCGAAGGCATAAGCCTGCCGACCGACGAGGACAAGGCCTTCGAACAGCAGAGCGACGTATACCGAGTTTTAAGCTCCCCCTCCGCCTCTCTCACCGTCTTTTATCCCCTTTCGGCCAACGGCGGCGAATGTACCGAAAGCTACGTCTCAAAGCGCCTGCTCGAGCTCATCCCCGAGGCGAAGGAGGGCTTAGTCTGCGGCTCCGAGGTCCTCGATCTGCTCCGTCTCACGGCGCCCAAGCCTCTTTCGGAGCTTGCCTGCTCATACCTTTCGTGCGAAACGCCCGAGTCGCTCGCCGCCTTCACGCGGGTCTCGAAAACGCGCCCCGAGCTTCTGCAGGGTCTCGGCGATTACGCCCGTGCGCCCGGCGATCTTATAAAAAGCAAAGAGAGCCTCAAGGCGCTTTACGGACAAAGGCTCTCACTTTCCCCGTCGAGCCTCGAGCGCGCCGGGAGCTGTCCATTCGCCTTCTTCGGCTCATACGGCATACGCGCCAAGGAGCGTCCCGAATACGGCATCTCGGCTCTCCACGTCGGCACGCTGATGCATTCCACGGTCGAGCGCGCGATAAAAGAGCTTTCGGCGTCGGGCGGGGACGCCCGCGCCGCCGCGCGCCGCTTTTTCGACGACGAGCTCGCAAAGCAGATGAAGGACGCCGACTCGGCGCGCATGAAGACCCTTCTCGCCCGTATCCGCGAGAGCGCCGAGCTCATCGTCTCCGACGTCTGGGCGGAGATAGAAAACTCCGATTTCAAGCCGAAATACTTCGAGCTTTCCTTCAGAGAGGGCGGGGACGCGCCTCCCCTTACGTGGGAGGACCGCGGCTTCGAATGCGTGCTTACCGGCGTCGCCGACCGCGTCGACGTCTGCGGAGACCGCTTCAAGGTCGTCGACTACAAGACGGGCAGTAAAAAGTTCACCCTTTCCGACCTCGTGAACGGCCACAACCTTCAGCTTTTCCTCTACTCCGCGCTTTTGCAGAACGCGGGCGTAGGAGAATGCGCCGCCGACCTTTACATCCCCGCAAGATCGGAATATCTGTCGGTCAACGGAGAGGAGGACGCGGAAAAAAAGCGGAGGGACGACTTAAAGCGGCTCGGTCTCATCCGTTCGGAGCCGGATATACTCGGATCTCTGGAGCACGGCGCGGACAGACACTTTGCAAGGTGGCTCCCCGTCGGATCGTCGGCAGAGCGCGACCGCTTCCTCGCCGTCGGCGACTACTGCGTGGGTAAAGCAAAAGAGCTCGCGTCGGTCATAATAGACGGAAACGTAAGCGCCGCCCCTCACGGGAAGGACGCGTGCGAATACTGCGCCATGAAGCTTGCCTGCCGCTTCGACGGACGGGACGAAAGATATTACGTAAGGCCCCTTTTCAGCGCACACCCGGCAAAAGCCCTTGACGCCATAACGGGAGAGGAGGCGGAATGATATGAACTTTACCGACGCTCAGAAAAGCGCGATAGAAGCGAAGGACCCCTTTATAATCGTATCGGCGGCGGCGGGCTCGGGCAAGACCCGCGTCCTGACCGAGCGTGTCGTGAGCCGCCTTTGCGATGAGAACGGAGACTGCGATATAAGCCGCTTCCTGATCGTGACCTTCACGAGAGCGGCGGCGGCGGAAATGCGCACACGCATCGCCTCATCCCTTGCCGAACGCATATCGGCGGGAGAAAAGGGCTCCGACCGCCTGCGCCGCCAGCTCGCAAAGCTCCCGACCGCGCATATACAGAC
>JAEEGL010461778.1_pt1 | contig 13546 bp, 10 predicted proteins | sample 9134231 | NCBI WGS metagenome assembly JAEEGL01 (sample SAMN16246548, study PRJNA631951) | gut metagenome | biome: gut microbiome; feature: rumen; material: fiber-attached | host: Bos | place: Iran: Karaj | collected 2018-10
AATTGCTGTTTCTACTATATTAGATATAGAAAAAGAGCATGTGGTTACAGCGCTTAGTCTCTTTGGTGGAACAAGCAGGCGTTTCGAGTACAAGGGTGAGATTCACGGCGTAACTATCATCGATGATTATGCTCATCACCCAACAGAGATAAAGGCTACTCTTACAGCAGCTCAGAATTATCCACACGGCAAGATCTGGTGCGTATTCCAGCCACATACCTACACCAGGACCAAAGCTCTTATGAACGAGTTTGCAGAAGCTCTTTCACTTGCAGATCACGTTATCCTTGCTGATATCTACGCTGCAAGAGAGACTGACAACCTTGGAATCAGTTCACGTACTCTCAGAGACAAGATCATTGAACTTGGACATGAGTGTAATTATTTTCCAACTTATGAAAACTTTGCTGAAATTGAAAAATTCCTTTTGCAAAATTGCACTAAAGGAGATTTGTTGATAACCATGGGTGCCGGAGATGTTGTTAAAATCGGTAATGAACTCTTAGGTCAGTAACACTTATCCACATATCCACTTTTGGAAATGGATTTATGTAAATCATTCTTGGTGGATAACAGCCAAAAAATTGTCACTTATTTTTGAAATCATAAGTGCCGATGGTTTGGCTGTTTTTTTATTTGTTATATCGATTAATCCACATTATCCACATTGTCCACAATGTTTCACAAAACGTGAAACACCGCACCAGTGCTGGATTTCTTCGTTACTTTTACCCATATCTTTTACAATTTTTGTGTGGTAAGATTTGAATTGTTCTGAGGAACATAAAAAGAAGTGACCGATGATGGTACTCAAAAATGTTCTCGGATAATTTGTAAAGCAGGTGATAAAAGTATATGATGGGGCGAGTAACTATTAGTCATAATTTAGGGGAGGATTCTACCAATGTTTCCAATATCTTCATTGATGAATACATGCAGGACGCCAATGATGCGCAGATCAAGATTTACCTATTTTTACTGCGTATGATGAGTGCCAATCTGCCAACCAGCGTTTCAGCATTGGCAGATAAATTTAATCATACTGAGAAGGACGTAATTCGCGCCCTTAAGTACTGGGAAAAGAAAGAGCTTATCAGTCTTGAGTATGACGTTTCCGGTAACCTCACTGGAATCCATATGGAAGACATTGTGGCTCCACAGAACCTTGGACGTAGAAAGAGCGACACTGTTCTTAGAACTGTTTCATCTCATAGAGAAAGCAGCTTTGAGGATCACAAGGAAGAGCTTCCTGAAGTTGTCGCACCTAGCAAGCCAAAGTATTCTGCAGCTCAGCTTCGTGCTTTCAAGCAGGCAGAAGGTGCAAACATAGTATTCCTTGCTGAGCAGTATTTTGGAAGGCCTCTTGCTTCTACTGAGATGCTTACTTTGTACTACATCCATGATGAGCTCAAGTTCTCAGATGATCTTTTGGACTATCTGATGCAGTATTGCGTCGATAATCATAAAACTGATTTCAGGTATGTTGAGAAGGTAGCATTATCCTGGAGTCAGGAAGGCATCAAAACGCCAAAACAGGCACGCGCGGAAATCTACAAACATGATCCTGAAGTCATCAGTATCATGAAAGCCTTGGGAATGGACAACAGTCCTACTGAGAAGGAGGGGAACTTCATCAGCTCGTGGCGAGGGGAGTTGGGATTTTCGATGGATATCATTGCAGAAGCCTGCGACCGCACTGTTATGGCAACCCAGAAGAATCGCTTGAAATACTGTGATAGCATTCTTCGCAGCTGGCATGAGAAAAAGGTTGAAACTAGGGAGGATATTGCCAGATTAGATGCTGATTTCACCGCTGATCTCAAGAAAAAGAGATCAATGGCTTCTGTATCATCCATCAATAGTAAACTCCGCTCTGACGAATCATATATTCGCCAAAGCGGCAACCAGAACCGTTTCAATCAGTTCCAGCAGAATACATATAATTTTGCTGAACTAGAAGAAAAGCTTCTGGACAACTAACTCTTATAGGATTGGGGAATCTTGTAAGAGCCACATAAAAGTTAAGCCCTGTACTTTTGGTTTGGCGGCGGCATTTGCCTTCCCCAAAGCACGTACAGGGCATACTTTTGTGATTTGCACATTAGCATTTAAGGAGATCACTATGCCATTAACAAATGCACAATATGATCAGATAATGCATGAATATGAAGAAAGACGCGCCTTGCACAGACAGGAGCTTGAAGAGAGACAGCGCTATGTCTATGAGAATGTTCCTGGCTACAAAGATCTTGAAGATCAGACAGCTACAGCAAGCGTAACTTTCGGTAAAAGACTTCTTTCAGGAGAGCGCCTTGATAGATCAGCCCTTAGACAGGAACTGGCTGAACTTGCAAGACAAAAACTCCTTCTTTTAACTGAAGCCGGCTTCTCTTCTGATTATCTTGATATGGGTTATACCTGTCAGGACTGCAAGGATACCGGTTATATAGGTAATGAGAAATGTCATTGTTTCAAACAAAAGATCATTGAAACTCTCTATGATAAATCAAATCTTAAGATGCTTACCAAAACTGCTAACTTTAAGCTCATGTCTGATAAATATTATCAGGGCGAAGACTTAAAGAGATTTCATGGTGCAGTTAATGCTGCTGAAGATTTTATTAATAATTTTAACTCTGACTACCAAAATCTATTCATTTATGGTACAGTTGGTACTGGCAAATCTTTCCTGTCAACTTGTATTGCAAATGAACTCCTTAAAAAGGGTCATTCTGTAATATATTTCAGTTCTACAGGATTATTTGAACTACTGGCCGAGAACTCTTTCGACTATCGTAACAAGCAAGAACTTCGGAGCATTTATGATGACCTTTATGGATGCGAGCTTCTCATTATCGATGACCTTGGTACTGAGCGCACCAATTCCTTCGTTGCTTCCGAGCTTTTCTCTTGCCTGAATGAGAGAGATATCCGAAAGAAAGCCACTATAATTACCACTAATCTTTCTCTTGAAGAATTGCAAATGACTTATTCAGACAGAATCTTTTCAAGAGTCACAAGTAATTACAAGCTCTTGAAATTATCTGGTCAGGATATTCGTAAAATAAAGAAGATTGCAAGAAAAGAAAGCGAGGATTTTCAGTAATGCCAAAAAGAGAAGAGAAACGTAATCTGGAGACAATTCCTGTTGGTTCCTTAGGAATTTTCCCACTTAAGGGTGTAAAGTCTCTAGCAGAGAAAGTCGATTACTATCTCGTTAAATGGAGAGCAGAAAGAGAAAATGAGCACAAAGGAAGCTTAGCTTTTACAGGTTATGAGCGTCCTTCATATATCTTAGATGCAGATGTTCCAAGATTTGGAACTGGTGAAGCTAAGGGTGTTATCAAGACTTCTGTTCGTGGCGATGACTTATATCTTTTAGTTGATGTTTGTAACTATTCACAGACCTATTCTCTATTTGGACAGGAAAATCATATGTCTCCTGATGATCACTATCAGGATCTCAAAAGAATTATTGCTGCCGTAGGTGGTAAGGCCAGAAGAATCACAGTTATCATGCCTTTCCTCTATGAGTCAAGACAGCACAAGAGAAGCTCAAGAGAATCTCTTGACTGCGCTATCGCTCTTCAGGAGCTCGTGAATATGGGTGTTGATAATATCATCACTTTCGATGCTCACGATCCTAGAGTACAGAATGCTATTCCACTTAACGGTTTTGAAACCGTTCGTACAACATATCAGTTCATCAAGGCTCTTCTTAGAAATGTTTGGGACCTCAAGATCGATTCAGATCACATGATGGTCATCTCTCCAGATGAAGGTGGAATGGGCCGTGCAATCTACCTTGCCAGCGTACTTGGTCTCGATGTAGGAATGTTCTACAAGAGACGTGACTACACACAGGTAGTTGATGGACGTAATCCTATCGTTTCACATGAGTTCCTTGGAACAAGTGTTGAAGGCAAGTCAGTTATCATCGTTGACGATATGATCTCATCTGGTGAGAGCATGATCGACGTAGCTAGAGCTCTTAAGGAGCGTAAGGCTGCCAGAATCTATGCATTCTCAACATTTGGCTTATTCACAAGCGGACTTGAGATCTTTGATAAAGCTTACGAAGAAGGAATCATTGACAGAGTCCTTACTACAAACCTTGTATATCAGACTCCTGAGCTTCTTTCTCGTGAATGGTATATCAGCTGCGATATGAGTAAGTACATTGCTTACCTTATCGATACTCTTAACCACGATGCATCAATCAGCGATCTTCTTAATCCTGTTGAGCGTATCAACAACATTATTGAGCGTTACAATAGCGGTGAACTCAAGGCATCTCTCGAAGCAGAAAAAAAGCTTTGATTCACTAAACTTAATGGCATTATTAAAGCCGAGATTCAGATTTGAATCTCGGCTTTTTATTATGTTATCCACAAGATCATTCAAATAATGTTTTGATTTCCACAAGAGAATCCAGTTTTTTGAACAGTTTTCCTGATAACTCTTCGTCTGGCTGTGTAAGGTCCGGAACCATAATGACATTACATCCAGCATCATAAGCGCTTGTAACACCATTTGGTGAATCCTCAACTGCAAAGGTCTCACTAGGATCAAGCCCTAGCTCCTTGCAGGCGAATGCATAGATATCTGGCGCAGGCTTTCCTTTTTCCACCATGTTGGCACAGATGATCTTGTCAAAGTATCCAAAGAGATCGATCTTTTTTAGATACCTCTCTGCCCTTGGATATTCATTGGCTGTAACAAGAGCTGTGAAAATGCCATTTTTACGAAGCCAGGTAAGTATCTCCTTGGCACCAGGCTTAAGGGGTATTCCATGCTCTCTTACAAGTTCTTCCACAAGTCCTCTTCTATACTCGCGGACCTCATAGTAGTCAAGATCTTCTCCAAACCACTCCTTGAACTGAATAGGTGCATAGGGCCTACCAAGGGATCTGAGATTAAGAGTCATCTCTTTTGTCATCTCATGTCCAAAGTGAGCCATGGCCTTAGGCCAAGCCTGCTGATAGTACTTCTCAGTATCTGTCAGGGTACCATCCATATCAAAAAGAACTGCCTTAATGTCTTTCCCAATCATTTTCATACCTCTCGCAGAACCTGGCAGAAAAAGAAGGCTCCTCATTGCCAATGTTTAAATGAGTAACATCTCCGCACCTAAGTGTTCTAAAGCTTACAATGCCCTTCTGACGCTCTTCTGTAGCAACCATAGTAACTGATGTAGGAGCTGTGGCCATTGACTGGAACATTACAAATGGTGATATATTCCACAAATGTGACAGCAGAACTGATGTTATTCCATAGTGGCAAAAGAAGGCAATCGTTTTGTCATTACCATTTTCTGTTTTGTAGATAAGTCCGTCTCTTGCATATCCATACTCAGCAAGTAGCTTATCAAAAGACTCTACGACATAGTCATACTTTGAGGCTGCATCAGATGCTTTAGCAATCTCAGATTCTCTCCAAGCTACTCTATCTAATAATTCAGGGTGCTCATTATAATAGGCAGGAAGTAGATCCCAAACTATTCGCTTTTCGTACTTGCCAGTCTCTTTATTAAGAACAAGCTCATTCTCATAAGCCATTCTTGCTGTTTCACTTAAGTTTGGATCAAACTGCGCAGGAAATTCCATGAGCCAGTCATAGGTCTTTCCACTTTTGCCAAGCTTATCCATGCTGTATTTAGCTGTTGCCTGGGCCCTTCCAAGAGGAGAGAGATAGATATCATCTATCTTGTATCTCTCTATATCCTCTGATAAAAGAGTCGCTTCTACCTTACCTTTATCTGTGAGATTGTCATGTACGTAATCAGGATCTCCATGTCTAATAAAAATAAGTTTCATTTCAAACTTCTCCCTTAGCCCTGAAGTCCTGCTGACTGACGGATCATGTCCTCTACTACAATGTCATAGATCTCGCCTACTGTATTGCAATACTCAAGCACCTTCCATGGCTCGTTTGTATGGAAGTGGATCTTAACAAGATCCTCATCACCTGCTGCAATAAGTGAATTGCCCTCAAAATGAGCTGTGATATAATCTGCTATCTCATCTTCATCAAGATCCTTATCTCTTCTGTCAATGAGAAGCTGTGTGTCATATCTGTAGGCAAACTGATCGTCTTCTGCATCAATGCTGTGTATTGGTTCCATCTTTGGTCCTCCCTTTGCTGAATGATTAAATTCCCTTAAAGCTCATTGTAAACTCAAGCTTCTTGTCATTTGGAAGCAGGAATTCTGGATGAGTCTTAGCTCCCCAGCTGTCATCACCTGCGATACCCATCTGAACAAGGCTACATCTAACGATTGTCTTGAATACTCTAGGGAGCTCATAAGGATGCTGTGCAGCCTCAAGCTCATCTGGAGTATATGGAAGAGCGCTGAAGTTCATTGAATCAGGAGCTTCAAATAATAATCCTCTTCCCTTTCTATCTGTGATCTTAGCCCATCTAACGTCTGTTCTGTTGCCTGTTTCCTGAGGAACAAGGTAATTCTCCATGGCATCAGTAGTTGTTGTCTTGAAGATACCAAGCTTTGCTCCACGATTTCTATCGATATAGTTCTCCTCAGGACCATTTCCATAGTACTCAACGTTCTTAAAGTCTGGGTTAAATCTGAACATCATACCAAATTCTGGCATTGGAGTAAGTCCCTTAACTGGCTCATACTCCTCCTTGATCCAAACTCTTCCATCACCTGTTACTGTGTATGTCACAAGAACAGAAGATGCTGGTGTTGTAGGAAGATAATACTTAAATGTAAGGCTTACGCTGTTATTCTCTTCCTTGATGATAGGATACTGGCTTCTGTCCTCAGGTGTTCCGTTTACATAGCCATTGCTCTCTTCTTTTACTACTTTTGTTGTAAGGTATGAGCTTGCAACCTTCCACTGAGCATATCTCTGTGGCATATCATTACCCATATCATTATCAACAGGTGCTCTCCAGAAGTTTGGTCTTGGAAGAGCTTCGATCAGCTCTTTTCCTGCATAGTTATAAGATACAAGACCTCTTTCTCTAGCAAAAAGAACTGAGAAATGATTTCCCTTTACGCCAACATTGTAAAGTCCCTTAACAACAGTAAGTGGAGCGCATGAAACATAAGTAGAAGCTGACTTTCTAAATACGCCCTGACCAAATGCCACTTCGTGTCCAGCCTCAGCCCAAGATGTCTTGTCACGAAGTCTGAAGGATACTGTTACAACATACTCATCAAGAGGGAATGGTCCGTTCTCATCAAATACACCAGTTGGCATAACCGCCATCTTAGCTCTGATCTCTTCAGGAAGCTCATACTCTTTTTCTGTAAGTGGCTCAACATTTGTAGCAATGAGCTTTTCTGCAATCTTCTTGCCGTCTCTCTCAAGGATCACTACGCAGTTATATTCATTAGAATTTGTGAAAAGATTTCTGTTGATAACCTTTACTTTATCTGATGAAACAAATACTTCTAAGCCCTGATAGTTGAACTTAACGTCCTGCATCTTGGCGTATGGCTGACGAAGGCTATCTACGATACCATTACCACTGAAGTTGTAGTCTGTAGGTCTCTCACCAAAATCTCCGCCGTATGCCTGATACTCTTCACCAAAGCAGTTCTTGGTTCTAACTGCCTGATCCACATAATCCCAGATAAATCCACCCTGATAGCGTGGCTCTCTGTTGGCAAGATCTGTATATTTGAACATACCACCAATAGAGTTTGCCATAGAGTGTGTGTACTCACAGCAGATAAATGGCTTGTCATCGTGCTCCTTAAGGAACTTCTCGATGCTCTCTACTGAAGGATACATCTGGCTTTCCATATCACTTGTGTCATTGTAGGTTCTATCATGGCAAACACCTTCATAATGAACAAGTCTGTCTGGATCAAGCTTTCTAAAGAGGTTACTCATCTCAAATGGAACCTTACCGCCATGAGACTCGTTACCAATTGACCAGATGAGAACAGAAGGATGGTTCTTATCAAGCTGATATGTTGTATTGATCCTATCAAGCATTGCAGCCATGCAATCTTCTCTGCTGCCAGGAAGTGTCATCTCTACCTGCTTTTCTCTAGGGAATCCAGCCCAGCTTCCGTGAGTCTCCATGTTATTTTCTGCAATCATGTAAAGACCATAGATATCGCAGAGCTCATATAGACGAGCTGAGTTCTGATAATGGCTTGTTCTGATCGCATTGATATTATTCTTTTTCATTGTGATGATATCTGTAAGAGTATCCTCATCAGAAACTACTCTGCCTACATCACATGAGAATTCGTGTCTATTTACACCCTTAAATACGATTCTCTTACCATTGATGAGCATAAGGCCATTCTTCATCTCAAAGCGGCGGAATCCTACGTTCTGTCTGATAACCTCAGTATTTTCTCCTGAAGCACTATTTACATGTAAAAGAAGCTGATAAAGCTGTGGATCTTCGGCGCTCCAAAGAATAGGATCCATAACCTTTTCAGAAATAACAACTTCTTCTGAGTTATTAACTGTTCCCTTAACAACAGGGTGATTATTTCTAAGAAGCACATAATCTGTTGTACCTGTGCTCTTACCAAGCTTAAGTGTTACTTCAAGCTCAGCCTCTGTAAACTCGTCATTTAAGATAGTTCTAACCTTGAGGTCCTCAAGATGCGCATCTGGCACAAGTCTTAAGAATACATTTCTGTAGATACCTGAGAATCTAAAGAAATCCTGGTCCTCCATCCAGCTGCCTGCAGTCCACTTAAATACCTGAACAGCCAACTTATTAAGACCACTCTTTATATATGGAGTAAGGTCGAATTCTGATGGTGTGAAAGTATCCTCGCTGTAACCCACATAGCTTCCATTAAGCCAAAGAGCATATCCGCTTTCTACACCGTCAAATACTACGTGTACTTCTTTTCCCTCCCAATTAACAGGAAGCTCAAAGTACTTAACATAGCTTGCCACTGGATTGAACTTCTCAGGAACCTCGCCAAGCCAGATATCCTCGTGTCCATCCCATGGATACTGTGTATTGATATATGCTGGAATATCATAGCCTTCCATCTGAATGTGAGCTGGCACATGAATATCATCCCAAATATTGCAGTTATAATCTTCTTTTTCAAAGCCAGGAATCACAGAGCCATAATTTCTGGCATAGTGAAATTTCCAAAGTCCATTAAGTGAAAGTTCAAGTGAACTTACGCCCTCTGTTAATTCATCATCTGAACCATATGCTCTATGATCTGAATGAGCTGGAAGCACTCCTTCCTTAAAAAATTCGGGGTTCTTTACATTCTCATAGTTAAAGCTTCCCATTTTTAATCCTCCGTAATATATGTAATAAAATGATTACCGTTATTTTCAAACAGCTCTTCGGAATCATTCATTCCGTACTTGTAGACCTGTCCAGTCTTTGGATCAAGTAATACTGTATTGAGCTCATTGAAGCCAAGGATCAGCATGGCATCTCCATTGTTCAAAAGAGCCATGACAGGAATATCCTGATTAACATAATAGAGCATAGCTGACAGTGGACATTTATCAAGGTCCAGAACCTTTGCTTCTGCAAGGGAACTCTGCAAAATATTCATAGCTCCCGCGCCGCTCTCTAACATACCTTCTACATCTCGGTTTGTTCCATTAAACTGTAATATCAGATCAAGACATACTGCCACAGAGCTATTGGATGTCATGTTATCATAGCTCTCTGCATTTCGAGTGATAGCCATTATCTGATTTGATCTTGAGAGATTACCCTTAACCCATACATATCTGTTATTATCTCCCATTACAACGCCCGGAGCATTATAAGCATCAAGCACCGCACTTGAAGGATCTGAATAAACTCTTACATCCCCGTCGAGATCATAAACATAATAGAATGGATTGCTGTCAGGATTTCTTTCTATATCCACCACAACGTTCCTATCTCCCTCAAATAACGTCTGATAAGGAGTCAGAACTCTAAGCTGCTTGGTCTTGATCTCATTCTTGGTCGTGATCTGAACTATCTTTTCAAATACATCAACAGAAGCCACGGTAACTACATTGCTGCCGTCATGAACTTCAAGTGTGTTCATGATCTGATCATCGTAGGTACTCTCATATTCTGTACCTTCTTCATTCTTGACTACTCTGCTGATCTTGAGTTGATTGTCATTTATTGTTATGCCCGTGATGTAAATTCCGTCAGGACTATAATTCTCAAGAACGTTTCCTTCTACATCAACGATCCTAAGTGAATACATTGCATAGATTGGATTGCCCATCTGATCGCTTAGTACATCATCAGAGTGAACAACTCCGTAGATAAGGTCCTCTCCCATGAAGCCCAAAAGGATTATGAAATCACCTTTTTCTGCTTCTATCTCAGATACAGCCCTGGTGTTAAGGTTCATCACATGAAGACTCTTTAAGTCACTACTCTGCCAAGCGATAACTCTTTTTGAATCAGATATCTTGTACTGTCCAGCGCCGATATCATCTACAACAGACTTGGATTCCTTATCAATAAGGTCTATCTCATAGATATTCTGATCCAGCATGCAGTAAAAGATATTACTATTGCTCACATAGGCAAGCTCATCTATGTAGCTTGTGAGGATCTCCGCGGACCTTGTACTCTCGATAAAGGCTTCCTCTTCAACTGCGTTTAAAGAAGCATTATAATCATAAACCGCAATTCCTACTCTGCCTTCATGAAGACCTCTGTTCATGTAACCTGCAACTGCAAACTTTACATTGCCAGCTTCATCCACATTTAATATCTTGATAACATGTCTGTTCCATCTGGTCCTGATATCATCATTGTCAGCATCATAGAAGCCAAAAAGATAAGCTAGCTTATTTTCTGCGTGATTAAAGGAATACAATCTATTCTGACTCACAAAGGCAAATGCAGTTCCGCTGCTACTTTCAACAAGCTCAATATCAGGATCCGAAATTCCTAGATTGATGGTATTAGAGCCTATTGAATAGGAGCCAGAATCAAATATATAATCCATTGTCCTTTCGTAGTTCAAAAGATAGATCCTGTCTGATGTAAATCTGACTCTGAAATATTCGCATACGTTGTATGTCTTGGTAACCGAGCTATCCTTTAAGGTAACTCTGTACTGAAGTTCAAAGCTACCTGTCTGACCATGGAGGTCTGTCACATACACATCTGGAGCCGTGTGCTTAGTGATATTAAGATCTCCCCATGTAACCTGGTTAAAACTACTGTGAATATTCACATTGCTAAAGGTTGTGTTGTCACCTTCTGAATTTGACTCAAGGTACTTAGAATATTCCTTTGCTTCAGTCTTATTGAAGGTAGCCTTTGAAAAACCAAGGACAAAGGAAAGCTCTTCGTCGAGATTGTATCTGCTGTCATCCTCTGTCCACACAAATCTCGTATAATACTTAGCTTTTCCACTATTTGTTTCCATGATAAACACAAGAACATACTCATTTCCCGGTGTGATCAGGTCTTTTATCTGAATAGTTCCTGTGATGGCATCACTTGACTCTACGTAGTCAGTAATAGCCGTATTCTCAACAAGTCCCTTGCCGTCAATTGTTCTAACTTCGAAGCTGATATCCCATACAGTCTCTCCGAAGGTGTTGATCTTGTATGAAAGAGTTCTATCCTGACCAATTGGAAATACAGCGCCTCTCTGATAATTAACGTCAACGTCTGAAAGATAACCGTGCATGGGGTTAACTTCCTGGTCACCATTAATAAGAGTCACTATTGGAAGCGTTGCCGAAGGCATCTTGGCAGTCATATCCGCATTATCCCCATTGGAGAGCTTGCTGATGACAAAAAGTGCCAGAACAAACACCAAAATTGCGTATACAGTTTTTAATATTGTTATTTTTACTGATCTTTCGCGCATAATTGACTTTCAATTTTAATAATAGTAAGATTTTTCAAAGGAGGATTTTACTATGAAAAATCCTGTTCTCTATCGTAAACGCTTTATTCCAGATGAATGCTTTGAACTTAAAGATGACATCATCCTTGAGCGTACAGATTCTATGATCGTTACTAAATGGTCTGCTATCCGGGCAAAAGAAGATTTCTCAAGCGGATATTCATGCTATTATCTCGACCGCGGCATAAAAGTTAGCAAATTTATCAAAGCTGATGGCTCACTGCATTATTGGTACTGCGACATAGTCACCTATGACTATGATGAAAAAACAAATATACTCTATACTATTGACCTTCTGGCAGACGTGATCATCTATCCAGACGGCAAGGTCAAGGTTGTTGACCTTGATGAATTATCGGAAGCCTTTGAAAAAGGTCTCATCGATAATACCCTTCTTAAAAAGAGTCTGCTCTCATTGAACAGACTCCTCACAGAAATCTACGATCATGGAATTGAATCCCTTACTCAGCCAATACGAAAATATACTGACTGATATTAGTAGAATACATGCCCTCCAATAGTTGTTCCAGAAAGTCCTGGAACCGGAGTTCTGAAATATACACATGACCCTACATTTGAATAGCCCTTCATGGCTTCATCTGCCGCCTGATAGCAGGATGCAGATGCTCTGCCTTCAGCAAGGGCAAGTGCCAGTCTACCACTGGCAACAGGTGAAAACTGCTTGTTCTGATAAATAACACCCACAACGGTGTCAGGATACACAGAACTAAGCACCCTGTTGATAACTACTGCTCCTACAGCAACCTTGCCTTCATAAGGCTCGGCTCCTGCTTCGCAGTATATAAGGTTAGCCAAAAGATATCTATCTCCTTCAGCAAAACTAACTTCTGAAATATCTCTCCAACTTGAAGAAGCTGCAAGCTTTGACATTCTCATTTCTTCTGCAAGCCTGGCTTCAAGAATCTTAATATCATTCTCCTGAGCTTTGATCTGTTTTTCCAGCTCATCGGCCTTGGCTTCTGCATCAGAAATATCATTGGCATACTGCTTGATAGACCCAGATGTCTGACTCACAAGCCCATTTACACGGCTCTGTTCAGCCTGCTGCTTGACCTGATACTCCTCAAGCTGATCCATCTCTTCTTCTAAGGTCTTCTCTTTTTCCTCGATAAGCTTTCTAGTCTCAATATATTCCTGAAACTTCTGCCTGTCATAGGCTGATAAGCTCTCAACATAATTGTTCTGATTAAGGAAACCTGAGAAACTTGTAGCTCCCAAAAGCATATCAAGAAGCATGAAGTTCTGCTTCTCATATATGAACTGAACCCTCTTCTTCATTGAAGCATACTGCTGCTCCTCTGTTTCCCTAGCAGCTTCAAGCTCCGTCTGAGTGTTCTCAATCTCATTTTCCTTGTCACCAATCTGCTCTTCAATCTCAGCAAGGTTATTACTAACCTCTGTCAGCTGATTGTTGAGCGAGTTGAGCTGTCCCTGAAGTGAGGATTTCTCCTCATTCATCTCAGCAATATTTTCCTTGGTGTTATCAAGCTCATCCTGAGATTGTTTCTTTTTCTCTTTTGCCTCCTCAAGCTGTTGCTTGGTGGTCTGTGTAGCCATTACGGGTAATGGTCTTAGCAAAAGAGCTATAGAAATAACAAAGAGAATAGCTCCCTTGAAATATTTAATTGTTTTTCCCCTTACCCCTCTTTTTGTCATAGGCTCTGTTTA
>JAEEGL011521241.1_pt1 | contig 13546 bp, 20 predicted proteins | sample 9134231 | NCBI WGS metagenome assembly JAEEGL01 (sample SAMN16246548, study PRJNA631951) | gut metagenome | biome: gut microbiome; feature: rumen; material: fiber-attached | host: Bos | place: Iran: Karaj | collected 2018-10
GAAGTTTACAAATCACTTCCAAATCTCCTTAACAACACGGAAAGTTCGCATGATAGGAACCTATCATGTAAAGAATTTTCGTGTTATAATTATAGCACGAAATAATCTTACATGATAGGTCAGTATAACTGGCCTATTTTTAATGCTTATTGAGGGTGAAACTTCAAGTCCAATTTTTAAGTTTTGTCCTCATAGGCTTTACAAATCCGATGACGGAAACTACGCCGACTCAATGATTAACGAGTGGCGAGATAACCAAATCATCGGGAGCCACTAATATCAACTAAATTATTCTGCTCGGCAAGACCACAAACTGCGAGGCCTGCCGAGTAGGAAGGGAGCAATAATGAATAAACTAAAGAAAGTTATCAGTTTCGCTATCGGCGTTCCGGCTGGAATCTGTGCCTTCGGCGAAGTAGAAGACCTGCGCTTTTGGTGGGTTCCGTTCGTAGCTATGGGAGTCGCCGTTGCGATTCTCGCATGGAACGGAGCGTTTAAGAAAGAGGAGGTATATGGCAAATAATAAACTTACTCTTGCGAACTATGTAAAGCAGGACGCAGTGAGCCAACGCTTGAATGATTTACTTGGCAAGCGTGCGCCACAATTCGTCACGAGCTTGGTGTCCGCCGCAAATAATGATAAGAACTTGGCGGCTTGCGAACCACAAAGCGTAGTGACTGCGGCCTTGACTGCTGCTTCGCTCGACCTGCCTGTCAACTCAAACCTCGGCTTCGCCTACCTGATTCCATACACAATGGACAGAGGCAAGAAAACCGAGAGGACGGAGTGCCAATTCCAGATGGGCTACAAAGGATTTATCCAACTTGCGCAGCGTTCCGGCTTTTATAAGACGATAAACGCTTCGGAAGTTCGCGAGGGTGAAATCGTAAAGCAAGACCGTCTCTCCGGCGAGATTGAGTTCAACTGGATTGACGATGACGCAGAACGCGAAAAGAAGAAAGTCATCGGCTATGTTGCCTACTTCCGCTTGCTTAATGGCTTCGAGAAAACATTTTACTGGACGAAGGAAAAGTGCGAAGCTCATGCGAAGAAATACTCCAAGAACTATGCGAAGTATGGAAGCGGACTCTGGAAAGACGCGTTCGATGACATGGCGAAGAAGACAGTTCTCAAGCTTTTAATCAGCAAGTTCGGGCCACTCAACACCCAGCTCCAGAAAGCTCTCGATGAAGACCAGACCGTTGATGGTGAATACGAAGACAACCCAACACGGAAACCGGAACTCACCGAAGCTGAAGAAGCACAGATTGTCGAGGACGCAGAAAAACTAGCAGAGGAATTGGAGGAAGAAAATGGCGACTAGCGGAGACATGATTGTAAAGATAAACTCTGCGGAGATTCTAACGCTCGAGAAAGAGGGCGAAGAAATAATCTTCAATCCGAAAGCAGAGGAAGCAATCGTCAGACTACTTGAAATGCAGCGCGAGCTAGACGGAGCTATCGAATATCTAAAGGAACGAATCGAACACCAGGCTCTCGAGTTCAATCCTAACTTCACCGGTCTCAAAGGTTCGAAGATTAAGATTAACTACTCGGCCTCTGGTGCGAAGTTCAAGGATACTGGTAGCGCAAAGAATCACCGCGAGAAGTTCTGGAAGAAGAAGGTTGTCTGGTCTCTCGATTCGAAAGCAATCGAAGAATACCGCAACAAGAACTACAAGCTTCCGAAAGGTATCGCCGAGGTAGCGCGTAGGAAAACTATAAAAATAAGCGAGGTAAATAATGGCTAACGATGGATATGGTGCGATTCGAGTAAGCTACTCGATTCTGAATAGCTGGGCGAAAGGCGATATTGACCGCGCTGTCGCACCCTATGCCGGAATCGAAATTGAACCGACCGAGGCCATGGAATATGGCAAGAAGAAGCATGAAGCATGGGAGAAGGAGGCACGAAGGTTTGGCCGTCTCCCTCGTAGATTTGGTGGTCGAAAGCTCATCTCCCCACAGTTCGAGCTAAACACGAAGAAGATACGCAAACTGAATGATTGGTGCTATCTCTCGGGAGTTTTGGACGTGCTGGACGGAGATGTAGCGATTGACTATAAGACCGGTAAGACTCCGGCTGGTGACTACCTTAACTCATACCAGCACGAGTGCTACCAGATTCTATATCCGAACATTAAAAGATTCGAGTATCACTGCTGTAATCACCACCTGCGCCGCAAAGACGATGGCTACATCACCGTTGCGGTGGCGTATCTAAACAAGCAGACACTCAAGCATGGTATCGAGTGGGTGCTAACTATGGCCGCAGAGCTTCGAGAGTATTTAATCAATAACGGTATGGGCGACAAGCTCGACCAAGGAAAGGGGTTTGAAAAATGAAAAGCAGGAAGACTACCACTCTCGCCGAGAAGCTGGCAGAATACGCTATCGAGTGTGGCTATGATGATTCTTCGAGCGTTGAGGAGGGGTTCGCTGAACAACTCCTCGATGGCTTCATCGAAGGCAACGGAGTAGAGCTGGACGACACGGAAGCAGAAGCGATGAACGCTGACCTTATAAACTTCATCGAAGATATGCTCGTTCCGGAAGCCGACCAGCTTATCGCTGAATGGAACCGTGACGCACGCGAAGAATACGAAGAACGGGAGGAGGCTCGCCGTGGACAATACTAGATTCGACTTTAACAATATGACCGTGGGAGACGCGCTCGCCTTGAATGAGGCGGCGCGCCAAACCTGCGCCTTTGAGATGACCTCGCAGATTGGAGACCAAGCATGAACGAAGAAACTTTACAGCAACAGGTCGCCGATTATCTCCGGCTTCAATATCCGAAAGTGATATTCCACTCCGACTTCGGCAGCGGAACGAAACTCACGATGGGACAAGCCGTCCGCCAAAAAAGATTGAATGGTGGAAAGCGCGCATGGCCGGATATGTTTATCGCCGAGCCAATAGAGGTTGACTTCGGGCAACCAAGCTGGCGTAGGTATGCTGGACTATTCATCGAGCTTAAACGTGAAAAGACTCGTATATGGAAGAAGAACGGAGAGTTCGCGTCAGACCATATCAGAGAGCAATACATGATGTTGGAACACTTACGCGAACGCGGGTATCAAGCCAAGTTCGCTGTCGGGTTCGATGAAGCGAAGAAGATAATTGATGACTATCTAGGAGGCAAGCAATGAACGAAGAAGTCCGTGTATCAAAAGAGCTAGTGGTTAGCTTCTGGGCAAAAAGAATGAGCGAAACGCCAGACAACCATAGCGCAGCCGTTAAACTCTACGATGTCCAGCACGCCGACCCAGAGAAACTGATTCCCGACTTTAAGGCAATCCGCCACATACTCGGGAGAGCAATAAAAGAATTAGAGAAAAAATAAGCTAACTAAAAATAAGGAGGTAAAAAATGTGCTTATTGAGAAAGAAAAAAAGTGAACCGGAAATCTTCATCGAAGACCCAGTCGAAGTGCGGTTTGACGCGATGATGAATCTGGTTCGTGACCTAACCCGCAAGGATTACAACAAGCTAAAGAAGGCCATGGATTCGGGATATGAAGCATATCAAATCGTCCGCGGTATTGACGGAGTAGATGACGCTAACGAGCCGTCCGCCGAACCGGAGTTCATGCTCCACCCAGACGAGGGTAAATAACCTTAAAATCTATGGTGCTTTGTTCTGGTTTTGTATGACCGCCAGGCGACAAAGTTAAACGGGTGTCTTATAAGAGTTGATAATCCTTTCTAGATTGATAGCTCTTCCTAACTGAAAAACCGAGGCCAGAAACCATATTGCGGGGAGGTGCGGAAGTCGCACGCTGGCTTCATGAGCCAGTAGTTAGCCGAGGCAGTATCGGCCCCCGCGACCAAAAATCAAAGGAGGTAAATAATGAGCCGCATGAAGAGGCTAGAAAACATCAATCAGTCCGAGCTTTATCCGTGTCCTAGTTGTGGAGCGAAGAAGCCTGATGTAATGGTCTGGCATATCAAGGGCGTATGTAATCGAAAGAACTACGCCGTAGTCTGCCCGAAGTGTGGCTACCGTTTGAAAGAGCCGTATAAGTTCAACACTCCCGAAAAAGCGATAGCTCGCTGGAATAAGGAGGCTGAATGATAGACGGTATTTTTAATGTCATCTACGAGGCCATCACTGGTAAAAGCCGGATGGTCTATTATGCGTTATGGCGTGATGGCGTAGAGTATGGCCGCTGGCTTAAAAAACATCAGGCCATAAAAGCCGCTCGTCAGAATGACATAACTGGTATGCTGATAAAAAATGTGGTGACATCTTACTTCGATAAGACAGACCAATTCCATGTTGATAAGCATTATGAATACGCCGGATATTATGTCCGAGGGGTGAGGAACTGAAATGAAAGAGCAAGTATATTCCAATCTGTTTTACTTCCGTCTGATTCTTAAAATCGGAGGCACAGAGCAATTCCTTTATGAAATCGCGAAGAAGTATCATGCGAAAGATATCACGATTCTTTTCGATGACGCTGACTTCGACCAGCTCGCTCGTCTCAAGAAACTCGTGCGTTGTATCAAACGCCAGCCAGAGAAAATCTACAAGGCCAAGCGTGCGTTCTACAACTTCAACCTAGACGCCATCGACCAGATAGAAGCGGACGAACATATCTTTATCTGCCATGCTATCTATCAGAACATCAACCAGATTCCGCCGGTAAACCACCCGAAGCTTACTCGATATGTCGGCGTCTCGAACTTCTCATCTCGTGAGCTTGAGAAATACGCCAAACATCTTGGCAAAGAAATCAAGACCGAGCCATGCTACAATCCATTGACGCTCGAGAAACCGAAGAAGATTCTAAAGATAATCTCTGCCGGTAGATTCAATGACAAAGTAAAAGGTGGCGACCGACTCTTGCGACTTGCTGAAGCTGTCGAGAAATACGCTCGCGAGAATGGCGAGAAATACATCTGGCTAGTGTTCACTAATCGAGTGACCTTCCGTGCTAATACTCCGAACCTATTTATCATGGAACCGCGAGTAGATGTCCGCGACTACATCGCTGACGCTGACTGGCTCGTCCAGCTATCGAACGACATGGAGAGCTACGGATATTCAATCAACGAGGCTCTCGGCTATGGCACCGGCGTTGTCCACACTCCATTGAGTATTATCCCTGAACTCAATATACCAGACGAAGCACATCTTACTTGCGAATATGATATGAGCAACGCTGATGAGATTGCGAAAAAGATGTTCGAACCGCGCAAAGAGTTTACCTATACCCCACCAAAAGACGGCTGGGATAAGCTTCTCGTTGATGAACCTAGCAACTACAAATTACCAAAGGCTGATACAGAGGTCGAATGTATCAATAGATATTATGATTTAGAGCAAAAGCAAATCATCGAGGCCGGCTCCCCTACCTATATGGTAGAGCCAGAGCGTGCCGATTACTTGAGCAGCTTGGGCCTGGTTAAGATATTGAGGAAAAAGAAGTAGGTTATCGTGAGGTGGCGGATGGGACGATTTAAGTCAAAAATAACAGAGCGGAAGCTTACCTGGGGGACGATAATTTTTAGCAGCAACTACCACATCACCGTTATAACTCCGAGCTTTACCGCCATCTTCCACCGTTTCGGAACCGAGAAAGGCGACTACTCTAGGTCATGGCAACGCTTCAGAAAGGAGCTGACGCGCCGGAAACTAAACACCGTATATGATGTCTATAAGTATGCCAACTATTATGAAGTGACTCACTTCGTAAAGGGGACAGGGGTGGACAGGGGGAGCGACAGGCGCATAAAATTGGAGGAAAAGGAATGAAACGCTTGACCGAGAAAGAAAAGAAATTCGTTGAGACCTACGCGAAAAACGGCGGCAATGGGACAAAAGCGGCTCTTAAAGCTTACAAGTCGAAGACTCCCAAGCAGGCGTCATCTATTGCTTCCACAAAATTAAAGAAGCCGAAGATTCAAGACGCGCTCGAAAAAGAACTGAAGGCCCAGAAGATAACTCTCAAGAAAGCGTTAAGCCCAATCGCTGACGCTCTTAATGACGCAGACATAGAAGTCCGCTTGAAAGGTAGTGACCGAGCGTTGAAGCTCCTGCTTCCAAAAGATAAGCCAGAGAGCAATTTAAGTTTTAATCTAAACATAGACTCTGCCCACTTCGGCGGCGAGTTTGTAATCGAGGGAGAGACAACAGATGAGTGAGAAAATAATTGACTACAAAGGGTTCATCGAAAAGTATTTTACCATCACAACCATTGACGGCCAGATTGTGCCGATGATACTAAACGATGTTCAGAACTACTATTACAATCTAATCCTGAAAGACTACGGCCGGAAGCTTACGCCAATCAGAGAAAACATACTCAAATCGCGCCGGTTCGGGTTCTCTTCTCTGATTGACGCAATCTTCTGTGTTGACTTTATCCTCGGCGAAATCGGCGAAGCTAATCTCTCGAACGCTTCGGTCTATTCATATAAGCAGAAAGACACGGACGAACTATTCAAACGCGTTAATCAATTCATCGATTCTTACCTGCTCATCGCTTACAGCAAGGGCGAGCTACACTACGAAGACTCGGAAGCTAGACGCAAATATCTTCCAGCCTTCCGTGCGAAGTTTCTCAAGAAAGATGTCGGCGGCACAATCATCGAGGGACAGAACGGTTCAATCTATGACTGTCTAACTGCTGGCGCAAAGGTCTCCGGTCGTGGTGGCACGCGTCAGAACATACACTGGTCGGAGGTTGCCTTCTATAATAACACCGAGATTCTGGACGCACGAGAGCTAGTCATCGGTGCGGAGAAGCAGGTGTCTGATGGAGTCGGTAAAATCTTCCGCGAGACTACCGGTAATGTGGCCGACAACTTCTTCGCTGAACAATACCAAGCCGGAAAAGATGGACGCTCGCAATTCAAATCTCGATTCCTCGCCTGGCACTTATTCGGAGCTTACAGTTCAAAGGCGCCTCATGACTGGGAAATGCCGGCCTACTATTCTCAAATACCAAACATCACGAGAGACCAGGCATACTGGCACTACCAAAAGACGAACGGCCTCACCTCGAAGCTGGAAATGCGCGAGTTCCCAACAACTGATACGGAGGCGTTCTTACTTGGCGGCGACCCATATTTTAGCGATGACGCCATCGTCTTCTATAATTCCTGCGAGAAGGAACCAATAAAGGAGGGCAACTATGTTTCGGCTTTATAGAGAGATAGACAAGGGCGAGTTCTTCGTTGTAGCTGTGGACTGTGCGCAGGGTGGCATTGACGCGAACTTCGGGCAGTTCTTATCTAAATCACGCGTTGATGTTCCGCTAGTATTCGAGCGGAACTGTGTGGCCGCAGAGATGACTCCGCTAATCCATGAAGCTCTCGAGTGGCTCTATGCTCGCACCGGCGTTGAACCGGTCGTAGCGTTCGAGCGTCAGATGGGCGGTGTCTCGGCGATGTCGCAACTCCAAACCCTAAACCGCAACGGCCACTATCGAATCTACCAGAGGCGCAAGCTCGGCACTATTGAGGGTGAAGTCCTGACTGATGTAATCGGCTGGGATACTAATCCGCAGACTAGACCACAAATGCTGGGTGACTTGAAGCAAGCCATCGACAATAAGCTTATCCAATTATATGACAAGACAACCATCGGCGAACTTGCCAAGTTCATTGTAAACAAGAAAGGCCGCGCAGAAGCAGCGCCAAACTGTCACGATGATTCCGTGATGTCGCTTGCTATCGCATGGCAGATGTATCAGACCGAGAATCCGCCAACGGTCGAGCGTGCGCGTGTCCGGCACAATGGCGGCGGAACATTAAACAAGATTTTCTAAAGGAGGTATATGGAAAATAAAATCGAGTATGGTAAGAAATCCATCACGGAAGTCAAAGGCGAGAAGCTAGTCGAGACTACCGAGAACATTGTCGCTGGCGAGTTCGTCTCTCCGCGCAAAGTCCACACTGAAGAAAATGTGAAGGTGTTTAATCGTGCCGACCAAGACGAAGAATATATCCGGTTCGCCGATGAAGAGCAACGGCTCTTCGAAGCTGGCGTGCTTATAGAGGCAGAGTTTCAGATACGCCGCACTCCTGCGTCCTCAAAAAATGGTGCTAGGTATGCGATAAAAAAATATACTTTTTTTGACAGTGGTCTCTACCAGTAAATAAAATAAGGATAAGCTAGGTTTACTCTAAAAACAAGAAACCAGCAGAAAGTAGTTTTATCTCGTGAACCAAATCTTAAATGAAAACAATTTCTGGAATAAATACCAAGCCGCCGCTAAATGGACGAAAAGCTGGACGGAGCCTTTTGATGAGTTCTCTCGTATCGCAAGAAACGAGACCGAACCAGGAACCCCGAAAGAGTATGCTCGCGTATCCGATGGAACTACTGCTTCTCTCGTCCGTAAAACTCCGAAGCGTGTAATCCAGCAACTCCCGACCGGTGTTGTTGATTCCGATGATGATAACGACTGGCTACCGATTGTCGCAGAGTTTATCCTCTTGAATAAGATTATCCCTTACGCTAACAGCGAGTATGACCTGATTCAGAAGTTCTGGTCTTGTATTGAGAATGGTCTCACCTTTGGCGGCCAAGCCGTTCAAACTCCGTTCTTACTCCATGGCACCGAGTTTACTACTGACGCTTCTCTTATCTACTGGGGTGATATCTTCTTCCAACCAGGCAAAAAATCCTTCTATGATTGTGACTACTTCTTCGTTCGCTCTTGGTGGCAACCAGAAACTATCGACCGCATTATCGAAGCAGACGAAAAGCGCGCCGCAGAAGCCAAGAAGAATGGTGAGAAGTTTGTCTCTACTTGGGATATTAAAGCTCTCAAGAAAGCCAAAGACCTTGTCACCAGTAAAGACGACCAAGGCAAGACTCACTCCGAGGAGAAGTTCGGCGTTGACGCTACTGGCATTGAGGTAGTGACCGGATATCAGAAAGGTATCGGTGCTATATTCTTGACTGCTTGCTCTGGTAGCGAAGGCGGCGATGGCATGATTATCCGCCGCAAAAAGAACAAAGACCCACGCGGTCTCCCTCCGGTTGATTACTTCTACGCTGATGTTGACTGCTCCAATCCATTCGGCCGCTCCGTGATTGAGATTGTCGGTGGCATACAGAATATGATTGACGCTGATATGCGCGCATATAAGTTCAATCGCGCACTCGGTCTAGCTCCTCCGGTTATGGTCTATGGCAATGTTGATACAAACCAGTCAATCTACGAGGCCAACGGCATTGTTGAGATGGGCGATGACCCGAAGAATCGCATTGTTCCTCTCGATGTTGACACTTCCGCTATTGAGAACTATCCAAACATCTACGCGATGAATAAGACGCAGCTCTACGCTCTGTTCAATTCCGGTGGTGATACGACCGTATCTGCCGAAGTAGGCAACCCTGGCTTCAGTAAGACCCCTGCTGGTATTAAGCAACAAAAAGAAATCATGTCTGCTGATGATAACTATATCCGCAAGAACTTTGAATCGTTCTTTGAAAACTGGGCAGAGACAGCAATCAATGTTTACTTCGCCGAGCATGAGGGCGTTGAGATTCTCCAGCTAGACCAGAAGACCGCAGACCGCCTACGCAAGCTCGAGAAAGAAGGCAAGCTCACAGAAGGATTCGTTAGCGATGACAATAAGATTAAGATTGACTACTCCGAAGCAACGCCAGCTCTCCACTTCCGCGTTGACGCTTCTACCTCAAAGATGAACGGACAGTCAGAACAGCTCGAAGCTCTCCAACTATTGCTCGACATGGTATCCACTCCGGCCTTATCGCAAGTCGTTCCATCATCTATCATTGCTGCTTGCTGGAATAAGATTGTCAGCAATAGCGGTGTTGAAGACCCAGAAGATTTGACGCTTGACCTTGATGAGTTCGAAGAGACAGAGAGCGAAGAAGAACTCGCAGACGAGCAGGGTGGCGAGATTCCTACCGGACAACCAACGGAAGAAACTACCCCTGTTGATGACAGTTCTATCGCACAACTTCCGGCCTCTACCGGACAACCAGCACAACCACAAGCCGACCCAGCCGTTGAGAATGTAGTAAAGGTTCTACGCGCTCACGGTATCCCAGACAAGACTATCGCACAAGCAATCGAAGCCGTAAACAATGGCGTCCCACCAGAGAGAGTGGCGAGCCAATTAGAAAGGTTAGTAAGCAATGGAAGAAGATAATTTCTACACCAGCTCGGAGAAGCTGATAAAGCCAACCGAGAAACAACAAGAGAAAGCCCAGGCCGACAAAAACGCTTTCGAGCGCGAGCGTCCTATTATCGCCGCCGTGATAAATTATCTCAAAGATGAAATCTCTTATAGAGAGAGAGTCGATTCCATTACAGAGATGAAAGACCCAACCAAGTTTATGATTGAGGTAAATACGAATAAACAAGTCTGTGCTATCCTGCGTAGAAGCTTAAATGGATTGGAGGCGAAGGTTAAAAAATTCGACAAGCCTAAAAAGTAAGGTAGCTCCTGACGAGCCACCAAAGCTCCCATCGGTGGCTTATCAGGGTCTATCTCGACCCAAAGGAATCGACGCCTAACAGTCGTAAAAAGCAAAGGAGATAACCATGGCAGAAGAAGCCGATGGCGTAAAAAGCATGGAAGAAATCGACACTTCCACAACGGAGTCGCCAACCGAGGAAACAAACGACGATGGAGTCATCTCCCTTACCGGAGAATTAGAGTCCAAGGAAAAAGAGACCGAAGAGGTGAAAGAGCAAGGTGGAGCAGACGCGGACGAATCCGCCGAAGACGAAACTAAAGCTCAAGCCCCGGAATCTAAAACCGAAGACACTTCATCGAAAAATGCTGAAACGCGAAAGCAGCAACTTAATAACGAGATACGGGACAAAGTTGCGGAACGTAATGCTCTCCGGAAAGAAATTGCCGAGCTGAATCGGCAGAAGTATCAGATGAAAACCACGTCTGATATCCCTACCGTTGAAGCTCTTATGGAGCAAATCAATCCAGAGACTAACGATTACTATACTCGCACCGAAGCCAAGCTCGCGCGTATTGAGGCCGAACGTGAACTCGAACGCGAAGCTCGCAAGCTGGACGAATATACCGACAACATTGTCGATAACCGCATGAGGCTTAAAGACGAAGCCGACCGAGTGCTTAAAGACTTCCCAATGTTTGATGAGACATCTTCTTCTTATGATAAGAATCTGGCTGAAAAGGCAGAGAAAATCGCAGGAGGTATGCTTATCAGAGACAGCTCTGGCGAAGTAATCGGCAGTCGTGGCTCCATCTACGATGTCTATGCTCTTGTAGCAGAGGCAGTCAAAAGCGCAGGAACGAATGGCGAAATTGCCGGACGCCGCGCCGCTGAAAAGATGATGGGGTCGGCAGACATTATCGGTTCGAGCAGCTCAAAGGCCACAAGCGATGACGATAATGACCCGTTCCTCAAAGGCCTTCGAAGAGGCATGAATTAAGTTTTCTCGCACAAGTAGTTAAAAAAATAGAAAGGAGAAAACATTATGGCTACTGATTCTCGTAATGTAGATTACGCAACCAAATATAAAAAAGAACTCGACCAAGCTTTCTCGGAAGATTCCCTTACCGAAAAGTATGTGACCCAGGAAGAGTCCTTCAAAGAAGACGGTGGTGTAGCTTCTGTGTATTTCCGCACAGTTGATACTTCTGACTTCTTGGCTGGACACACTGGCCCAACCTTCTCGGCTCCGGACGCCGTAGCTTCTGACGTAGTTCGTAAAGATGTGACTTTGTTCTATCAAATCAACAAAGTCATCGCTAGTGTATCTGTTGATGATACTGCCGGCGCGATGGACGCTGCTGGTGAAATCCTCACCACTGGTATCCGCGAACGCTATGCTCCATTCATGGATAAGCTTCGCATGGCTACCGCTATCGCTGCTGCTAACGGCTACGGTGGTGCTAACGTTGTTGCCTACAACAGCGCTGACATCATGGGCGGTATTGACAGCATGATTGCTACCCTCAAGAACAACCGTTCTTACAGCAAGACTCAAGCTTTGTTCATTCCTGCTTCTGTCGAGCCAGAACTAGATACCGAATTATTCTCTATCTATGCGCCTAACAAAAATGACTCTGTCATCAATACCGGCGTCATCGGTAAATACAAAGGTATCGATGTTGTTGTCTTGCCTGATGAGTTATTCGCTACAATCACTGCTACCAGTGGTTCTGCTCCTTATCAGCAAGTCACCTTCGCGACTGACTCCACAATCAAAGCAGTGTTGTGGGATAAGCGTGTCATCAAGAACTGCCGCAAGCTCTATCAGACCTTCGTTCTCACCGGTAAAGCCGCAATCACGGCCGGTGCTGATGGCCCAGTGCTTCGTGGTTTGTTCCGCCCTGGCTGTTGGGTATTAGACGCAAATGGCACCAAAAAAGCCGTTGCTATCCTCAAGGATACCGCAAGCGCCTAGTCAACCGCCTAGAAACAAAAAGTCCCCCATCTCGGGGGATTTTTTGTGCGTTCTTTGCGGTGGTTATTTACCGTCCGCACTGAAAGCTACCATAACATCTTTTATTATATCACAACTATATTCCAACTTAAAGCGTTAAACTAGAATACGCGCTTCGTTTGCCCATTGACGGAGGCGTAGAGTTTTTTAATCTCTTTGGATTGTCCGTTCACGGAACCGTAAAGCTTCTTGGCTTTCTTCGTCACTCCGCTAACCGAACCGTAGAACTTGTGCGATTCAAGCGTCGTGAATGTCACATCTGAACCATTCGTCTCGCCGGCGCTAGTCGATACACGACATTTAAGAGTATAGGTTGTATCGTCTGTGAGGCCAGAGATAGTGAATGTTCCACTGGAAGCAGAGCCGGTGTTTACTGTTGCGGCCGTCACCCATGTCGCGCCACTATCTAGGCTATATTGAACACTCTTTGCGTATTTGCCGCCATCTGCCGGCGTTGAATACGCTATGACAACGCTATTCTCGCCAAGCGTATCGACCGATAATGTCGGAGCGTATGCTCTTGTGGTATAGTTTCCCATATTCTGTGAACCGGTATTGGCGTTGCCATTTGAAGCGTAAGCGCCGAGTGTATATTCGGTATTGCCACGGATTGTAAGGCTACCACTCGAGCTATTATTCGCAGTGATATTGCCACTTAAATCATTGCCATATTGTGGTTGATACCGTCTTGGCTCGGACATCCCTTTAGTCCAAACTTGAAGCTCGCGATATTTTTGTCCGCCACTATTTACACCCCAGCCGGACAAGTAAACATTCGCCTTGAAGTCCTCAACGCCTCTAACGATATTGTTTATACCTAACCCAGTAGGCGGAGTGTATTGCGCCGGAATAGAAACCGAGCCACTAAAACCGAGATATCCAGCCTGCCCGTCAGTATAGCCACTATATGACCCGCCACTCATAGAAATTGAAAAGCCACAACGACAAATCTCCGCGTCTGTCTGTTGGCCGTAAAATGTTCTATTCGACATATCAGCCCAGCCACCGCCAAAATGGAACCCAGCAGGACTACCAGAGCCAGTCGCGCCGCTATATGTATTCGTCCTAGTGTATAAGAGAATAGCCGTAGCGGATGTGCCGGAATAATCTACTCTAAC
>JAEEGL013730094.1_pt1 | contig 13546 bp, 13 predicted proteins | sample 9134231 | NCBI WGS metagenome assembly JAEEGL01 (sample SAMN16246548, study PRJNA631951) | gut metagenome | biome: gut microbiome; feature: rumen; material: fiber-attached | host: Bos | place: Iran: Karaj | collected 2018-10
CCACAAGACATCACCTGGAGCGATGGCAGCCACGGCACCCGCTTTACAGTGCCCGCCGGTCCTTCCGGTGTTAGTGTGCCCGCCGGTTCTTCCGGTGTTACAGTGCCCGCCAGTCCTTCCGGTGTTACAGTGCCCGCCGGTCCTTCCGGTGTTAGTGTGCCCGTCGGTTCTTCCGATGTTACTGTGCCCGTCGGTTCTTCCGGTGTTAGTGTGCCCGTCGGTTCTGCCGACGGGACCTACACCGCCACTTACCTCGGAGAAACCTACACCTACACCATCACGCTCAAGGAAGCACGCTACAGCTATTACACCGACCTTCTTACCACCGCAAATGGCTACACCCACATCACCTCAACCGACCAGCTCGATGCCGCCTTGGAGAACAGCTATTTCGTTCTCTGTGCCGACGAGGCCGATCTGATGTTGCATTTGGCCGATGGCAAAGAAAACGGCAACAAGGCAATCTTCTACGAAAATGCCGATGACCCGCTTAATAACCTCTCTGCCGTCTTCACCCTCGAAGCCTTCGAAGGTGGCTACTGCCTGCGCAACATCGACTATGACGGCCTGCTTCTGCAGACCGAAGCCAATGCCCCCTGGAACTTCCGCACCCATGATCAGCCCTACGGCATCTCTTGGGCACGCTTCATCTTCGCCTCCACAGGCGGAGCCTGGACCATCGAGAACGGAACCTACCCTGGCAACTGGCTCGGACTCTGGACACCCGCCAATGGCTACCGCGACGGCGAAGAACTGGCATGTAATAAAACGGGGGAAGAAGTGGGCCACTTCCAGATATTCGCCATCCCGCGCGCCCGCTTCCATGCCGATTACGTCAATGCTCAATGGTCCATTGACAATCAACCAATAGATATAACCCCATTGCTTGCTGCGCCCGACTTCGCCGGCAACGGCTGGCCCGGATGGACAGTCTCCGGCACATGGGGTAACCAGCGCTTCAACGGAGCTGCCGAGGTGTGGCACAGCACCGACTTCTCTATGCAACAGACGCTCACCGGCCTCCCCGCGGGAACCTACACCGTCACCTGCCAGATGGCCAATGGCGAGGGCAGCAACACTGGCTATCTCTTCGCCACGGCCAGCGGACAGACCACAAATGCTGTGGTCAAGCAGAGCTGTGCAGGCTCCGATTTCGACACTCAACGCAACAAGATGGCAGCCAGCGCCAACTACGGCCTCCTCTCCGTCGAGACCGTCGTGGGCGAGGATGGAAAGCTGACCTTCGGCATCAAGGAACCTACCAACGGCACCACCTGGCTCGTGTGGGACAACTTCTGCCTCACCTATGAAGGACAACTGACCGATGGTATAGAACAAATGGCAAAAGGTCAAATGGTAAAGGGTAAATGCTATGACCTCAGTGGGCGCAATATCGTAAACAGTAAAATGCTAAAAGGCGTTTACATTGTCAATGGGCGTAAGATGGTTGTGAAATGATGCAACATAAAACGATGTATATCGCACTTGTGACCGACATGGTCGAACCCACGGTGGCGGTGGCTGGCGCTTGATGGAATAGATGAGCAGGCCGGTAAATGTGGAGGAAAACAACAATTCTCTCATATTTATATTCTTTCTATAAAAAATCAGTCACTCTATCACTAATGCATCTTTACTTATTGATTTTATGACGGTTAATATAGTGATGTATTACTCATAAAAGTATCACTAAGTGAACGAATTAACATAACTTAACTCAATTACAGCATTATCTGACCTGTCTTTTCAGCAGTAATATTCGGAATAGCGTTGAAAAGGTTGTATCTTTGCAACCATTACGCCCCAACAGCAGCAAAGCATCGAAGCGCTCTTCCGCCGCCACGACATCAATCACATGCCGAACTACGACAGCATCACTGAAGAATTCTTTTTCCCTAAGCTGTAAAAGTCGAACAGGACATTTCAGTTTTCCAACCAGTTGGAAAACCGAAAACACTTGCTTTCGAACAGTTTTCCAACCAGTTGGAAAACTCTCCTCGCCTAAGCGTCCAGTCTGTCTCGACTACTCGCCCGACACAATACGCCTTCACCTGTTCGATTCAAGCAAATTCTTCGAGCGCATCCGAACGGATGCCAATAACTTCATCATCAGTTTCCTGCGTTCCGAAAGCAAATCCGGGCTGCACCCTCTGCAGCATCCAAGGACTGCAAAACAAGCGCCTCAGCACCGGCCGCGTATTTTGTGTCCACCCCCGTTTCTGACCCATCATCATTCACTAAATCACCCATCAATCACCCCATCAGTCACTCCTAATCACTTGGTACTCAATACTGAGTGAACGAGTGATAGATATTTTTCGAAAAAATGTAAAGTTGTGCGTGTTTATTGGCTTTCACCACTCTTTGAAATGACTTATCGCCGCAGTGAAAGTAATACTTTTATTGGTATGAGCGGAACAAGTGCAGACTGTCGTCAGACAGTTTCTTTGTATTGTCCAAACTTAGGTGCGGAAACTTTATGTTTTTACCAGATAATCTGTTAGTCCTTTGACAGATACCGTTCCATCATTGTTAATTACATACTCTATGCAATCTGATCCCGTGTCGTCATCATTTGATAGTTTATCGATACTCATACCTAGAATGAGAATGATTGTAAGAACAACAAATGAAAGAAAAGCATTTTTCCATTTATGATGAAACATCGTTAATTTGTCATTAATTGGGACTCGTTTTTCTTCCTGATTTAATTCTTTTCCACAATATTCGCAGAATAAAGAATCTTTGTCGATTTCTCGACCACAATATTTACACGTCATGATAATTGTATTTATAATAGTAGATGAATCAAGTAATAATAAAGGATTTCAACATATGCGTTATTATTGAATCAAATTCATTCTTCAAATAATCAGGATAAATAAATCTGACAGTATATAATGCTTCATTTTTTAGAATAGCTTTCTCGTAGTAAATATTCCCTTCTGAATTGTAACCTGATCTGACATAAAAGTTATTCTTTACTCTTGTATATTGATCCGCAGTTCTTTTCGCTTGTTTAAAGTAATCCTGTATCGTTAATCCATCTTCCTTTATTTCGTATAGAACAGTTATTATTACATTATTACCATACTTGAAAGTTATCTGTTCTTCTGAGAATTTCTCAACAGACATGAAATGAGGATAGTCTATTATGTATCCGAATGTATTATTCTGATACGTGGAATAAGTAACATTCTGGAAATTCTGAGAATTCATTTCTTCCTCACTTGAGACATCTGGTATTTCTTCTGCTGCCACTAACTTATTATCACTTTCTTGAATAATATCCGAACCAATTGACGATTCCTTTATTGATTGGCTTGTATTATCATCTTGGTAACTAATGGGTGTCATATTCACCTCATTAGAGTTCGATTTGGTAAAGATATTATTTGATTTCAATAAAATACCAACCACGAACACAATAACAAATAGAGCAGTTAAGGTAGATAAAATAATGGATATCTTCTTCTTCCCATTTTGTTTTCCTTGCTTTATATTAGAAGAGTTATCCGTTATTTCTCCCAACGATTGATCTGCCCCACATCTTTTACAAAACAAGGCATGCTCATCTATGTCACAACCACATTTTTTGCACTTCTTTAAGCGAGGCTGTTCCTTTCCACAATAACCACAGAATCTGGAGCCATTGTCAATTATTTGATTACAGAAGTAACAATGCATAGTACAAAATTGTTTAATACATTAATAATCGTTTCTAATCCTAATAGTAGAATTGATAAAATAAATGACATCCTTGTCATTGTTAAAATCCACAAAAATAAAATCTTGAAACAGCTGTAATGCGAAATAAGAATTGATATCCAAGGTGAAAGAATTGAACAGAACATAGTCAAAATTGCGTATTTTGTCTGCTGTTTCGCCTCATATAGTTCTTTATTCTGAAAACCATGTTTCTCATACCAATCATAATCGGGGGAAAGCCAAATATTCGCTTGGCGATTCTTGTCGAGGAAAGAATACACCTCTGTTGGGAGGCGCACCTTATTTATGTCACCACTTGAATTCTTTCCTATGTTGTATGTATAGTCTTCTCCATTGTAATTTCTGGTAAATAATATGATGCGATGATTTGCTAACTCTTCAAGTATAAAAACTAAATCTATCATTATATAATAACCTTTTGATGGGCAAACAGTTATTATTTCTTCGGATTTATTTTCTTCAATTTCTATGGAATAACGTTTACAGACAGCTTCCAATATTGAATGAAAGCTTATAAAATTGTCATTTGACCCATCTTTTAGTATTTGATGAACAACCCTTTTAATTTGATGATATGGTATTCTTTCCATCTTGTTTCAAATAAGTTAGGGACAATCATGCATTATTAAGATTAAATACTGATTATTTGCCTTTTTTGTAGAATTATACCAAAGGAAAGTGAGAAATCGTGGAATCCATAATTTAAATTGCAGTTAAATCCTCATCAATCACCATGTCCAATAACGTCTTTCTTCACTGATATGATTTGATGATACTTGTCGTACTTTGTAATCTTGTAATATTCTATCGGACATCCATCTTCTTCTTTTAGGTCTGTTGTTTCGTCTATCGTATAGTATTGTAAGGCATCATTGGCATCATAATATTTGGTTATGAAAAAATGTTTAAGTAGGAATCTCCAAACTATTTTTTGACTAAATATATGATTAACCACGGCATTATTCGAATCGAAGGTTTTCACCTCTATTTCATGCATTTTTGCGTCAAGGTCCTTATAAAAACTTTCGTTTAATGTATATTGCTCCTTCCTCATCAGATATGTTCCGTTCTCCCCATTTGCATAATAACAAATAGTACCTTCTGTTATCCCTGCTTCTCCATCAGCAGGCCCATCCTCATAATAACACAACCCGTCAAATGCTACACAAAGGTGATTAGGTTCCTGTTGATACTTCGTAATTAACTGACTGTATATTTTGAAGGATTTATACTCTTGACCATAACTAGAGTCAGCATTTATATAATCATACTCAGCCAAGATGACCTTACAATCTTTATCCCAGACCTGGACATGATTATCTGCCACGTAATACTGTTTTTCACTATCTTTGGTATAATATTGTGCCTCCCAATAATTAAAGTCAAAAACAGGCTTATCATAAGGATAAGAGATCATAAGGATAGACGATAGCCCATTGTCGGGCGTTTCTGTTACTAAGTCACCGGAAGGCTTCTGTGGAACCTGGAGATCCTCAAAGAACTCGTTGGACTCCTCTGCTTGTTTATCAGTCTTGCCTTTACATCCTGTAAGTAATAAGATGCAAAAGACGACACTTAAAGAAAGGAACCAACTTGTGGTCTGTGTGACATGTGTTAATGTCAATTTAATGTTCTGTTTCATAGGACTAATTGTTTTGTATTACATTTCTTATTCCATTATTCAAAGTGTGTATGTTCTTAATAATTACTTTTAGATTATCGATGAAAAGTTGCTTGGTCCCATCTGTTGTAGTTTTATCTAGAATATCTTTTGTCCGTCGTATCCGCAGATTTGAGAAGGTCTTATATTTCTCCCATGTTAATTGCTTTTAGTTAATTTCATCAAAACATCAGATATGTTACCGTCTCTAAATACGGTACCGTCAGAACGTAAATATAAAAAAGTTGTTTGTCTTGATACTCTTAATTTTTTACCACTAGTTCTCTTGTATGCTTCACTCTTAGCCCATGGAGTTTGTGCCTTTGCCGCTTCTTGATTGATTTCTTCATTCGAGTATGTTGAAGAATAAGCTCTGTCATCAGTTGACAATTCAACATATATAATATCATCAGAGATTTCTTTCCACGCACCATAAATGTAATCATTAACATAGTTTACCTCACCACTACCAACTTCTTTCCCACTGCACTCTCCATTGTCTCTAATTGAAATACTCCAATGTTCTTGAATATTTGAATTGTTAAGACGAGTGATTGTTCCATGATATTCACCCACACAGTTATGTGAATGAATAGAATTACCCAATATGCTATATATAAATCCTGCAAATACCAAACAAGCACTCACTATAATAATATTCCTCATGTTTACACTCGTCTTATCATCTCTTTTTGGAACAATCAAATTGTCCTGTTGATTGTCGAATAATACTGTTTTTTCATATCCAATTGAACAACCGCAGGAAGGGCAAAAGCGCATATCATCTTTTATTTCATGTCCACATTGAGGACAGATTGAGTTGTGAGGTAATTCAAAACCACAGAACGAACAGTATTTACTTCCGAATGTGTATTCAAATTCGCTATTGCATTTTGGACATTTCATTTTCATTCTGTTCAAAATAAAAGATTAAACTTATACTGAAAAAGATAGCAAAACGTGCTAAAAATAGACCCTTTTTTTAGCCCCCAAATTATTCCAATAAAAACGTTTTCGACACTCCTTGGGTAAATAAATGGTGTCACAACCTTCAAAAGCATATTCTCCAATCGAAGTCACGCTGTTCGGAATGGTCACAGAGGACAGGCTCTTGCATCCCCTAAACGCACGTTCTCCAATCGAAGTAACACTGTTCGGGATGGTCACTGAAGCCAGATTAGTGCAGTACTGGAACGCATATTCTCCAATCGAAGTAACACTGTTCGGGATGGTCACTGAGGTCAGGCTATTGCAACCCACAAACGCACGGTGTCCAATCGAAGTAACACTGTTCGGGATGGTTACTGAGGTTAGGCTACTGCAGTTCCAAAACGCTTCAGTTCCAATCGAAGTCACGCTGTTAGGAATTGTCACTGAGGTTAGGCGACTGCACATGTAGAACGCACCTCCCCCAATCGAAGTAACGCTGTTCGGGATGGTCACTGAGGTTAGGCTATTACAATGCATAAACGCACCTCCCCCAATCGAAGTAACGCTGTTCGGGATGGACACTGAGGTTAGGCTACTGCAACCAGCGAACGCATGATACCCTATCGAAATCACGCTGTTCGGGATGGTCACGGAGGTCAGGCTACTGCAGTATTGGAACGCCTCCTCTCCAATCAAAGTCACGCTGTTCGGGATTGTCACGGAGGTCAAGCTACTGCAGTCATAGAACGCACCACCCATAATTCCCACAGTTCCTTCTTTTAGATTAAGGGTTAAAATAGTTCTTTTGGTCCTTTATATTTATAAGCCCACTTTCCTAGATAGACGATTCCTTCGGGCTGATTCCTTTCCCAAGCTGTACCCTCGAACACGCAATCTCCAATCGAAGTGACGCTGTTCGGGATAGTCACTGAAGCCAGACTAGTGCAACCATAGAACACTCCACTGCTAATCGAAGTCACGCTGTTCGGGATAATCACTGAGATTAGGCTACTGCAGCCACAGAACGCACGACACTCAATCGATGTCACGCTATTCGGGATGGTCACAGAGGTCAGGGACAAACAGTTATGAAATGCATTTCTATGAATAGATGATACAGAATACTTTTTCCCTTTAATATCAATCTCGGAGGGAATAATTATATTCATCAAGGATTTATTTTTAAGTCCTTTGACAGAAACGGTTCCATCATTATTAATTACATACACTATGCCGTCTGTTTCTATTTGGTCATCGAATAATAATTTATAGATACTAAATCCCAGAATGATAATGATTGCAAGAACAACAAATGAAAGAAAAGCATTCTTCCCTTTTTGATGAAACATCGTTTTTTTGTCATTAACTGTGATTTGTTTTTCTTCCCTTTCTTCCCTATTTAATTCTTTTCCACAATATTCACAGAATAAAGAATCTTTGTCGATTTCTCGACCACAATATTTACACGTCATAATTATTAATGAAGAAACTCTGAATGTTAGTTTAGGAATTATTATCTCTTTTGGGGGCAATTGCTGGTTCTGCTCCACTTGTTGGGCATTACAATTAGGATAAATATAAAAATATACTTAAAACGAATCCACAAATTGCACAAATCAAATATGCTTTTGCACTATTCGGATATTTCTCATTCTTTACAAAATATAGAATTAATCCTGCTATAGGTATAAGGAAACTAAGTATATCCAACGCTATGTTTGGTTTATCAATGTCGTCATTATTAGAAATTAGGTTGTTAGCTGATACATCCTGTTTGGTTGCAAGAAGACAGCCTGATATTCTATCCCACGATAAATAAATATCCTTGTCTATTGATGGGTCTACGTTGAGATTTGTACTTCTTAAGTTGCATTCAAACTTCATTTGACAAGGAGACTCTATATTAACCTGTAAGGTACCTCCTTTGCCCACTTTACCAACTAATTGGCCATTAAGCAACACTTTTATATCAGGATTTATCGCAAACCATTGAGTATAGCCATGAATAGTGATTACCTTGGCTTTTAGCTGATTAGAAGTTGGGATGAATAAACTTTCGCTATTAGAGTGCAGATTCTTGGTTGAATCTATTTGCTCGGTGTTTTGAAGGCTTGTTTCTTTCCTGTCTTCTTCTGTAGGAAAACCACACTTGGGGCAAAACCTCATTTGGCCATTCAACTCTGTGCCACATTTGACGCAATACTTTACATTAGGTTGCTGTTTTCCACAGTAACCACAAAAGCTTGAACCTTCGTCAATTTCGTTATTACAATAAATACATTTCATACGCATATTCATTAAAAAACAAGCAATGCTGAGTTGTTACAATCTATTCGCTTCCTCTTATCATAACTCGAAATCACATTCCTTCATTACGGCATACCTTTTAACCTTCTTATTTTTTTCTGCCAATCCCATAATTGATCACGATATACTTGAGCAGATTCATTATTCCCCATTTTTTGATAAATGGAAGCAATATTCATAAAACATCTTTCGAATTTGTCTTCTGCCTCGTCAAATTGACGAACTAATTGAGGATTATTATTCGAAGCAGCTATTAAAGCCATTGGACCACCGCCATATTGGGCAAGTACGTTTTGATAATAAGGAAGAACTCTTCCTAATTCTTCAGAGGCGTATTGCAGTTCGTTTTCAGCAATTGCTAATTCTTTCCGGAGCTCTGCTTCTTTATTATCTATTACTGAATAGCTTATACTAGGTTTATCTGAAACATTCTTTCTTAGTGACAAATAGAGAGGAATGCCAACTATTAGCAATAGGATAAGAATGAATATGTATCTTGATGAATTTGAAGTATGATCTGAAATAATAGGTTGGTTCGTCTGATTATCAGCTTCTGTATTGTCATCTTGACTGGTTTTGGGAAGCTCTATTCCACATTGGGGACAAAAGTTCAATCCTTTTTTTACATAATTATTACAATTCGGACATTTTGTTCCCTGCATGTTCGTTGAGTTAATAAGAAAAAAATTGTCTATCATAGTTATTATTGCACATTAGGCTCGTCAGTGCTTGCTACAGTTATTATTAGGTACCAGACATATACGAAAGTGTGAGCCTCGCAGCCTTATCTAACTGGAGGTTCCGGAATGACCTTGTAATGAGATAACGTAACAGCTCACACCTTTGTATGATGAGTGAGCTGTACATATACAACTACACCACCATTACAAAGGAAGAACGTGTTGGCTTTATTCTGCATTACTCGAAATTTTCCGGATTTCCAGCTCAGAATAGCGCTATACGCTTCCTATGATATGTCTGCCGTAAGGATTACTGCTTTGCGGGCATTGATCCCTAACGACGCGGCAAATATAAGTATATTTTGTGATACGCCATGCATTTGTGGCCTATTATTTCACGTTCTTCCCTCATTTTCCTTCTTTTTCTGGGAAAAAGGGGGAAAGAGCAGTGTGAAAAAGGCCGCAAAACGAAAAAGGAATCCTCATGAAGGATTCCTTAGATAACGGGAGGTTAATGCCAGTTCGGGTGTCTGTCACTTCTCGTTGAAGAGTTGCTGCTTAAAAAACTCAATGGCCTGCTTTAAAGGTGTAAGGTCATTTTTGATGATGCTGAAAACTTCATCTGCGTCCACTTCAAAGTAGTGGTGAGCCATGATGTCACGTGCTCCCATCACCTTTTTCCATTCGATTGACGGATATGTGGGAAGCAGTTCCTTGTCAGTAAGTTTGTCTAAAGTTTTTACGGCTTCACCCAATGCAATGATAACCATGCAGGCCGCATCAAGTTTCTCCATGCCAAAAGGCGACATTAGGAAATCATCTACCGAGTGTATTTGTACTGTGCGTTCTTGCAGTCGTGTGATAGCTGTTTCGATATTGTTCAGGGTCTCATAGACCATCTGAAGTTTCTCAGTAGACTCTGATTCCATACTTCAAAATTTGTTGTTTAAACAGGGGATTCATGTTCTCATGAAAGCGTACAACATCGACAGGGCAGTTCAGAAGTTCTTCCAAATAAACCTTCACACCAGCACGGTTGAAGAGGTTGGGCACCATGTCCACGCACACATCCACGTCACTGCCTTCATGCTGTTCTTCCTTGGCTACTGAGCCAAAAAGTGTCAGGGAATGAACGCCGTAGTGCTCACTTAGATACTGCCGAGTGGAGCGTAGAATCTCTATGGTTTGCTGTCTGTCTATTTTCATTACCGTTTTGTTTACACGTTGTCTCTGATTCTCATGATTTTGGGGTGAGCAGTCTTTGATTAGCCGTAGTACTCCTTGTACCATTCGGCGAAGTGGCGTAGGCCTTCGCGAAGGGTGATCTTGGGAGTGAAGCCGAAGTCGCGTTCGAGGGCGGAGGCGTCGGCGTAGGTGGTGGGGACATCGCCGGGCTGCATGGGTACGAGCTGTTTGTGGGCTTCGAAGTCGTAGTCCTGGGGGAGGACACCTGCACGGAGGAGCTCTTCCTGCAATGTCTGAACGAAGTCGAGGAGGTTCTCGGGCTGACCGCCACCGATGTTATAGACGGCATACGGCGGTAGTGGCAGGCCGTCCTCGCCGGTCTTCTTCTCCGGGGCTTTCTGCATGACGCGGACAATGCCTTCGACGATGTCATCGACGTAGGTGAAGTCGCGGCGGCAGTTGCCGTAGTTGTAGATTTGGATGGTCTCGCCTTTCAGGAGTTTGTTGGTGAAGCCGAAGTAGGCCATGTCTGGGCGACCAGCCGGGCCATAGACGGTGAAGAAGCGAAGGCCGGTGCTGGGGATGTTATAGAGTTTGCTGTAGCAATGTGCAAAGAGCTCATTGCTCTTCTTGGTGGCGGCGTAGAGGGATACGGGGTTGTCCACGCGGTCGTCGGTGCTGAAGGGGATTTTCTTGTTGCCGCCATAGACGGAGCTGGAGGAGGCATAGACCAGGTGTTGCACACCAGAGTAGGTGGAGGGCTGGGGGTCGGAGGTCGAAGGGTTGTTAGCGGCCAGCTCTTTGGCGTGTCGGCAGGCTTCGAGGATGTTGTAGAAGCCGATGATGTTGCTGTCGATATAGGCATCGGGGTTCTCGATGCTGTATCGGACGCCGGCTTGGGCGGCGAGGTTGACGACGATGTCGAAGTGATATTCGGTAAAGAGACGGTTGATCAGTTCGCGGTCGGCAATGGAGCCTCGGATGAAGGACCAGTGAAGTCCTGACTTTCCCGACGGCAAAACCGTCGGGCATACTGAATGCTGCTCGATTTCGTGTAGGCGGTATTCTTTCAGGGAGACATCGTAGTAGTTATTCATGTTGTCGATGCCGACAATGGTGCCCTTTGTCATTTCTTGAAAGAGGCGTTTGACGAGGTTGGAGCCTATGAAGCCGGCTGCACCGGTGACGAGGATTGTTTTGCCTTGAAGGTCAATATTGGGAGATAACATTATATAACGGAAAGTGAAGAGTGAAAACGGAAAGTGAAGAGTGAAAACGAAAAGTGAAGTGTGAAGATGGAAAGTGAAGTGTGAAAGATGGAAAGTGAAGAGTGAAAGAGGGAAAGTGAAGAGTGAAAGAGGGAAAGTGAAGAGTGAAAGAGGGAAAGTGAAGAGTGAAAGAGGGAAAGTGAAGAGTGAAAACGGAAAGTGAAGAGTGAAAGAGGGAAAGTGAAGTGTGAAGATGGAAAGTGAAGAGCAGCCACGCAGGCGGTGGTCTGTGGTATTCGACCACGTGGATGGTGCTTTTCGCAAATGGGGGCTCTGTTATTTGATGATGCCGGCATAAGTGCGTTGCACTTCTTCGTAGCTCTGGAGGTTGCCGATGTCATAACGGCTACCTGGCATTTGCATGGCATGAACAGGTACTTGCTTGCAGAGCCAAGCGATATAGCTACCAGGAGCGTCGGTGCCACAACCTTGTTCGATACCGCGTGTGACGAGCTGGGCATCCTGCGTGGTGTAATAATAGAATGGGGGACAGGCCCAATGGGTGGCGGGAGTGGGGGATTTCTCAGTCATCTCAGTCACTAAGTCATCGGCATTGACGGTGACTACGCCGCATTTGAGCAGTCGTTCATGGGAGGGCTCGTGGAAACGCATGATACACGAGGTGCCTTTCTGCTGAGCATACTGGATGAAACGGGTGAGGCTGAAGTCGAGGACGTTGTCACCGGCTATGACGAGGTAGCCGTCGGCTGGTGAGTCGCCCCGAGCGGCCACCTGCTGTAGGGCGAGTTCGATGTCGCGGACGGCACCTAAACGGGTGTCATTCGTGGAGGTGCCATCGTCGAGGACAGTGATGGGAACTGATGCCGAACGGTTCTTCTTTTCTGCCCAGTCCTCAAAGATATGGGCGAAGCGGTGATTGGAGATAACGATGAACTCATCAACGAGATGGCAGGTGGCAATATCGTCGATAAGCCAATCGAGAATGGTGTGTTCACCAACCTTCAACAGGGGTTTGGGGAAGTTCTCCGTGAGGGGATAGAGGCGTGTGGCGTAGCCAGCGGCAAGGATAAGAGTTTTCAAGGGCGAAAAATTAAAGGTTGAAAAGTTGAAAGGTTCTTGAAGGGTCAAGCGTCCCGTTGGGCCGAGCGGAAACGTTGGAAGAATGAAAAATGAAAAATTATAGGGTGACGCCGTCGGCGCTGTTGCAGATGAAGACATCGTATTTGCCTTTCAGGGCGGGGAAGCAGGACAGGTAGGCGTCTGTCACCTTGCGGCTTATCTCCTCTTCGAAGGCGGGGTCGATGAGTGCCATGCAGCAACCTTTGAAGCCGGCGCCACTGAAGCGGCCTCCGTAGATGCCATCGGTCTTCGTCATGATCTCATAGAGATGTATTTGCTCGGGCGCACCCGATTCCCAGTTGTGTATGCTGCTCCAGCCGGACTCGAAAGAGAGTTTTCCATAGGCTTCGATATCGCCTCGCCGCCAGGCTTCGGCTCCCTTCTCCACGCGTTCAAACTCGGTGTACCAGTGCTCACAGCGGCGTGCCCAGGGAGCAGGAAGTCGGTTCTTGTATTGCTCATAGATTTCACGGGACACGTTGCGGGCATTGGCTTCTTGGAACTTGCCGTAGTCCATGCCGGCAAAGGCCTGCAGGGCATAGATGCCGGAGCGGAGTTCATCAACACGCATGTTGAACTTGGAACCGGCGAGGTTGTGCTCAAGGCCGGAGAAGAAGATGGCAATCTTCCAAGGCTTCATCGCTGCCGGACGTGGAATCAGTTCGTAGCTGCCGTCCTTGGTGTCGAGGTAGAGGAGGTGATCTTTC
>JAEEGL015542393.1_pt1 | contig 13546 bp, 13 predicted proteins | sample 9134231 | NCBI WGS metagenome assembly JAEEGL01 (sample SAMN16246548, study PRJNA631951) | gut metagenome | biome: gut microbiome; feature: rumen; material: fiber-attached | host: Bos | place: Iran: Karaj | collected 2018-10
ATCGATGCTGTCATCGCTCAGGAAGAGTTCAACATGAAGTCTTGGATCCTTCAGATCTGGAACGCACTCAAGGAGTGGCTGGCAGATTACTTCGATCGTAACAGAGTCATACTCCGTACGATCAAGTGGATCCAGGCAGAGTGGAGATCCAACTCTGTCAAGTTCTTCGGAGATCCCTCACAGTTCGGAGCAACGAACGTTCTCATGTATCGTTGCGACGAGTGGACGTCGATGTGTTCTGCATCACGTCGTCTCACTGAGCTATGCAAGAAGATGCCTCAGAAACCTGAGGAGATCGAGAACTGGTTGCACATCAACACATCCAACTTCGATACCTACTTCAGACAATTCGGTAAGTTCATTGATGAGTCGGGCAATGTGATCACGGGTTCACCCAAGTACATCCGTCAGAATGACGTTGCATCTACATTGGGCTGGATCTATGCTGACATGCCCAACCACATCAAGAACATCATCGAAGCGATGGACGACGAGATCAATCTTCGTCGCCAGATCAGTAACCTTGAGAAACTCTTCACCACTGCTGCCAACTCGCAGCGTGAGGCGTTCGCCAAGATCCGCAAGTATGTTGTTGCATCCAAGACATGCACGCTTACATGCGGTCGTATCTTCGCGATCTTCATGAAGCAAGTTGCTCGTGCTAGACAGTCGGCTTATCACATGTGACGAATAAAACCCAAAGAGGTACCTTCCTACCATGCGGTAGGAAGGTACCTTAAGGGTCATTATGCATTGAACAGGTGAGTGGTCTCTGCAGCTCGCATGAGAGCAGGACGCACACGAACCTTCCAGTCAGCTAGAGGTATATGCCTCACGTGAGGCTCACCTTGTGCACCAGTTGTGATGATCTGTCCAGTGCGCTTGTCTTCATAGACTTTGCCTGGGTCATTCAACACGAGGTTGATGAACGAATCATCGTCTGTGATGTACAGTGCACTATCTCCGTCTTCAACTATCCCGCCTGCACCTGGATCCAGGTCATTCCTAAGCTCAGCAAAGATAAGCTTATTGTTCGGGACTGTAGTTCTATCGAAACACATTCGTAAGATCATGTTCATTCCTCCTTAAAAATGTAGTTCGATTTGACGAAGATCGAAGCGTTCGTTGATAACGCTATCGGTGCCCATGAACGGAGTCAACCTGAAGTCAATGTAGCCCTTCTGGTTCTTGTAGACTTCCACATAGGATCCACACAGATCAAGAAGATCGAAGATCACCTGTCCGAAGATGCGGTCAGTGTGATTGATCACCTTGGTTGTCTGACCTCCATTGAAGAGAGTCTCCTGAACCTTGGTCACAAAGTGAACTCCAGGGATGAGTTGTGCTCCAATGGCAACGTTGGCCTTGACGTACTTGATGGGCGTCAATTCCTCACTGCCACTGATGTCGTTAACGGAACCACGCATAACAACGTAGTAGTCCTTATCAGCGACTGCAACTTCTCCCTGTTGTACACTCTCGTACACTGCTTCGGCAAGACCGATGTCAGCAGTACGATTGACTATCAGATCAAGTTTGCGATCGTACAACTTGAACGTCACTCCCTTGATTGTGCTGATATCGATCACCTTCTGTGTGTCTGGCCTCAACCAGCAACCGAGTATCTGACTCTTTGCTTGTCCATTGATGAGATTGAGAACATGGAGAGGATATGTTCCTGCCCACGCAACAACACCATCACTAGGTTCAAGCAACTGCTGGCAACTGTAGCAGCCAGTTGTTCCCTCGATCCAAGTGCACTTCTGGTTAGGCAGCTGAACGGTCGTGTCCTCATTGTACGAGCCATCGCTGACTTCATACACTTCGTCTCTGTTCTCGATCACATTGCCAACGGTGTAAGAACCTTCGGCCATGAGTTTCGGGATGGACTTGTAGATGACACGTTCGTACAGGCCATTACGGTAAGCTGCCTGAGCAGTATATTCAGACACAGAGTGTCCAACAACCAACTGAGCAGTCACATCTCTGTACACGCTGGTTCCAGCGATAGGATCATTGACAACAGTGAAGTACTGAACACCTTCTCTGATGAACTGGTGACCTGTCCTGTAGTAGGTGAAGATCTTCTCGAACTGGAAGTACTTCTTGTCAGCCTGGTAGGTATCATCCTGAGTGATGATGTACTTCACGTGATTGTAATCCTTAGCAGAAGCCTTGGACTCATACGTGTTATCGATCGGGTTGTAAACCAATCTCCACTTGGAAGTCATACCAGACTTATTGGTCACGATCAGAGTGTCAGTGTCAACACCGTTGTTGGTAGGTTTGTAGTTGTCGAAGTTCCAACCCAACTGGAGTGTCAAGCCAGAGTTCGTACCGTCACCTATCCAACACACGCGGATGCCAACATCGTCACGACCGTTCTGCAACTTCATGTAGTCTTTCAAAGTTGCAGTGAATACATCATTGGTTCCGATGGTCTTGCACCTGAGCATGTCAACCAATCTCTTCTTAAGATCGATGCTGAGACTGAACTCATAACACCATCTACGGTCAAGAGACTCGACACGGAACGTTCCAACTTCATCAGTACAGGTATGCGCCTCTTCCCAGGGAAGATCGTACAGCACTGCAATGTCGAACCAGTGGTATCCCTTCTGTCCTCTGTAGATAGCATGCTCCACACGATTGAAGTGATTGTGATACTGTTCGATGAGTTGGATGCGATTCAGGATGTCGATGATGACAGGCTGCTTGTCGAAGATATCCGAAGTGACAAGGTTCTTACTGGAGAGAATCTTCATTGTGTTAAGAATATCCTGACGCATGTCGTAGACATCCTCGAACACAACTGCACCACCGAACGCATGATAGGTGATGAGCACGTTGCCGCTTATGGCCTTGAGCAAGCGGATGGTATCATAAACACCATACTCCGACTCAGACTTTTCAGTCTTGGCCACATTGAGGTTAGTGAACTCATAGTCCTCACCATTAACCATGATCTTCAGCTTGGCACGGTCGATGAACGAACCAGCCATACCGAGATAGTTATCATAGTTCTGTTCACTCAGATACACACGACGAGTCGTGGTAATCTTACTCGTTGAGTTACCAACCGTAGATGTTTCCTTGTAGATGAAGATAGCTTGGTTCTCAAGATTGTACTTCTTGTTAGCCATCTGCACAGTACCTGTACGAACAGTGTACTGGAACATCTTGAAGTCGTGCGAGTAGAACGAACCACGTGCTGGCATCAGAGTATCAACACCAGATGCAACATTGACTTCGTGGTCTTCGTCGTTGACATAGTTGGCAGGAAGAGTTCCAGTGAGATCCTCTTCCAGCATATCGTTGGCTGTGTCAGTACAAGCGAAAGTGTTGGACAGGTTGGTAGCAACCATCGCTTCAAGAGCTTGGAGCTTGTCGAGTATCCAACGACCCAATCCAGGAGTGTAGGAAGGTCCAACTCCATCGAATCCATTCAAGTCATAGAGATCCAAGTAGAATCTCTGCGACGAAATAGCCACAGTGATCTTGCTTGTAGTAGCTCCCTCAGACATGAGGTTGAACTCAATGGATTTGATCAACTGCTTGTTGAACGAACCATCGTTGTCGAGAAGGTATGCCTTGGACATTGCCTCAGTGGCAACCTCAGCAACTCTCCATGTTCCAAGCACTCCAGTTTCGTCACGCTGAACCTCTTCCTGTTCAGAGCCAACAGTCCTGTAGACTTTGATACTGTCAAGGTAGACAGGTATCGGGAACGTATGGATCTGACCAGCCTGGAACACGATAACAAAATCGTATTCCTTCTTGAAACGAGGATCAACTCCTGTCAAGTCATACGACGGGTTGCGCCCGCCATCATAGACAATCCGATCACGCTTATCGATCTCGGATGAAGTAGGATCTATAGCCATAAATGAATTTCTCCTTCCGGGATGATGTTACGGGTTGTTTCCTTCAAGCTCTTCAATCCTTGCGTCTTTCTGAGCTATGATGGTTTGGAGCTGAACTAGAGCCTCTTCCAACTCAGCTATACGACGTTTCTGGTCATCCACTGTCTTGGACTGGATAACATACTGCATGTAGTAGTTACGCTTCTGTTTGCCCGAATCCTTGACATAGATCTCTTTGTAGATTTGTCCAGATTGACCCAAAAGCCTGCCTGCTTTCTGGGAGAGGAAGCCGATACTATCTCGTGAAACCACTGTTTCAATAGTCTCACGCAGAGAGGGGTCTCCAGACTCATCTTCCTCAGTCCAACGGAACATACGACCATCGAACCTCTTCCAGAATTTGTCATAATCGAAGCTTGCATCGGGAAGCACTACACTAAGTTCTTCACCTGCTGCCTCGATGATGTCTTCAAGCTGGAGAGTTATCGTCTTAGCCTGGCCGAACGTGTCGTCGTACTCGAATTTGAATCCCATGAGATCAAGAGTACCAACTCGGGTGATGTTACCCCGAGCATCGTGAGTACTGACAGTTGCCCACTCTTCCTTGTACACAGATGTGTAACCAGTCGGAGTTCCATGTTCATCAACATCAAGCACCCTGACATAGTAGGTCTTATCACTCTGGATGTCAGTAGTCTTAGTGTAGGTATAAGGAACAACAATGTAAAGGACGTGGTTTGGATCAGCTATCTCGTCATCAGTTGCCTGGGTGTACGAGTACTGAACTGTCTCTGATTCGTAGTAGATGACATCGTCCTTGAACGATCCATCATCATTAAAATCAGAAGCAGTTGCCTTACGATAAATGGTAGCATCGTTACGGATGTAGTAATCCTTACCATCGACACGTGCAGTGTCAGTCGTCTGTATCCAAGTGTGAGTCTCGATACGAGCGAACAACCTCTCAGGAGCATAGTCACCGTGATGGCCATACTCAACTGCAACGTGGTTGTCGTCTTCACGAGTGAACTTGTCGATGTTAGTATTGGAGAGTTCGTCAGCGGTTGCTTCTCTGTAATAGATACAAGGATTGCCGATAGTGTAATCGATGCCTTCCTTGAGCAACTTCCAACACGCGATCTGCTGACTACCTGATGTCATTGGCTTAGCAACGAAATAGTTGCGACCTGTCTCGAACACATCACCATCCTGGCATTGAGTTCTGAAAAGACGATCATCAAGGATCTGCGGTTTCTTAGCAACTGCACCAACTGCAAGTTCAGTAGAAGCATCAGTCACAGTCTCGACGATCTTCTTCATCTGCCCACCGATGATGGCCGTTTCGCCGATCATGAAATCACGGTTATTGTCATCGATGGTTTCAATGGTTGCAGGAACACGAAGGTTCTGGATGCGTGCATATTCATCAGGTCCCATCCACTTGGTGTCAGTAGCATACAGCTTGATGAGGCTAGGTCTCCAGCCATATACAGCCATTCTCTCACGTATAGCGAGAAGCATCGGATCAAGTTTGTTTGGAGTATCGATGTAACCAAGATGAACTACGAGACTGAGATCCTTGTATTCGCGGATGTCGATCTCTGGGAACTCTGCTATCGTAAGTTCAGGAACATAGATAACATCGTTGGTATCGATGACATCAACGAACTTGTAGATCGGATAGGACGCATAATTAACATCGTCCTTGTAATGCTTCTTGAGCAATGACCTACCAGTCTCAACATGGATGTCATGCTTAACAACTGAACGACGATCGGCAACTACAAGAGCACCGTTCTTATCTGTCACGGTTGTAACATCCGGGATCTCATTGGAGATCGTTTCAGTTGTGTATTCCGGTGTCAGTTCATCGTCCGGCTTGCCATCGAAATACCTAGCATACTGTTCCCGTGTAAATCCAAGAGGAGCAAAGAACACGTCATAAAGTTTGATACCTGCGAGAACAAGATCTCTAAAGTTAGTGATCTGTTCCAAGCGGAACACACCTCCACCTTGGTGGAGGCATGTCACGCCTGGTGTGGAGCATACTCCATGTCGTTCAAAAGCAGACTTAAACTTCAGACGATATGTGCTCCCGATAATAAGCGGTTGAGTGAACATATCGTTTTCTTCCTTTAAACGTGATTAACCAACCAGCTGCTCATAGGACGACCTGGACAGGATGTAGTAGGAGATACCGTCACTCGGAGTGAAGGTCTCGAACGTTCCCGTGAACCCAGTCAACGTACCATGAGTTTCGTCGTTGTCATAAGCGCGTGCAAGGGCAGCGTTGAACTGAGCAGTGAAATCCTGAGTGATCGTGCTCTCGTCAGTGAGATGATCACCAGACACATCTTCAGGTGCATCCTCGGAGGAAGCATTAAGACCAATGTAGTCTCTGTAGATGTTGGTGAACAGCTTAGAGTTGGACGGGTTGTCCAGCTTAGGAACGATCACAACTGGGAACTTGGAGTACTTCGGGATCACCAGCTGAGCATACTTGGCCGTCTCAACATACTCCTGACCAAGGCAACGACCAAGCAGGTCGATGATACGAGTCTGAGTCACATCAACGATGCCATAACGGTGCATGATGTTTGGATCAGTACTGTCCCTCCACACATTGTCGAAGAGAGGGATCATGAAGAACCAACGCTCGGAGATGATGCCAGGAAGTTTCTTCCTCCACTCCTCTTCACTGTGAGCAGGCATGATGCTGAGCACAGCGATGCGGAGCGCACACTTGATGTCGTCCATCGACGGACGTGCACCCTTGTACACCACCTTGAAACTCATGTTGAAGGTGTTATTGGGCTGCTCATCCGGATAGCCGTAATAGTTCGTGGTGAACGTATAGACACCAGTGTGGTCATCTGACTTTACAACTCCATGCCACGTTCCATCGTGATCATAGTCGCCTTCAACAGCGACCAACACACCATTCTCGTAGGTATGTCTCGTGATGTGAAACACACTGTTCCTGCCTTCTGATGCAGATTCAGCGAATGCCGAAACCGATCCATAGATGTCAAGCAGTTTGTATAGCTTGTCCGCAGGGCAAGGAAGTATGACATCCGTGATCACTGACAGAGGATAACCGAGTTGAGCATCGGCAGAGTCAGCCAAACCAAGGAAATAATCACGATCCCACCAGAGATGGAACTCAATGTAGATCTTGTTATTGTTCGCATCGTAAAGATAGAACGTCACCGTGATGCGCTTACGAACAACACGCTTAAGCGGAGCCGCACCATCAGAGTAAACCTTGGCGATGGGAGTGAAGACATCGATCTCGTTCTGGAGCGTATCGACAGTTGCTCCGCCAGCAAGAGCTGCGATCTCCTGGAACGCAGGTTTAGCAACAAGCTCTGCTATTGAGATAACAGTACGCTCTTCCTCGTTGATGAACTTCTGGTAGTAACCAATGAGTTCAACTAGATGGAAAAGGTTCTGGACGATCGTCTTATTCTCTGCACGATCAAATGCCGAAGTTACCTCGGCTTGGATCTTGCTGGCATCGAACAGGAGAGTCATGTTCCCGTCAAGATAATGACCATCTTCCTTGAGCTCGATGGGAGCATCAGTCCAGTAGCTTGCATCACTGATCTGGATCAAAGGAGTGCGGTTGTCACGCACATCCTTGATGATGCCAACAGTACCGAACATGCTTGCGATCTTGTCGGTTGCACAGCAGGCGCCTTGATCCACGGTAGCGGTTGTACCAGGCGTGGAGAAGTCGCGATTGTAGTACGCGGTATCAGACACGAAACCGTAGATTTTGGTTGCGTTTGTAGCCATTATAAGGCTCCTTTCTCGTTTTAAATTGGCATACAATGGACGAAATTCCTATAAAGATAGGCGTGGTGCAGGAAGGGTTTTGGCCCCTCCTGCACCCACGTTGCAACGCGTTTGATTCGGAAATTAAATTGCCAAAGGGTGTAGCTCGAAATCTCTTACTTCAGTTAACCAAAGTCTGAAGTAATTCCCCTTGACACGTGAGCATGAGGCTACAAAGGAAGCTGCGAGACAGGTTGGTTTTCCAGACGCAGCTATAACCAATGTAGTCATACCTCCTTCCGAAGTCTTTTCAGGTACAGATGGTGATACATCTAAATACCCTACTGGGGCTTCGGCGAGATCTGTAGCAACCTCTCACTTACCAGGAACACCTGCAGGGTATGGGCGTTGTGTGGACGCCCATGATTTTGTCATTGCGAGGTAGTGGTGAGGCCCGATGTGTGGCCATTGTGGCCGCACGGAAATATGACATCAGAATGGCGAGTTCGCTGGAGCGGAAGCGTCAGCGGGCTTGTCATCCTTCATCTCATCGTTGTACTGTTTCACAGCATCATCGAAGAGATGCGTCATATTAATAGTGACTTCCAATTTGCGAGTATTGACAGTGTACTCCTCGACCTTGAACATTTCGACGAACTTGTCGAATTTGTTCTTGTCGATGTGCATGATTATCGTAAGCTTGTCACCCATCGTCATTCTCCTTTCTTGTAACGTTCACCAAGCTGCTTGATGATGAGTTCCTTGATCTTCGGGATCTCACAGTTGGTCTCTTCACAATCCGACTCACACATCGTGATATCGAATTCCTCTTCACACGCCATGATGATTTCGATCACGTCAAGTGTATCAGCAGCGAAATCACTGAGGTTCTTCTTAGAGTCGTAATCGTTCTCAGATATACCGAGTTCGTCGGTAATGATGTGCTTCAAAGCGGAATCAATCTCTTTGTCAGTGTAATTCATGTAGCAAGCCACATGTGGATCACACTCAGTACCACAAGCATCGTACTCTTCATTCATTTTCGTTCTCCGTTGCTTTTCGTGTAGCGAATAACCAACCCATGAAGCGTTGGCTCTTGTAGATGTCGGCAGTGTGTCCACCTTCTGGAAACTCAGTAAGTCTAGACAGAGCAACGCTCTGCGTCCAGATACCACTGAGTATCTTCTTGGACAGATCGGGCGTTCTCACACGATCATCGAGATAATGTATTGCCCAGATATTGGTATCTTGAAGGATATTGGGAACGATTGGATTGATCGTCGTTTTGGTGGCGAGTGATCCACCGCACACTGGAGCGATGGTAGACAGTTCATCTGGGAACTCAAGAGAGTAGAACCAGACTCCTTCTCCTCCCATACCGAATCCAGTTAAATAGACCCGATCCTTATCGACCTCTTTCTTCTGTAACCAGGCAGTTACGATCTCGTTAAGTGAAATCATCACATCTTCATCTTTCCATTCCTTGCCTTTTGGGCATTGAGGAATAAGAATGAAAGAGGGAGTATCCGAACTCTTCACGTATCGCACTAAGTTGTTAGCACCGTCATCCAGATTACCTAGACCATCAGTACCAACTCCATCAGTGTCGTGCAAATAAATGCAAAGAGGATACTTCTTGCCTTCCTCAACCTTAGGAAGATAGATGCGCATCGACAGGATGAGATCAGGCGCGCCACCGATACCAGTTTCAGTGGATGCAATGACATCCTTGTTAGCTGGTCCAGTTGTAATGCAACCTGTTAACGAACCAACTAGCATCAGCATTAAACACAATCGTTTCATTGTTTGTCCTCCTCAAGTGGTTTGATCTTAGGCTGATTCTGTGCCTTAGCGGTGCACTTAGGGCAGAAGAACATCGTGTTAGTCGGATCATAGAAATCCCTAGCGCATCTAGGACAGACCTTATGATGACACAGCTCTTCGTTCTTGCGCTCTTTCCTAACCTTGAGAAGTTCTTCACGATTCGCAAGCATGGCATTACAGTCTTCTTCACCGAAACATTGTAGACATTTGTCACAGAACTGTTGAGCTGGATCAACTGGTGTGAATGGCATGCTGCAGACTTTACAAAGTCTCTTACCGTCAGACTCAGCTTGTCTTGCTTTATTACGCTCAAGCTTGCATTCCTTTGAGCAGTACTTCTGTTCAGGAGTTGTGGCTACGAACTCTTTGCCACATTGGACACATTTACGCTTACCAAGCCCACCTTTAAAATCATGATCAGCAAGATACTGAGACAGAGCCATGCCGTTGTTGGCAGCACTATTCCTCCACGTAAAATAATTCTTGCTGCAATCAGGACAACAGAAACGTTGGTTCTTCCTTCCTGGTGTGAACTTTTGTCCACAGCAATCACAAGTTCTCTCAGGAAGAGTTTCCTTGACCTTTGGAGGTTTAGGTTCCTTCTTGGGTTTAGGAGGAGCAGACGCATCTTTCTTCTGCAAGTTGTATTTGACCCTACATGCAGCAGAGCAGAACACTTGAGTCTTTCTCTTTTGTTCAAAAGCAGCATTGCAGAAAAGACAATCTTTGATCACGGGCGCATCGTCCGGAACAAGTGGTGGAGGCGGTGGCTGAGAGATCGCCTCTTCGTAAGCAACAACCTCTTTTCTGATCTTAGCCAGTAATCCAGTCTCTTCTCCTTTAAATACTTGCTTAACAAGCTTTAGAAGAGTCACCAGATCTTTCTCGTCTATGTCCAGTTTGATGGTCATGGTACCCTCACTTTGTAGTAAATCTAAAGGGACGAAATAATACATAATACTTGAACCCAGTGCAAAATAATAAAACGTCACCCAGGAGAGTTCTCGTGAGAGAACCCTCCTAGGATGATTTGTCATCTTGTGTGTTGCAGAGCTAACTAAAAATCGAATTTCAATCCGATCATCACAGACGGCTTGCCGTCTGGACCAGAACGGTTGAACTCGATTATCGGACGTGGATTCAAACTGTCGTAAGCTTTCTTAACGGCAATTATCGGATTAGTCTCACGTTTCGGAAAGATGGCATCTAGTTCTTCTTGAGTAAGAGGCTTCTCCGTGATGGATTTAGTCTTCTTAAGAAGCATGATGTCATCTGCAGTTACCTCATCTGACACTGGAGGATGAGCGGAAAACTTGATGTTGTATCCACATGAAGGACATTTGACAATTCCGCCGTTAACCCAGATAGTTTGAGGAACTTCAACATGCTTGCAGCACCAAGGGCATGGAAAATCCTTAGCCACCTATCTGTCTCCTACGACGACGCATCACATGCACATTGTAGCCTGACTTACCACACGGGAAAGTCTCGAAGAAACGCTTGTTCTCTTCCTCTTTCTCCCCATCTCCTTCACCGTCAGCAGCAGGAGGAACTTCCTCACCAGGCTGATCACCAGCCGGAGGCTCTACAGGATCGGTAGGTTCCTCGGCAGTCGGGGTTTCAGGAGTTACAGGCTCCTCAACAGGAGTCTCAGGATCAGTCACTTGCGGTTCCTCGGGCTCAGCTGCGAGGATCGTCTTCTTTCTTGCCATGGTACCTACCTCCAGGTTAGGTTAATTGTTGTTCTTGAAATGAATGTGCCGATGGAAGGTCCCACTCGTTGACAGATTGGATACATGTTCCGTTCTTTGACAAATGAGTTTGTGGGTCTGGCATCCACCAACACAAATTGAATCGTTGGTTTTTCTATTGACTAGATTGAGGGGAGCGACTGCACAACATCTCGGGTTTACCATCATTGAGATGACTCAGCACTTAAGTCTGATCTCGGTCTACTCGGGATATGATTCACAGCTATCTCGCTCAACCAACGGAAACCGCTGTTTTGAGAGTTACCTCTCTAGGACGAATGGAGCAGGTGTTGGCTGCTTTATTCAGTAGGGCACCAGGGATCTTCCGATCTGAGTTGTATCCTACCTACCTTGACACAATCCGAATAACTGTCGATTCACGTGCGTCGGCATCCCTACCGATGCGATATAGAGTGATGGCAGTACAAACAGGTGATTCTGGCAGAGAATTAAGCTGCTTGCTTGTTCTGCATGCGATCTGCATGGGTGGTGCATGTGAACACATTCGGCTCGTCTTTGATACATCTGAGTTGTGTCAGCCCAGCGTCAACTCTCCGGATCATCGTCCTTCTCCCACTTAGACGACTACCTTATCAAACAATTTCAGTCTCCACACAATGCCCCACATCAGCATGCATAACTGATGTGGATAAAAGAGACTTAAGCCTTTAGGAATAATCCTACCTCAAAGATGTATCGAGTCCGAGGTAAGGTAAAGGTCTGTCGAGTTAAGAGCGTTGGCCTCCATAGGATGGAGGACCTGGAGGATCCTCCATCCTTATTAGAGATACCAACTGGACTAAGAGCAGATTAATATCGAGTTGCTTTTGCGTTCTTCAAGAACGGAGACGTGGGTGCACTGACAGGCGAGCAGAAGCACCGCTTATTCTTGCTTGGAATGACGGAAGCCACCGCAGGTGCGGCAGCGAACGGCGAAGCAGGAATCGGCCTGTCGGCAGGCTTGATGGGAGCAGGTTCTGCTGGACGAAAGGAAGGCGTCGGAACAGAAACATTACCAAGAGGAGAAGGAGCAGCAACACTCATCAGTTTGTTGACAGGAGCAACAGGCTTCTCTTCCTTCTTAGCATTGAGCCTCTTGCGAAGCTTGGCGTTCTTCTGCTTCAGGTCATCGATAGCAGCTTCAAGCTGACCGACAGTCATCTTGTAGTCTTCGATTTCATTGAGAGCCTGACGCTTGAAAACATCGAATTCCTTAGTTATTTTGGCGACTTCGGGATTCGGTTTCGGAGGAATTGGCTTCTTCGCAGGAGCCGGTTTGGAAGTGGTCTTGGAAGGAGCAACCTTCTTAGCAGCTACTGCCTTCTTCTCCACCTTCTTGGCAGTTTTAGAAGCTGCCTTCTTTGCAGGTTTGTTGTTCTTCATTTTGGTTTACTCACTTTCCTTGTTTGGTGAAAAGTATAACAACATTTTTCTATATGGTGATAGACCACTCGTAAAAATATAAAACACAGATCGGAGCAATTAATATAGCAATTTTCTTTTACCTTTGATCTGGAGTTTCTGACATGGAGGAACAGCAGCTGGAAGACACTGAACCTGATGGGTTCGACGATCTTGATGAAGGATGGTTCGACACTTGGTGGGAACGACTTATACTAACCGTATTGGTCGTTGCTGGATTGTGTATGTCTCCTTTCATTTTCCTGGTTTACTGTGGTGACAAAATCGCCACTAAGCTCGGATGGATCCATCATGATGACTGAGGCAGTAGGGGTGGCTCTGACGAGCTATCCCTACTACTATTTATATTGTTTTAGGTGAAACATCGTATAGATTCAGGGAAACCCCCACAAGGAGGAAACCACGTATGATTCTGTTTAACAACTTTAGACGAAAGTTCATGACTTGGAGAACTTCACAGTTCAAGGAAGTGTATCCTTTGTCGGTACTCCAGGAACTTCCTGTCGGGTCAGTGCTTTTCATACTGGATAACTTCCAGATGGATGGAATAGTAAGCATGTCCCCGAGGTTGAACAACCCTATCCTTAATCTTAATAAGTACAGGTTGTTCATGAACAACATCTTGTTCCCAACTGAGCAGTCGGGAGACGTTGCTCCTATCGTCACGAACAAGATGGTCATCACCTCTGCAGGTGTCATGTCCAAACTCCAAAAGTACAGGCAGGACATGGCTCCGAGGGTGTTGTGGTGCGATAGCATCAAGGACATGCCCAAGCGTCCTGCTGTTCAGGGAGTTGTGAATTTCAACCCACTCTTCAGAGCTCGTGTTCTTGGCATGAGGCGGAAGCCTCGGTTCCAGAACTTGCTTTGGGCTATGGTGCTCAACCAGATTGTTCAGGTTCCTGACAA
>JAEEGL010313054.1_pt1 | contig 13545 bp, 10 predicted proteins | sample 9134231 | NCBI WGS metagenome assembly JAEEGL01 (sample SAMN16246548, study PRJNA631951) | gut metagenome | biome: gut microbiome; feature: rumen; material: fiber-attached | host: Bos | place: Iran: Karaj | collected 2018-10
CCGCCCGCCCCCGCCATCCTCGACGACACCCACCGCATGGAGCAGGCCCTCACCGCCTACCGCGAAGCCTCCGCCTACCTCTCCGCCCAACGCATCGACCTCGCCGAAACCCGCCTCCGCGACGCCCTCGCCGTCAACCCCGCCATGGCCCCCGCCCTGCGCCTGCTCGGACTCGTCCTCCTCCAGCAGGGCCGCCTCGCCGAATCCATCGCCGCCTTCGAGGAATCCCTCAAGATCGAGCCCCTGCACCCCGAAGCCCTGACCAACCTCGCCTTCGCCTACTTCCAGGCCAAGAACATCAACGTCGCCCTCGAACTCATCGACACCTGCCGCCGCCTCCACCCCGACTACGAACCCGCGCTCATCCAGGAGGGCCTCATCAAGCTCGCCGTCGAACCCGACGCCGCCATCGAAGCCCTCCGCGCCGCCGTCGCCGCCGAACCCGGCAACCCCTCCCCGCGCAACAACCTCGCCGTCGCCCTCGCCCGCACCGGCGACTACGCCGGGGCGCGCGCCGAAATCATGGCCATCCTCGACCGCGACCCCAACAACTTCACCGCCCTCTTCAACATGGCCGCCCTGCACGCCAAGGAAACCAACGCCACCGCCTCCGTATCCTGGCTCCGCACCGCCATGGCCCAAATTCCCCCGGCCCAGTTCCGCGAGTACCTCCTGGACCCCGACTTCGACCCCGTCCGCCGCTCCCCCGACTTCCAGGAACTGATCCGCGCCCTCGACCCGGCCCTCCCGCCGCCCCCCGTACCCGTGCCCGCCCCCTGACGGCTCGCCGCCCCCGCTTCCTCACCCCTGCCGCCAATCGCGTTCCACCCACTCCCGGACCCTCGCGGACAGCGCCGCGTACTCCTCCGACTCCATCCACCGGCGCACCGCCGCGGACTCCTCCACCCACCGACCCAGCCCATCCCGGTCGCGGCACCCCATCACCCCCAGCAGCACGCTCCAGCGCCACACGTCCCGCGCGGCCCCGAACGACTCGTCCGCCCGCCCGCACGCCGCCCCCGCCGGCATCCCCGCCCCGAACATGTCCCGGTCCACCTGGTCCAGGATCCCGCACCTCAGCCGCAGGTACTCGATTTCCGTCCGTTCCACCGCATCCGCGTTCCCGTTCACTTGTACAACACCTCCATCCGGATTCCCGGATACCGGTCCAAAAACGCCCCGATCACCCGCCTGCAGCTCGCGCACGGCGGCAAATCCGTGTAGAGGACGATGATCCCCTCCGCCCCCGTGTCCGGCAACCGCGCCGTGATTGCCTCCAGGATCTTGAATTCCGTGTCCTGGCTCCGGTCCCAGCAGTCCTCCCCGTCCACGACATTCCGCCGGTTGACGCACAGCGCCTGGTAGTGGCGCTCCTCCTCGGGGACGGCCGGGACCAGCACCCCGCGCACCCCGCCCCACGCCTCTTCCGTCAAGTCCTCCGCCCCGCCCACGCTGCTGTGCGCGACGTACTCCCTCCGCGCCAGCCCTTCCACTTGGGCCAGGCACCATGCGAAATTGTACCGTTCCTGGAACGTCTCGTCCAACCTCTCCCGCCACATCTCGATCCGCGCCGCCGTCTTCGGCTCCCTCTCCGGCCGCAACCGCCGGATGGCCTCCGGCTCCCGCCCCAACGCCCCCCACGCCCCCCATAGCAGCATCCCCCCCGCCGCCAACCAAACCAAACTCCTCCTCGCACTCATGCCCCCCATCCTACCCGTTCCCCCTCCCCCCCCGCAAGCCCCGATTCCCCCTCAAAACAGGACAGACGGGAAAGGAGCCGGACCAAGTCCTTTCCAACACAAAGAACACAAAGGGGTTGACGCAAAGAACACAAAAGCATGGTGGGGGGAAAAGCCTTTGCGTTCTTTGCGTGAATTCCCTTTGCGTTCTTTGTGTGAAAAATCTGCTGCTCCCGCCTCGCCGACGAGAAGTGGCAGGAAAAGCGGGCGGGCCGCCCACGCGACGACAAAAGTGAAAGAGACAACTCGGACAACTTGGGACAACTTTTTGAAGGTGCGCCGCCCAACCGGGCGGCGACTGGGTGCGCGGGCGTCCCGCCCGCGGGGCGCCGGATAAGCGGAAAACAAGCGAAAAGGGCAATGTTTTCTGTAATCTCGCATCCAGCGCCGCGGCTGAAAGACCGCACCGCATCTTTTCACTTTTCACTGGTCACTTGTCACTGCGCCCGAAGGGCGCTACGGCATCCTGCCGCGCCCTTGCGGATGGAGAGCGGGAGGGGAGAAAAAGACAAACAGGACAAAGGGGAACAAAGTTGCGGGAAGGGAGGCGGGAGGGAGGAAACTACAAGAAGCCATCGAATGCCGCTTCGCGGACTTGAATGGCTTGGAGGGGGAAGGAATCTACATTGAAAAGCGTGAAAACCGCTTCGCGGACATGGAAAAGGGGAAACAAAAAAGACAAATCGGGAGGGACAAAGAGGTCAAACAAAAGTGCCCTAGGAACTTCTTCGGCCGTTTTTCTCCGCTTTTGGAAAGTAGGAGGGAAGAGACAACTTGGACAACTCGGGACAACCTTTTCAAGGGCGCCGGATGGTCAACTCCGCCCGGCGGAAGTTGCGAATGGGATGCGGGAGGGGAGAAAAAGATAAACAGGACAAAGGGGGACAAGGTTGTGGGAGGGGAGCGGGCGGGATTTCAGCCGCAAAGGACAAAGGGGGAGAGAAAAGAGCGGGAGGGGGGACACGGAAGTCTTGGGAACCGCTGCGCGAACATCGAAAAGGGGAGAGAACGCCCATAGGAGCAAGACGCCGTTAATCTTCCGCTCGTTGGCGGAAGAAAACGGCTGATGAGTTCGCCCCCCCCCCTCACGGGTCAAGTGTAGCGGATGGGATTTGCGTCGCCCTTTTTGCAGAATCTTTCCGGCAAACGGCAACCGACGAGAGCGGTGTGTTCGGGCAGGAGGGATTTCTTCGCGGTGAATTCGTACCGCCCCGGGTATTTGGCCGATGCACGCCACTCAACATCCGTGAACACGTCTTGGATGATGCCCCCGACACTGGCCACGACGGGAAGCCCCCGGGCACGCTCCATGTTGATCCGCCAAGCGTACCGGACGGCATTATAGACACTCCCTCGCGCATCAATGAACTCCTGACGTATCTTGATGATTACGGCCCGGATGTTTTTGAAGTTCGCAACAGATGCATCGTAAAGCGTCTTCACTTGCCCAACCGTCTTGCAGCCACGAGCGGAGCTTCCACGACCGGCCTGGACATTGGCAAGGTCGGGATAGGCATCTATGAGGGCCGCCTCGACTTCCAAGGCGGTATCATTGTCAAGACCATGGCGGTGGATGATGGGGATTACGGACAAACCAGCTTCCTGAATGTCACGGATAATATCGCTCTTGAGATCGAACTCGTCTTCGTCCCTTGTGGACTTTCGCGCACCCCGGGCGTGTTGAAAGAGGCGGTTTCCCTGTCCCTTTCCCACATAAAACGTCTCGTCATTTCGCGGATCGACGAGACGGTAAACGTAATGGCCGAGATTCCTGCAAATTGTTTTCGAAAATGATTTGATGATTCCGGCCTTTGTCTCCCCGGCCACCTTGGGCATCCCTTTTGCCTTGCCCGTCTTGCTTGTTTTTCTTCTCATTGTTTGCCCTTTCATTCCTTGTCCTTTTCAAAATCTCCACACTGCGCTACGATTTATTGTGGCAAGTTTACGACAACACGAAAGCCACCGGCGTTTCCTGCATCATAATCATCAGCATGCGAACGATGACTTGAAGTGCACCAATACTTCGGGCCAGCAAAAGTTCCGCCGCGAACCACCCGGTGGGAGTACACCGAGCCATCTGACGGCCCCACAGGGTCCGTTATGCCGTATGGCCAATAAATTGGGTTCCAATATTCATCCGACCACCAGTCCAGACACCATTCGCACACATTCCCGTGCATGTCGTAGAGGCCCCACGCATTCGGTAGCTTATTCCCAACCGGGTGCGTCCGGCCCTCCGCGTTCTCCTCGTACCACCCCACCTCGACCAAGTTTGTGCAATAATCACCACTCGACAGGTTCTTGCCGTTGTTGAGATCCGTAGTGGTTCCCGCCCGGCAGGCATATTCCCACTGTGCCTCTGTCGGCAGGTCAAAGGCCAAAGCTGTCCGTGCCCGGAGGCGCCCCATGAATGAATCCGCCGATATAGCCGACGAGGCCGGCCAGTTGGTCTCGCCCCGAATGCTCCACCACGAAACCGTATCCACAGGGTTCGAGTCTCCCAAATTCCGAACGGAGGACGGATTTTGCCCCTTCACCAGTTCGTATTGTTTCTGCGTCACCTCGAAGACTCCTATGTAGTAGGGCCTCGACAGTATCACTTGATTGTCCATCATCGTGAACGTTCCCGGATCGATCCGTCGCAATACAAGTTTCGTTCTCTTGTATACGCTGTTATTGTATCCCCCCTGGGTTGCAAAGGTGACGGGATACGATGTCGCATCCGCTCCCTCCGACAAATCCAACACCATGTACAAGTCGGCCACCACCGCGACAGTCTGAGTCGCCGTTGCCGGCAACCACTGTTCGTTCCCCGCCTGTACCGCCCGCACCACGACATCCCCGACTCCCGTGAAGGACAGCACGTTTCTCTCGATCTTTCCAGGCCCCGACAGCACCTCGAACGCCACCTCGCCGCCGCTGCTGGCCGTGGCCGACAACTCCACATGGCCGAACACATTGGTCTCGCCAATGGATGCAAAGGCAATCGTCTGCTCGAATTTCGCCTGCACCACCTGCGTTGCCGACACAGGAAGCCACCGCTCGTCTCCGGCCTGCACCGCCCGCACCTCCACCGTGCCTACCCCCGTGAACGACAACACATTCCCCTCAATTTTTCCGGGGCCCGACACCACCTCGAATGTCACCCCGCCTTCACTGCTTGCCATCGCCCACAGAGACACATGGGCCTGCCATGATTGCGTGTCCACCACGGAAAAGGACATCGTTTGCCTGGCTTTTTCAACCTCCACCGCCTGCGACGCCGATGCCGGGAGCCAGCGGTTGTCCCCACCCTGCAGAGCCCGAACCACCACCGTCCCCGGACCCGTGAACGACAATACATCCCCTTCTTCGACCACCCCCGGGCCGGACACGACCTCGAAAACCACCTTCCCTCCGCTGCTTGCCGTGGCCGAGAGTTTTTTGCGGTCTTGCCAAGTGGTTGTCCCGATGGGGGCAAAAAAGATCGTCTGCAACGATTTGCCTTGAGGTAGCGCGAGACGCAGAAAAGCCACACGGTTCGTTCCGTCCCCGGGGATGACCTTGAATTGCATGGTCTCGCCCTCGCTGCCTGTTTGCGAGGCGGAGGCAAAAAGCCTGGACTGGCCCGTCCAGTTGCACAAATCGCCCGTCGCTTCGAACATCCCGGCAATTATCCCGGCATCCACGCAAACGCCCTTCTCCCCGTCCTGGACCGTCACATCCACCTCCATCGCGCGTCTCCCCTCGTTCTTGTCCCCGTCAAGCCCGATCGCCAGTCCGTCGATGTGAAGAGTCGGTTCCACGCCGAACAACTTTTCCGCTCCCAACGCATACGAAATCCATGCATGGGGCGATTCCTTCACCACCTGTGGATCCAACCCCTTTTCGGCCATCCACGCCCGGAATGCGTCATAGGCCTCCACGCTCCCGATCCTCTCGCCCAACCGCTTGTCCGCCGCCCCCGACAATGCGTCCGCCACGTCTATCACGTCCTCGGCATTGGGGAATGTCCCCTGCTGCCGCACGCGCTGCTCCACCGTGAACACTTCCCCTGCCACGATGATTTTCCCCGTCCGCGTCTTGCCCGTTTCATTGTCCTCGCAACGGAACCGGACCGTCCCGCTTCCCGCCCCGGCGTCGCAGTTGTCGGCAAAGGCAATCCAGGATTCGGTTGCAATGGCCCTCCATGCCAATCCGGCCTCCGCCATTACGCGAAACTCGCCTTCTCCGTTGCCCCCCGGCACCCACATTCCGACCGGATCGATGCTCAAATCATACGGCCGTTGTGTAATGTAAATCACCTTGTTTCCCACCGTTATGGTCGCCGTCCGTGCCTCCGCATTTTCCCCGCAAGGGGACACGACATACGTGATTTGCCCATCCCCCGTCCCCGACTCCCCGTCGAAGATTGTGAGCATCACCGGGTCCGACGACACCGCAGTCCATGACAAATTCCCGTCAGGATGGACGGCAACCGTCTCGTATCCACCCTCGGCTCCAAACAGCTTTGTTTCGTATTCCACCTCCACCCCCCGCGCCTTTTGCGTCACTTTGAACGTCTTGCGTGCAATTGTCACGGTCCCACTCCGGGGTTGGGCCGTGTCGTTCGCCTCCGCCTGCAACGTCAGGGTCGCCGGCCCCACCCGGTTCGTCGCCCCCGACACCGTCAACCACGAGACCTTGTTCTCGATGTTCCACTGCACGATGTCCGCCACCGATACCCGCACCTCGCAGGATTCCCCATCCGCCTCGAATTCGTAGCCGCCCAGCGAGAGCTCCGATGCCGCCGCCAGCTGCGTCACCGTATGCGTCTTCGCGCCCACCTTGGTATCTCCCGGCGTCACCGTGACCTTCCCCGTCCGGGCATCCAGCGCCGGATTTGCCGCTGCCGTGTACGACACGGTCCCGTTCCCCGCTCCCCTCGCTGCCTGCACATTGAGCGTCAGCCAATCCGCCTGGCTCTCCGCGCTCCATGGCAAGTCCGGCGTCGCCGTCACCACAATGCTTCCGGCCTCCCTGGTTGCCTCCACCGTTGCGCTCGCGGGGCTGATGTTGAACACCAGCGCGGTCCGCCCGGTTTGTGTCACCGTGAACGTCTCCGTTCCTATCTTCACCGTTCCCGTCCGCCCCTCCCAGCTCGGATTCTCCGCAACGGCCATTTTCACGACGCCATTCCCCTTCCCGGTTCCCGCATCCACCACCGTAATCCAGCCCGCGTTCGACATGGCCGCCCATTCCGTGCTTGCCAGCGCTTCCACCGCAACGGAAATCTCGTGTTCCCGATAATCCTGGGTCGAGGTAGAACTCGCCAACCGCATCCGCAGACCGGTCTGGAACACCGTGAACGTGTTCCCCGCCACCGTCAGAGTCCCCTGCCGTGTGGCCACCTCGTCGAGTGCCGCCACCGTGTAAGTCACCGTTCCCGGCCCCGTCCCGCTTGACGGCGACACGCCCAGCCAACTGTCGTTTGCCTGAGCCTTCCACCCGATTGTGTCCGGCCCGTCCACCGAAATCGTTCCCGTTCCGCCCGTCCGCTCGAAAGTTGCACTTTCCGGGCTGATGCTCGCTTTCCTCCCGTCCTGTGTCACGGTGTGGAGATGACCGCTGATATCGATAGTCCCCGTGCGGATTTCCACATCCGACGTGGCATCCACCGTGTAAACCACCGGCAATCCCGCCTGCCCCGTTGACGATTTCAGCGTGATCCACCCCTCGCTCGCCGTCGCTTTCCACGTCCCGTTCCCCGACGTGTTGACGGCCCCTCCCCCCCCAGCCACCCCGAAATGCCGATTCGTCGGCGTAATCGCAAAATCCAGTTGATACAACACCGTGCATTCGTCAGGAACGCCCGCCGATGCCAATTTGTCCGTCTCCTCCCATGCCAACGGAACCACCAGCAACTGCAACTTGCTACCGGAAAACACATTGGTTCCAAGCGTTGCCGCACTGTTGGCTATCGTCGCGTTTGTCAAGAAGAGGCAGCCGGCAAACGCCTCGTTTCCTATGCTCGTCACGCCATACGGTATCGTCACATTCGTCAAGGCATTGCTGTAAAATGCCGTCCGACCAATGTTCGTCACCCCGTTGCCAAACAGCGCGTTTGTCAAGGCTAAGCAGTTGAGAAATGCCTGTCCACCAATGTTTGCCACGCTGTTGGGGATTGTCACGCTTCTCAAGCTGTAACATTCCGCGAACACATCCCAGACGATATCGGTTACGCCGTTGCCTATCGTCACGTTCGTCACCCCGCTACAATACATAAATGCAGCCAGCTCGATACTCGTCACGCTATCAGGAATCGTCACACTCGTTAGGTTGGTGCACTCGCCAAACGCCTGGGGGCCGATGCGCTGCACCCGGTTGCCAATCGTCACATTTGTCAGGGCGCGGCAGGCGTAAAAAGCTTGTCTGCCAATGTTTGTCACACTGTTGGGGATTGTTACGCTCCTCAACCCGTTGCCGCTATCCCAGCTGTAACAATTGCCAAACGCCTCCTCGCCGATATCTGTTACACTGTTGCCTATCGTCCCGCTCGTCAAGTTGTCACAACTCCAAAAAGCATCCTCGCCGATGGTCGTTACGCCGTTGCCTATCGTCACGTTCGTCAGGCTGTTGCAACCGGAAAACGCATGGTCCCCGATGCTCCTCACGCTGTCGGGCACCGTCACGTTCGTCAGACCGCTACAACCGGAAAACGCAAAGTTCCCGATGTTCGTCACGCTGTTGGGAATTGCATAGGGTTCTCCGCGTCTTGGAGGATATTGGACAAGTGTCCGCGCTCCCTTGGTAAAAAGAACTCCCTCGTTGCTCTCGTATTGGCTGTTCCCCGTGTCAACCTCTATACTTTCCAGCTCGCTGCCGGCAAATGCTCCTGCAGCGATGCTTGTCACACTTTGGGAAATCACCAAGTTCGTCAAACCACAAAAATAAAACGCCTCCTCGCCAATGTTCGTTACACTGCTGGGTATCGTCACACTCGTGACTCCAGAACAATATGCAAAAGCACGCCACCCGATGCTTGTCACCGGATAGCCACCCAGCCGGGAAGGAATGATGCACACTCCAGTATAATTGCTTTTCGCAATGGATGCCTCCCCCCCTGAAACAGTGTAATTCCAAGAGATTCCGTTCGCCCATCCCGAGTTGGCGCTCGCCGTCTGGGAAAGACTGGCGGGCAATGCAGCCGCAAACAGGCATCTTATCCAAAAACACGCGTTGAACTTCAAATATTCAAGGCGTTTTCTCTCCTGCTCGTGCCGGGCGTCCTTCCCGCACAGCTTGCCCATCAACACCCCACCCCGCACCACCGTCCAAACCCAGCTCTTCCATCCGCTTCTCATCGCGCATACCTTTTCTTTCCGGACCTCGCAATCCGGTACCTCGCACCATGCCAAATTCCTCCTCCAAAATCAACCCGCGACCGCTTTTGCATCCATGTGTATTATCGGAGCGCGGACATTCTGCCCGAGCAACGGACAGCAACCGGAACGTGGAAGGAAAGGGGATGGAGGACGCCAACATGGGAACAAGAGTTCTTTTTTGCTTGATGTCACCTTGGGGCACTGGTAAAAGAATACTGCATTCTGCATGTTGCGGAATGAAGGAAAGGGTTTCGATGGACACAATGGCCAGGGAGGGTGCCAGGGAGGGAACAAGGGGTGGTGGGACTTCCACGCCATTGCCGATTCCGGTGAAGGCGACAGGGTGGGTAACGGAAGACAAAATCCGCTCGCGGATCTTCACCATCCGCGGAGTCCAAGTCATGCTCGACCGCGATTTGGCCGTTCTGTACGGGGTCGAAACCCGCGCGCTGAACCAGGCCGTCAAACGCAATGCGGACAGGTTTCCCACGGATTTGGCGTTTCAGGTCGATTTCGGGGAGGTCACGGAGGCCGTCGGGCGCTCCGCATCGGCAACGGAAGGTTCAAGATCACAATTTGTGACCATGAACAAAGGCCGCGGCGGGAACATCAAATACCGCCCGTATGCATTCACGGAACACGGAATCCTCATGCTGGCCAGCGTTCTGCGCAGTCCCGAGGCGACGCAAGTCGGTCTCGGAATCGTCCGCGCCTTCGTGGCAATGCGCAAGGCGCTGGCGTCGGTGGCGCCGATCCTGACGCGGCTGGAGGCGGCGGAGAGGAGGCAGATCGCGGACCAGTCGCGCAACGAGGAGCGGTTCGACACGATTTTCAGGGCGATGGACGGCGGCGAGTTCCCTCCGCAGAAGGTCTTTTTCGAGGGGAAGCATTACGATGCCTGGTCGTTCGCCCGCAAACTCGTCCGCAGGGCGGCGCAAAGCATCCTGCTCGTGGACGGCTACTGCGATGACACGACACTCGACATCCTCGCGCAAAAGCGCGGCGGGGCGGATGTCACGGTCGCGACGTCGCAAAAGGCTGCGTCCCGGTTCCTGACCCGCACGGCCATCGACAAGTTCAACAAGCAGAACCCAACGCTGTCCGTCCGGACGACGGGCGTCTTCCACGACCGCTTCCTCATACTTGACGGAAAGGAGCTTTACCACTTCGGCGCGTCGCTGAAGGACCTCGGGAGGTTGTATTGCGCTGTGTCGAAGATGGATGCGGGGTTCATTCCGTCGATTTTAGCGAGGATTTGAGAAAGGGCGGTGCGCCCTGCGGGCGGAGAGTGGATGGGGAAGCGGGCGGGCCGCCCGCGCTCCGACAAGGGGACTTGAAGGAGGGACAGAAGGCGCTACTTCAGGTATTTGCGGTTGCCGACCTCGGAGAGGATGCGCATTTGCTGGATGGCGATGTCGTTGAGTTTCTTCAGGCGTTGGGACTGGGGGACGCCGTCGTGGATCAGGACGGCATTGATGTTTTCCATGTTGGAAAGGCAGATGAGCTGGTCGACGGTGGCGTGGTCGCGCTGGTTGCCCTTGAGGGAGGGGTTCGCTTCCTGCCACTGCCGGTGGGTCTGCCCGAAGAGGGCGACGTTGAGCACGTCCGCCTCGCTGGCGTAGATGATGCTCGTCTGGGCACGGGAAACGGTCGGCGGCACGAGATTGCGCAGGATGGCGTCGGTGTGGATGCGGTAGTTGATCTTGGCAAGTTCGCGCTTGGCCGACCAGCCGACGAGTTCCTGTTCCCGGGCCTTGAGGCGCTGGAATTCCTTGACGATGTAAATCTTGAATTCCGCCGAAATCCACATTGCGAATTCGAAGGCGATGTCCTTGTGGGCGAATGTCCCGCCATACCGTCCGGCACGCGAGACCAGGCAGATTGCGTTCGTGCGTTCCGTGAATTCCTGCACCCCGATCTTGAATGAGTGGAGGCCAGCCTGGTTTCTAATTGTGGCGAATTCGCCATAATTGAAGGCTGGGTTGTAGATGCGTTCCCAGATGCCGATGTACTCCAGCGTGTTGCGGTTGCGCAACCAGTCCGTGATGAAAAACTCGCCATCCTTCGCCTTGAGCATGTCGGTGAGGCAGATGTAGTCTTCGTCCCCAACCTTGGCCACGCGGACGAGGGTGCCGCGGATGTCGAGTTCGCCAGAGGTCTTTGCCGGCATGTTCTTGGGAGTTTGCATGGTTGGAGGGTTTCTGGATTCCCGGGAGATTGAAGTTGGCAACATAATGGCACTTCCCATACTGGGTTCAAGCATAAAAGAGAACGTTCAAACAATAAAGTCAAGATTGTACGCGGCTGTGCAGGTCCCATGCTGTGCAAGTTGTTCGGGATAAAAGGGCGGGGAATGGATGGGTAACGCGGGCGGGCCGCCCGCGCCCCGGCAAGGGGAGGAATCAGGCGTTCGGGCGGCAGGAGGATTCTTCGAGGAGTTCGTCCACGAGGTAGTCGATGCTCATGCAGTGCATGTCGGAAATGCCGTCACGCATGAATGCGTATGTGCGGGAGGTGTAGAAGACGTCCAGGGCTTCGTCCAGCGAACAGCCCGTCCGCGCGGCGTAGGCTTCGATGACACGCGCGAATTTCATCCGGAGGAGGTTGCGGTTCGCGGTCACAGCCAGTCACCTCCGAGGAATTCCAGCGTGCGGAGGGCGGAGGGCGTGCGGAAGCACAGCTGGAGGTTCGGGGTCTGCATTCTGAGGCGGTCGATGGTCTGGGCTTTCGTGGCGAATCCGTCGAAGAATGCTTCCAACGTATCGAAAACGCGGTCGTTGGCAACGCCGCCCTCGACGATGTCCCAGTCGGTGTCGTCACGGAGCGAGCGGCATTTGACGATGAAATCGAGCCAGGCCTCCGAATAGGAGTCGAAGCGGAGCGTTTTCAGGGTTGCGGCGGCGCGTTCGTCGAACCCGTAGCGGGAGACGGCGGCCCGTCCGAGGGCGCGTTTGCGTTTTTCGGCCCAGCTGCGGGCCTGGGCTTCCAGCGGGGTGACATAAAATCCCGGCCCGAAATCCACGGCCTTGCGGGAATGCAGGGCGTCCGGTTTTTCCACGATCTGGGCGCCGCCGTGGAAGACAATCATGCGAGGACTCCATTTTGGGCCATTAGTTCGCAGATGTCGTTGACGATGTAATCTTTCCCCTGGGTGTGAAGGACATCGTAGCTGGGGACGATGTAGCGATGGAGGAGGCCGTTCTCGCCGGCAAGGGAACGGTAAACGGCATCGGAGGGTTTGCCGAGGGCCTGCGCAACGCTCTCGATGCAGAACACGGCGAACTCGAGTTCGCGCTTATTTTTGATGTTTCCGTTCATGGCGGCCGGTGTGTCGGCGGTTTTGGATGCCGACACGGTGAGAATGGCAGAAGGCTGGAGGGGACGCAACCGGAAAGTTGGGGCGGGTGAGAATGGGGATGCGGGCGGGCCGCCCGCGCTCCGACAGGGGGGAGGCGGGTTATTCGTCGGGGGCGGTGGTTTCGATGCGGTTGTCGAAGCGGGTGTAGTCGGCGAAGAAGTTGAGGCGGACTTCGCCGGTGGGGCCGTTGCGGTGTTTGGCGACGTCGACGATCGCAAGGGTCAGGTCGTCGCTGTCTTTGCCTTCTTTGTAGTAGCTTGGGCGGCGGAGGAGGAAGACGATGTCGGCGTCCTGTTCGATGGCGCCGGAGTCGCGCAGGTCGGAGAGTTTTGGGATGGCGTCTTTTCCGCGGCTTTCGGGGGCGCGGGAGAATTGGCTGAGCACCAGGACGGGGACCTGGAGCTCCTTGGCCATGGCTTTGAGGTTCTGGGAGATGGCGGCGGTCTCTTGCTGGCGGCCGTCGCGGGCGCGGGCGGAGCAGTTGAGGAGCTGCAAGTAGTCGACGACGATGAATTCGATGCCGTATTTGCGTTTGAGGCGGCGGGCGCGGGAGCGGAGTTCTTCGACTTCGAGGCCGGCGGTGTCGTCGACGTAGATGGGGGCGCGGGAGAGTTCGTCGGCGGCTTGGACGAGTTGGGCGTGGTCGGAGGCGCCGAGGCGCCCGGTGGAGAGGTCTTTGGCGGAGACGTGGGCGCGGCAGCAGATCATGCGGCGGACGAGGGCTTCGGCGGACATTTCGAGGCTGAAGACGGCAACGGGGCGGACGGGCTGGCGGCGGGCGCCGGTGGCGACGTTTTCGGCGATGTTGAGGGCAAGGGAGGTTTTGCCCATGGAGGGACGGGCGGCCAGGATGAGGAGGTCGCTCTTTTGCATGCCGAGGAGTTTGGCGTCGATGTCGACGAAGCCGGTGGAGATGCCGGTGAGGGACTTTTTTTCGGAAAGGAGGCGCTCGGCTTCGACCATTTCCTGCTTTACGAGGTCGCGCCAGGGTTTTTCGGTGCCGGCGCGGTTTTCGGAGAGGGCGAAGAAGGCGGATTCGGCGCGCTCGAGGACGCCTTCGGCGCCGAGGTCGGCGCGGTAGCAGGATTCGGTGACTTCGCGGGCG
>JAEEGL011334613.1_pt1 | contig 13545 bp, 10 predicted proteins | sample 9134231 | NCBI WGS metagenome assembly JAEEGL01 (sample SAMN16246548, study PRJNA631951) | gut metagenome | biome: gut microbiome; feature: rumen; material: fiber-attached | host: Bos | place: Iran: Karaj | collected 2018-10
CAAAGATGTGCTAATTTACTTCCGCGCATCGAGGCACAGGACGGGCTTCGCGCGCCTACTGCGGAAGGGGCACGCCGCTTCCCTTTCAGAAAGGGCGCTCAATGTGCTCAATACATATCTGGATACGAAATTGGAACCGCAAGACAACGACGGGAGGAATACTAGGATGTGCGTGGCATGGGAATATTTCGAGCAGCAGGCAATCAAGAAGGGACTTAAGAAGGGACTTGCAAAGGGACTCAGGGAGGGACGCAAGGAGGGACGCAAGGAGGGACGCAAGGAGGGACATGAGGAGGGACACGAGGAGGGACTTGCAAAGGGACTTGCAAAGGGACTTGCAAAAGGAGTTGCAAAGGGGCGCAAGGAGGGATGCGAGGAGACCTGTGAAAAGTTTGTCATAGGATCGCTGGAAAACAACCTAGACTATGAAACCATACACAGGATAACAGGCCTGTCCCTTGTGAAAATCAAGAAAATCGCAGCATCTGCGAAGGCATAGACGGCAAGTGAAATTTGCCGCAACCAAAGTTGAAAATTTCATGCCTTTGCTGTTCGGCAACAAAATGTCTCAAACAACAAGAAAAAGAACAATAGTAGTACAGATTTTCACAGATTTCATCCAGAAATCCTGTGAAAATCTGTAGAAAAAACATGCCTAATAGATGAACTGAATAGTTACCGCTGCGAAGATTTGAAATCACTCTGACACTGGCTTGAAGTCGTATGTGCATTCAACCGTCGCCTTCTGCACTGGCTTGCTCAATTTGATGCATAAGCGTGTCGGTGAAATGCGTTTTGGATTCTCAATGTATTCCTCTTCCAGTCTCCATTCAGCACCAGTTAAGGCAATGCTGGCTGCCACAATGGATGTATTGTCATGGAAATCCACATTTGAATTGGAATTTATCCTGTATGAAGAGCAGGTTACGATTGCATCATCAAAAGTCTGCGGGCTGTTGAATACCACGTTGTCGGTTACAATTACCCTTCGCGCGGCATGGTCAAAGGTGAAGCGCCTTGTAAGTGAAACCAGTTCCGCCACATCATAGCAGGAAGTCATATCTATGAGAATGGAGCTTTTCCCTGAAGTGAAAGTGCTTTCCTTGATGATGCCTTTCGCACTGGCGCCTTTCAACTGAAGCCTGCCTGCGACTACTGGCACATCATGGCCGTATGAGTTGAGGACCTTGCTTTCATAGCGCTCTGGGCTGAAAGTCCTGCGGGTATATACCTCGCCGCCTGGGTCGCAGATGAATGGCACTTTGTTCGCGACAATTACGTATGAACCCACGTCATTGTGGTTGTGCGCCTCATTATTGTGCCCGCCCTTGATGGAGGCGCCGAAGGTGTTGCCGCTCTCGTCGGTTGAACGGCAGATCAGCACGCCTGCCTTGTCGAAAAACGACACTGGCGGGATTTTATATCTTGCAGCCGAGGCCACATGCCTGTCCTCTGCAAAGGCAATGATTGCGAACTGGACCAGACTTTTGGGGAATAATGTCCTGGTATCGACTGGCTTCATCAATAATTCAGGATAGTGGCGTTGAATTATAGCCAGGTTGAATTGTCCTGGCTCGGCTTTCATGCCGCAATCCGCGTATGCTGGCGCGATGCCGTCTTCAATCATTATGCTCCTGGCAAATTCGCAGCATTTGGGAATAACTGGGTCATCATTGAAGATGTTGAGTTTGCCATTGGTTGAGGCCAGAACGATTTCCGCCATGGTCAGATAATGCCCAAATCCGTATGACCAGTAGCCAAGCCCTTCGGAGCAGTATCCATCCGAGGTAAAGCCCCTGTAGAAGAACTTGTTGGAAACCTCCATTGCGGCAAGCACCTCGGCCCTGTCATGGCGTGATTCCATAAGAATCAGACTGGCGCAGACCAAATTGCAGGTGCAGACCGCGTTCCAGTTGTAGATGCTTGTCATCCACCATAATCCAGTTATGATTTTGCCTGTGCGAATGGCGTTCTGGTATGGTGTGATTGCGCGCCTGAATACCTCATTGCGTATGCGCTGGCGTGTCTCCCGCCTCAATTTATCCTGCAGGAACCAATCCACATACGCAAGAATTGCCGCCACGGATGAGCATGACAGATCAGGATAGAGTTCCTCATTGTTGAAATTCGTCAGTTTGCCATCATGGGCGGGCAGCACCCAGCTTTTCTGTGAAAGGAACTGCTCCAGGAATTCCTCCAGTTTTGGCATGAAACGGCCTTTGTTTTCAAGGCATTCCGCCAGTGCAAGCTGGACAATCCATGAGACGCGCTTGTTGTTTACCGCCTCGTAATTGGTGCGGTTTCCATTTTGTGAAAACTCAAGGTAGAGTTCATCAGCAAGTTCAGGGAATGTCTCCTTCAGTAGTTTGGCAGCAGAATCAATGGCTTTAATGCCCTGCCTTGTGCCTGCCAGCTTATCCCAGATGTCACGCTTTGAACATTGTTCACCCACGCCCATGGGCTTTTCAGGCAAGATTTTCTCCAGTTCAAGAATCCTTTCCTGCTCAATTTCAGGAAAACGCAGGTTCTGGCTCTTGTCTTGCGTTGTCGTCTTCATGTTCTTTGCCTCATTCTTGGTAAGTTCCTGCACCTCGATATCGTCAATGTCAAGCCGCCCCAAATTGCCAGTGCCTGTTTTAATGCAAACACACGCATATTTGGCATTTTTAGGCGCGGTTGTAATATAAATATTCTCCGTCCATTGACGAGTCCCCTTGATCCTGTGGAAATAACGCTTCTTCTGTTTTCCTGCATTCAAAATATCACTCTTTTCAGAAAAGTAAAACACGCAAAGCATTGTGTTCGTTCTTTCCACCTTGGAGCGTGTCCAGAAACGGACTGCGTATTTCCTGCCAGGGGTGACTTGCATATTCTGGCTGCGCACTTCGCTTTCCACTGTAGGATTGTAGTCCTGTATCCTTAGGCCGTATGTGCCAGAATGCGCGGCGTCCGCTGCAACAGTGCATGCAGCATTGCTTATCCGCCAGTCCTTTGCCTCCTGCTCAAAGCCCCCGTTCTTTAAGTCCAGCGGGCTCAATGCCACAAGAGAACTGGCGGCAATCAGCAATATGAAAACAAATATTCTCGCCATAGTCTTCTCTTGAGGTAATTTCAAAACATCCAGTGTGAGCGCCACTTCGGCGCTCACACTGGATGTTTTGAAATTACCTCTCTTGTAAAAACTCCGCGCCTCTACGTTAAGACTCCGCGTCTTTGAGTTGGAAGTACCAGCGGGGTGCAATTGCGCCTGGGAGGCTGGCATTGGTGGTGCGTTTGACCACCTTGAGGCGGCCTGCCTTGACTTCCTCATGCACGTACTGGAAGGTCAGCATTGCCGCCTCCTGGATGCTGCCTTCTGGCCAGAAAGGCTCGATATCATTGTACATGTCGCCAATGTGGTGCTCCTGGCCGTCCGACATAATCTCGTCCAGACGGCGGATTGCCTTTGCCCAGGGCATCGGTGCGCACATACGCGCCAAATATCCTCCAATCGGCTTGTAGGTGATCTCACCCCTGCGCATGCATACGGTGCTGACCGATGGCACGGCGCTGACATTGTCCAAATCCTCGTCCTCCATCGCGAGGGCAGTTGTCGCCAGGTAGCAGGCCTTGCCTTTGCGCCCCCACATCAGGGGCATGTTTATTCGGCAGGCCGCCACGGCGTCAGGCTCCTTGACCGATATGCTCAGGCCCACCACCTCCGAGGGTGCCTCAAGATATGCCGCGCCCATCGCGCTGGGCAAGTCCATCCCCTTGCGCAGATGGTTTTCCGCAATCATTCCGCATAGCAGGTCGCTTGTATGCAGGGCGCGTCCGTCTGGTATGCGAGGATACCCCTTGCTCACATTCGGGTCATCTGTCAGCGTGCGGAAGACATCCCCTGCGGCGGCCAGGCGCCTGTACACCTCAGCAAAATCGCGTTTTCCCACAAAAATGCCTGCCGCGCCATTGGCAATGTATGCCACGCTCTCGTCAGTTGAAATGAAAGGATGCGCCCACTCGTCGGATGGGATGCCAGGGGTGCGGCTGTGGGCAATGCCAATCGTGCCTGGCAGAGAAGCCGCATTAGTGCGCTTCAGCAACTCCGCCAGATCGCCGCAGACCTTCGCGTAGTACAACTTGCCTTCGTGTATTGTGGCAAGCCCCGTGTACTGCCCTCCCGCATAGCCCTCTTCATTGCCAATCATCCTAAGCAGAATCGGCGCCGCCTGCTCATTGCCTATGTATGCCGCTACTGTGCACATTTTTCACTCCTGTTTTTATGCTACGCTTTGTTCCCCATGAGGGTAGGCAAGTGCCGCGAGCGGCACTTGCCTACTCCCTTGTGGAACAAGTTTTTTATTACTTTTTATCAAATTCCATATAAAGTGTAGTAATGAAGACATCTTTATTTTGCCCCTTGCAAACCCGAACTTACTGGCTTATGTTAGTAGCGGATGGTGGGTGGGGGATGCTACCCATTACAATGTAAGCGCACACGAAGTGGCTTACAAAACTGGCGGTATTTACCTACCCTCATGGGGAACAGAGCATTATGCTAGTATCCTCCCACCTGGAACTCCAGCGAGGGCAAAAGCCACTTCTGGGCTGGCTGGGCGGTGAAGCCAGTGGATGCCGTTTTGGTGTATATGCGGGTGCGTTGGCCTGCCGCCTCCACCTTGAGCATGGGGTATGCCCTCTGCATGTCGTCCTGGCCTGTCACGATAAGAGCCTGCCCCTGCCACTTGCATTTGGAGATATCCGCGTCCACCTCGAACCAGGAGGATTCCATGCCCTCATTGCCGATTGCAAGTATCTTGCCAGAAAAGGCCGCCTTCCCGCATTGCAATGCCTTGCCTCCAGCCTGCAACTTTGTGCCCTGGAGCATGAATGTGCTGCCGTCGCGCAGCACAGCCGCCACTGCCGCATCCGTCTCGATGCCCGCAAAGGCGGCACTTGCCCCTTCTGCGAATATCACAATGTCCGTACCCAATGTGGTATCTATCTGCACAGCGGCGGCTCCGTCTGGCAGTTCAATAAACTGCATGCCCTTGACCAACTGCCGTCCTTCCTTGTAGCCGCAGAACACGCTGGCAAATGTGTCCAGTTTCGGTCCTTTGCGCAGGCGCCTGATGTATGGCAAGGTGGCGCCCCTGTCCTTGTTTTGGCTGTCCCGTTGCCCCCAATCCTGCTTTATGCTTGCAGCCTCGCCTTTTGCACCTGGTGAGAATGCGGTAAATCTATAGTCGCCTGCCAGTTTCCAGGTGATTGACCATGGATTTGCGCCATCAGGCGCATTGTTCTGCATTGGCGGCGTAACCTCGAAGTCATTGTTGGGTCCATGGAAAATGTATTCACGACGTTTGCCGCCCTGCGCCTTGAACAAGTCCAGCAGATAATCGCCATGCTCGCCGTGGGAAATCTGCAATATGGTGCGCTGGTATGTGCTGGCCTGCTTGTATGCCTGGGAACTGGCCCGCATTGCCTTGATGCGAGGCGTGGCGGCATAGAAATGGAAACTGCCATTGCGTCCCTTGCTTTCCTGGTCCCTGCCGTCAATCAACACAAGATTGTGCGCCAGGGTGCGGACTGTCATCTTCTTGTCTGGATGGTCCCACAGGTATCCCAAGTCCCCAAGCAACTCGTGCCCGTCCTTCCAGTAATATAGGTTCAGGCTGTCCCTATGGTGGTGTATGCCCCAGTTGGATGCGTTCAGCACTGTCATGGCCTGCCGCCCGTCCTTGCCCAGCCTGAAGATGCCCTGTGCCAGATACGGGAATACCTTGTCAGGCAAAGCAAAAGTTGCATCCTTGTCGCCCTGCTGCCCGCCATAGAAAACCGAGACATTGCCATGATTGCTGAATATGCGGAAGGCCTCGTCCCGCAAGGCGGAATATTCTGGCCTTGGAAAGTTTAGCGCAATCAGTTCCGCGTATGAAGGGAGAATCTTTGTTGTCTGATAAGAATCCGCGAGTGGCGGATATAGCAAGTCGCCCTGCAATGTCCACACCATCGCCTGCCAGCACTCGCCAAAACGGGTTTCCTGGCAGGCATTGAAATGCGAGAGGCGGCGGGCATTGGCAGGCGGAGTGTATGCATCTGGTTCGCTGTAGTCCCGCAAGATATAGGCGAATGGAACCAGGCCAGCCATAGTCATGTTCGCGTATGCGGCGGATTCGGAGGTGCCGCCGTCCTTCAAAAACCACCCGTCCACAGTCTGGGCAAAGCCATTGAGCGCGAAGCGCAGCATGTCCGGTATGCCCAGGACGACGCCAATTGCCGCCGCACCCGCCATATTGGAGACGGACTTGTTGTTGATGCTCTTGTCCGCGCAGAGCAGATATGCCAATTCCAGAAGCAAATCCTCCTCTATGTGCCTGCGCTGCTGCGGGTCATAGAGCGGCTTGCCTTCCTTGTCCTTTGCATCGTATGAAATGTCGTATGCCTCGGCGCAGATTTGCGCTGGTCGCCCATCCATTCCCGCAGTGGTTGTCCTTGAGGCAGACCAATATCCAGTATGCAGCCTGCGGTCAGGCTTGTTTGGTTTGGTGACAATCTCGTCGCAAGGCAGTTCGAACAGGTTTTTCGCCGCCTCGCGTGGTGAGCAGTCCGCATATTCGTTGTAGGTGTATCCTGCCCTGATGAGGTACTTTGGCACCCTGTCCGCCAATTTAAGCAGGACAAGCCTGATGGTCTCCGCATATTCTGTCTTGGGATTCAATGCGTAGGCCCTGGTTAGTGTATTCAGGCCAGACAGCACATGGCTCAACTTGTTCTTGCGAATGACACCAGACGGACTGGACAGCGATTTGTACTTGAAGCACTCGAATGGCTCGGTATCTATGAACGTGAAGACCTGTTCGGGATCCCACTTGCTCTGTATGCGGATTGTCTCAGGATATTTTTCGTTGGGGAATATGGTTTTGCAGTGCGGGCACAGCAGCTCGTCAGGCTTCTTGTAGTTCCATTTCCAGTCATTGTTTGGCAGCCAGCGCAGCCCCTTGTCTCTGCATGCAGGGCATGGCGTTTGGCCGCCAGGCGTGGTGCGCGGAATTGTCATATCCAGATATTCTGGGGTAAATTCGCTGACTATCCTGTCTCCTGCCCTGCCAGCGGTTCCAGCAAATCTTCTTGCCCACTGGAATCTTGCCATATTGTTCCTGGCATTCTGCAAATCCTGGGGCTTCAGGACCGAGGCAGGATGCACCACCTCACCGCCAAAGCGCTGCCACTGGCTGATATCGTCGCATTCATTGTATGGGTAGTACAGTTCCGCTCCAATGGCAAAAGCCACTATGACAAACGCCAGCAGGAAAGGCCATGATATTCGCATTGATTGCCAGGTCATTTTTCCACTCCCACTCATCTTTCCAAATTACTTGCAACGCATTCTGGCTGGGTGTGTGCCTTGCGACAGTCCGTAGTAGCGACGGCCTGTCGCAAGGCACGCGACTGGCGGTGGGGACGCCTACTGTGCCAATTCGGCGGCCAGCACGGCGATTTCCGCCTTGTTCACGTTGTTCATGGCGGACTTGATGGTGACATTGTGGTCAGCGAACTTGATGTCCTTGCAGTTTTCCAGCAGACCGCGCATGACTTTCATTGCCATTGGCGACCAGCTGCCATTCTCGATGAAGGCGACGGTGCGCTTCTGGAAGCCCCTGTCGGTCAGATGCAGGATGAAGTCCCTCATGTAGGGGAATATGCCTGCGTTGTATGTGGTGGTGGCAAGCACCAGTTTGCCATAGCGGAACGCATTTTCCACTGCCTCTGCCATATCGTCCCTGGCAAGGTCCATGACCTCCACCTTCTGGCATCCATTCTCCTTCAGTTTCTCCTCCAGCAGTTTCACAGCCTCGCGCGTATGGCCGTAGACACTGGTGTACGCGATGGCGATGCCCTCTGTCTCAACTGCGTATGTTGACCACTTCTGGTAGAGGTCCAGGTAATATCCCAGGTTCTCCTTCAGGGCAGGGCCGTGTGTCGGGCAGATTATGCTGATGTCCAGCCCAGCGGCCTTCTTCAGCAGAGCCTGCACCTGGGGGCCGTATTTGCCCACGATGCCGAAGTAGTACCGTCTTGCCTCGCAAGCCCAGTCCTCCTCCACATCCAGCGCGCCGAATTTGCCGAAGCCATCCGCGCTGAACAGGACCTTGTCCGTGGAATCGTATGTGACAATGACCTCTGGCCAGTGCACCATTGGCGCGGTGACAAATGTCAACTGGTGCTTGCCCAGGGAGAGTGTGCTGAGTTCGCCCACCACCATCTGCCTGTCGTTCCAGTCATTTCCGAAGAAGTTCTTCATCATGGCGAAGGCCTTTGCGGAGGACACGATGCATGTATCTGCATATTTCTCCATGAAAGCGGCGATGCTGCCTGCGTGGTCTGGCTCCATGTGCTGGATTATGAGGTAGTCTGGCTTGCGCCCTGCGAGGGCCTTTTCCACGTTGCCAAGCCACTGCTGCGTAAAATGCGCGTCCGCAGTATCGAAGATGGCAGTCTTTTCATCCAGGATGGCGTATGAGTTGTAGGCCATGCCATTCGGCACGATATACTGACCTTCGAACAAATCCACATCGTGGTCATTTACGCCAACGTAAACAATGTCTTTTGTAATTTCCATGTTTGTCTCCTTATGCTTATGCACGCCAAAGTGGCGCGCATTCAGGTTGATTGTGATTTTGAAATCTGGGTTATCATTCTGTGTGCAATGCTGCCTGGCGCGGGTATTCTTGGTAGCCTGTCCAGGGGGAACCACTGTATGTCGGCAAGTTCGCCGTCATTGGGGACTGGCTCGCCGCTGTCATACTCCGCTGTCAGCCCCAGCATAAGGCTGTTGGGGAATGGCCACGGCTGGCTGTACAGGTAGCGCAGGTTCTTTACGCGCAGGTTGGTTTCCTCGAAAATCTCCCTGTGGACCGCTTCCTCCACGGATTCGCCCGCCTCCACAAAGCCCGCAATCAGGCTGTACACCCTGTCGGTGAAGCGCCTGTTGTTTGCCAGCAGCAGTTCATTGCCCCGAAGAATGGCCACTATCACGGCTGGCGCAATCTGGGGATAGTAGAGTGCGCCGCACTTGTCGCATTTTGCGGCCAGGTCGCTGCTGGAGAAATCCAGCCTGCCGCCGCAGCGCCCGCAGAAGATGTGCCGCGAGCGCCATTCCGCCAACTCGCGGCAGCGGCTCACTGCGCTGGCAACGCCAGCCTCCTGCGTCACGAATACGTTCCTGCACTCCACGGCAAGCAGGCCAGGCGGCACGGCGGCGGCCTGCATCCCCCAGCAGTCATGTCCATTCAGATTGCCGCCCAAGACAAGCTGTTCTTTCTCGCCGATGTAAGTGCGCAGTTCCGCCGCAATTGGCAGACGCGCGCCATCAGCACACATACAGACGCATTTTCTGTCAAACAGAACAATTATGTCGTCATCGGGAAGAGAGGCAATGCACTCCTCCCTGTTTGTCTGGTTGACTGTGAACATCCTAGTTGGCGGGCTTGAAATTCTCCTTGCCTACGCCGCAGATGGGGCACACCCAGTTGTCTGGCAACTGCTCAAATGGAGTGCCCGCTGGAATGCCGTGCTCGGGGTCGCCCTTGGCGGGGTCGTATTCTGCCTTGCAGATGTCGCAGACGTATTTCTGTGTCGGGGAACCCGTGGCGGCTGGCGCGGATGGCGCGGCTGACGGCTCCAACTTCACAAAGTCAGATGCTGGATGCTTGCACAGCGGGCAGATGAAGTCCGCAGGCAGTTCATCGCCTTCGTACACATAGCCGCATATCGTGCAGACATAGCCTTTCTTCGCGCTGGTGTTCTGGGCGCCTGGCTTCGGCTTCACATTGGCGTGGTAGTAGGCATACGTCATGGATGCGCCTGTTCCCAGTTCCATTGCCTCAGTGACATGGCAGATGAACATGCCGTGGCTTTCCATGTCAACATATTCCTCGGCCTGCAATGAGATAAAGGCGTTGCAGTATCTGGTGAGGACAGGCAGTCCATTGGCGGAACGGAGGAAGTTGGTGTCCGCCAGCTTGTCCACATCCCTGCCGCTGCGGAATCCGAAGTCCTGGAACAGGGAGAACGGTGCATCCTCCGACAGGACGTTGATGTTCATCTTGCCTGTCTTGCGGATGAAGTCATGGGAGAAATTCGCCTTGTTGATGGACACTGCATACAGATTGTTGGAGACCTGCATCACCGTGTTGCAAATCATGGCATTGTCCTTCTTGCCGTCCGACATCGTGATGACATACAGGCCGTAGCTGATCTTTGTCAGCGCAATCTTGTCTATTTTTTCCATGTTGTTTTTTGCTCCTTTTTTTATGTGGGCGCCGAGGCGGCGCCCACTCAGGTTGCCTTGGTGTAAACACGCCAAGAGCATTATAAATATTCTACTCCAGAATCAAGGACTGGAAGCGGTCGGGCTGGTGGTAGTTGAGGATGGTGAGAGGCGCCCAGGTGATCCAGTGTGGATGGCTGGTCTTGTCCGCGCACTTGTAGAAGTTGGCGGTCCATTCCTGGCCATTGAGGGATTCTATTTTGCCGCAGTATGGCTCTATCGCCTCCACGGGGATGGTGAACATGACCTGCCAGTTGACGGGTTCGGTGATTTCAGGGTCGATGACATGCGGCAGAGTGGTCTTGACCGTGACCAGGTTGCCGTATTCAGGCGAGACCTTGTAGTATTCCTTGAAGCCGTGTTCCGTGCGTGTGCAGTCCGCCACATAGTAGAACAGATATGTTCCGCCTGCGCTCATTTCCAAGTTGAAGTAGCCTGGGCCCACATTGGGTTTGAAGAAGAATTCCACGCAGGAATCCTGGCAAACGCTGTCCTGATATGTGGTTGCGACGGCGCGGACATAGCGGTCCTCCACGGAATACAGGCCGTAGATGTTCCTGTCGTCATGCAGCAGCCTCAATGTGATTTTGGGATGATGCTCGCTGCTTTTCGGGGCCACGAATGTAAGTTCAGCCACGTCTGCCGCGGCAAAGTCACTTTCCCTGAAAAGCGGAACCTTTGTTGTCTTGCGAACGATGTATTGCATTTTCATTTCCTTGTGTTGATTGTTGTTGCCTAGAAACATAACGATTGCGGAGAATTTAACTCCACTGGCACAATAAACCAACCCTTTGCCCAAAAATAAATGAGTTCAGGTGTTTATTTTCCTCGTTTAAGGTACATATTACACTTCATTTAACCGCAGATATATCAGACATTATGGCATTCAGCATATTTCATCATAGACTGGAAGGGCAGAAACACCAGAGCGCCATCCCCAAACGGCACGGCATGGACATGTGCAACGGGCCACTGGGCATGCAGATAATCCTGTATGTCATTCCGCTCATTCTTACCTGCCTTTTGCAATTCACATTCCATGCGGCGGATATAATCGTGGTGGGGCGCTATGCCTCGCACCGAGCCATGGCCGCCGTGGGCTCGTGCGGCGCGTTCTCCCACATCATGATCACATTCTACCTGGGGCTTTCCACGGGAATCAACGTGATTGTGGCCAGGGCATACGGCGCCAAGGACAATACAACCCTGTCAAACGCAACCCATACCGCAATAATGACAGGCTTCCTTTGCGGGCTGCTGGGCACAGTGATAACATTCATCATCGCCAGGCCCGTGCTGAAACTGATGCAGACGCCTGACGATGTGATAAACCTGGCAGCAAGGTACATGCACCTCTATGGTCTTGGACTGCCTTTCATGATGGTGAACACCTTCGGCAGTTCGGTGCTTCGGGCGGCTGGAGACACAAGGCGCCCAATGTACTTCCTCATGATGGGCGGCATTGCAAATGTGCTGCTGAACATGCTGCTTGTCATTGTATTCCACTGGGATGTGGAGGGCGTCGCCGTGGCGACTGCAGTGTCACAGGTGATATGCGCAGCCTTGACCGTGCAGGCACTGCGCCATGCAAACGACGCGTCGCGCCTGCACCTGAAGAAACTGCGCATTCACAAGAACATATTCCTGGAAATGCTGCGCATCGGCATACCCTCGGGATTCCAGAGCAGTTTCTTCTCGCTGTCCAACATGGTGATACAGTCATCCGTAAACAGTTTTGGCTCGCTGTGCATGGCGGGCTGCGCGGCGGCTTCCAATGTGGAGGGCATTGCCTACTCTGTTTCAGCCAGCTACTACCATACGTCCCAGGCCTTCGTAGGGCAGAACTACGGCGGGCGCAACATCAAGCGCATCAAGCGGAGCATATTCCTTTGCGGCGGCGGCGCACTGCTGCTGGGCACCACACTGGGCCTGATCATGATATGCTTCGGCAGGCCCATCCTGGGCTTCTACAACTCGAATCCAGAAGTCATCGAATGGGGCATGAAACGCCTGTACATGATACTTTGCTACTATGGACTCTGCGCGGTGATGGATGTGGAGAGCGGCTCCCTGCGGGCGCTGGGCTACTCGACGACAACCATGGTATCCACCCTGCTGGGCTCCTGCGTGCTACGCGTCGTCTGGGTGATGACCGTGTTCCAGTGGAAACATTCCCTCAGCTGGCTCATAGCCTGCTATCCTGTGTCCTGGCTTTTCACTTCATTCCTCAGCGGATTCATCCTGTACCACGCATATAAAAAGACCAAGAGGCTTTTTCTAGCAAAATAAGGAGACATCATGGCACCAACGCCCCTTTTCAACTACAGACACGACAGGCTTCCAAACACCGCCATCTTCCTCAGCGGCAGCGGCAGCAATGCGGAAAAACTGCTGCAAACACTCCAGAAACTGGACAAGCCAGTGCTGAATGTGGCCGCACTGGTGACCGATGCGCCAGAAACCAGCCGAGCACGGGAACTGGGCAAACTCTTCTCAATCCCAGTCATCGAGCACGACATCAGGGAATTCTACTTCAGCAGAGGCGAAACGCGTGTGTCCATCGCAACGCCCAGAGGGCAGGAACTGCGGGAAATGTGGACAGATTCACTCAAGGAAAAACTGGCACCGCTGAATCTGGACTTCGGCGTGTTCGCTGGCTTCGTTCCATTGACCAACCTGACCCAGGAACTGCCATGCCTCAACGTGCATCCTGGCGACCTGACATACCTGAAAGACGGCCAGCGTCTGCTGGTGGGACTGCATACAATCCCCGTGGAAAGAGCCATCGTCGAAGGGCTTGACTACATGCGCAGCAGCGTCATACTGGTGGAGCCATACTCGGGCAGCGGCGGCGAAATGGATTCTGGACACATACTGGGCCTCTCGCCAAAAGTACCCATTGACTTCATGGGAAAGGACAGGCAGGCACTCATCGACTGCCTGGCGAAACGCCCTGCAAAACGCCCCAAGGCTGGCTATGGCGACGAAATGGAGCAGGTCTCCACATTCAACCAGAACCGCCTCAAGGAAGGCGGCGACTGGATAGTCCTGCCGCAGACCGTCATCGCATTCGCACAGAACCGCTTCACAGCCGAAGGCAAGCAACTCTACCTGGACGGCAAGCCAGGCAGGCTCGTTCTATAAAGTGGACTGTGGACTGTGGACTGTGGACTGTGGCCTGTGGGGGGGCTGGTGGGCCGCAGATAGGGCTGTGCCTGCCAGGCGTGAGTGGC